>Ga0207674_10002275_pt1 | contig 24344 bp, 24 predicted proteins | sample KBSCornC72_FD_184303 | JGI IMG/M metagenome (GOLD analysis project Ga0207674, IMG submission 184303) | Corn rhizosphere microbial communities from Kellogg Biological Station, Michigan, USA - KBS Corn C7-2 (SPAdes) (version 2) | ecosystem: Host-associated > Plants > Roots > Rhizosphere > Soil ...
GCTGGCAGCAAGACCAGCCCACCGCGAGACGATGTTTTGCAGCTATCCGTGTGTGTCCGCGTCCATCCGTGAGCTATATTCCTTCAGCCGAAGTGTGCCCCCTCGCCGCTATACTTTATTCAGTGAAGCTTGCTTGCCTATTCCTGTCCCTAGCCTGTCTGTCCCACGGCCAATCCGTAGAACAAACGCTAAAGCAACTGGAACACGAATGGTCCCAAGCGTCCCTAAAAAAGGATCTCGCCACGCTGGACAAAATCATCGCCGACGATTGGGTCTCCATCGATTTTCAGGGCCGCACCGTAACCAAAGCCGAAACCATCGCCAATCTGAAGGCGGGATCGCCCGCCACCCAAGCCGCCGGCATCGGTGAAATGAAGGTACGCGTTTTTGGCGACAGCGCCATCGTCACCGGAAGCGATACCGAGAAGAGCACGCTGAAAGGCAAGGACGTCATCGACAAATATTTGTGGACCGACGTCTTCGTCAAACGCGCTGGCCGCTGGCAAGCCGTGGCCTCGCAATCCACCAAAGTCGCCCGCTAAGCCAACAGCTCCGCTTTCACCAGCGCCATGCATTCGCCTACTTCGATCCACCCCTGCGTCGGCAGCATCGCCGCCGGTAATCCGTTCCGCGAAAGGTGGACCCGCATGCGATGCCCCGCCAGCGGCACCCGCAGTTCCGTGACACGCCCTACGACGATTTCCGCCGGTACCACGCCGCTTTCGAACTCGACCTCAATGTGCACTCCCGCGTGCGCGCCATCCAGCCGCACCGCCACCGATTCGCCATCGCAGCCGTATAACATCTCCCACACCGGCGGCGCGCCGCCGTGCATCGCACCCGAGCGCGGATCCGGCCGGTAACGTCCCGCGCCCATCCATTCGAAATACGAAGTAATTTCGCCGTCGAGCGTAATGCGAATCGGATTCTGCGGCGTCTCGTGAATTTCGCCGGATTGTTCGATCCGAAGAATGGTCCGCGAGAGCGCCTCCGGCGGCACCAATCCCAGCGCACGGTAAACGTTCACCAGATGATCGCGGTAAAGCTGATCGAACTCCGGACGGTTGTCCGAGCCGTGCTCCGGCCCGTACCACCAGTTCCAATCGCTGCCCTCGGCAATCAGTAATTCTTCGTACGCCAGCTTGCGCGCGTGTTCCGGGACGTTTGGCGTTTCATCATAAGCCCGGCGCGCGGCCAGCAGCAGTTCCCAGGCCTGGTTGTCTTCTTCCGCGCCGATCCAGATGTTGAAGTTCGCGTTGATCCAGGAGCCCGGGAAAATTCCATGCAGCGGTTCGGCCTCGAATTTCGCCAGCGCTTCTGAAACCGTGAGCGCTTCCAGTTCCGGATCTTCCGCTATGCGCCGGTACAGTTCACGCAGAAACGGACGGCCGTTGGCTTCGTACCATTCCCAGGCGTTTTCGCCGTCGAGGATGATCGGTACCAAACATTCGCGCCCGCCGGTGTTCTGGCGAATGCGCTCCAGAAAATGCCCCGCCGCATCGTGCGCGCTCATGCGGGAATATTCAAAGCCGATCAGATCGCTGAGATAACGATCACGGAAGATCATGCGCATTTGACGCCCGTTCTGTTGCCAGTTATAGGCGCGGTAGGTGACATCTACGCCCCCATCGCGATTGAGCGTGCGCGCCAGAACGCCGTTATCGCTGGCCGCCCAAGTGAAGCCGGCATTCGCCGCCAGCGCCAGAGCGTCATCGGAAACCGAACCCTCCGAAGGCCACAAACCAACCGGCGCGACCCCCAGTTTCTCTAAGATGTAGCGGCGGGCGCAGTCCAGTTGCTCGCGCGCGTCATCGGGGTACGCGAAGCGGCTGGGCAGCGGCAGGCCTGGATTTGATACGGCGCCGATATTGGAATCACAGATCAGCGGCAGAATCGGATGATAAAACGGCGTGGTGGAAATTTCGATCTGACCGCGCGCTCCGAAATCACGATAAACCGGCAGCACTCGCGCGAGCGCCTCATTTTGCTTGCGCGCCACCAGCGCTTGATCGGCGCTTGAAAAGTCGCGGCCCTTGCGGATTAACTCAATCAATTCCGCATCGCGTGCCAGCAGATCTTCGTCGAACCAGACGAGAAGATGATAGATTTGCAGGTCGCGAAAATCCTGCGCGGAGAAAGGCTCTTTGCGCTCTTGCTTGCCGTGCAGTTCGAGATAGCGCGGATAGCGCGAGATCAAGCGGCTGTAGTTCGCCTGGAAGAAATACTTCAGAATGAAGTTCTGCTGCGCCTCGCTCAAATCTTCCGCGGGTGCGAGCGCGCAGTCCAGAAACGGATCGGACGCTTTTCCGGAAGCATATTCATCGATCTGTGACACCATCGACGGCACCAGATTGAAGGTTTGATGGATCGACGGAAAGTCCGCCAGGATTTCCACCATGCCGGCGTAATCTTTGAGCGCATGAAGCCGCGTCCACGGCAGTTTATATTCTCCGCTCCACAAATCTTTGTAGAACGGCTGGTGCATGTGCCAAAGAAAGCATACAGTTGTCATTAGTTCAATCTTTACGAGTCATGGGGCGCAGATCGAGCAGCGCTTCGACACGCCGCAAGTCGCCCACTACGATTTCTGTCTTCGCTGCGAAGCGGCTCTTAGCGACGGTGCTTTTGAGCGCCGCCAGCGCGTCGTCGCTGGCGATTTGCACGATGACTAATCGCGGCATATTGCCGTTTAAATCCGCGGCGAGCGTCGACGCGTCCGGCTTCGTGAAGGAGCGGGCCGCGGGATCGATGGCTTGCCCGTTGCGGACGAAAACCCCGTAATTCGCGACCGTGAGCCCGGCGGCGCGGGCGTTGGTCCAAAGATAGCCGGCGGGCGGGGAATTGGCCGGGTCGGCGATATCGAAGTTGGTACGCCTGCCGAGTTTCACGGTGTAATCCGGCGCGAGGCCGGCGATCGCTCGCATGAGCGCTTCCGGCTGGTTGTCGCGGATCACGTAGATTACATGTTCGGCCGCAGCGAGCTCCGGCTCCGCCGGATCTGCCACCGGCAAGAACTTTTCACCCAGCGCGTAAACAGTGTTGCCGCGCGCGTTCGCAACCCACGCGCGATCTCCGTTCATGCGAACGGCCGCTGGATATGCGTCTGTGGCCAGGAATCCCTCGATTACGCCGCGCACGTCGGAAACGTCCACTGACGCCACAACATTTGCGTCCGAGCAAGCAACGTATAAACGCTTCTGATCTGTTGACAGAGCCAGCGCGCTGGGCGTCATGCCGAGCGGCGAAAGCGGCGCGGGCGCAATGTGAATGGTTCCCGCAAGATTCATAGTCTTGTTGTCGCCGATCGAAACCACGAACACTTCATTGGTATTCGCCGCCGCGACGAATAAACGATATTTGCCGGCTGGCGCGGGTTGCCCTTCTTCCGGCATCGGCTGGTAAGAGCTCAAAACCATGTCGGATGTGTGCGAGCCCAAACGGATGCGGCCGATCTCTTCGCCGTTCGCGGTGTTGTATTGATAAACCGACGCGTCGGCCCAACTCGAAACGAAATATGAGCGGCCGTCGGGGTGGAACAAAATGCGGTACGGGCGGCGGCCGGTTTTGAAGCGATCGATGACGCGACCCGACTGCGGATTGATCACCACGATCGTGTTGCCGAAAAGATCCGCCGCATAGATTAGGCGCCCGTCCGGCGACACCGCGACATCACCGATGAAATCGGCGGCCTTCATTTCACGCGTGAGTTTTAGTTCGCCTTGCGCGTAGGCGATTTCGTAAACTACACCGCGCGAGCCGCCGCCGGCGTAAACCGTTTTGCCGTCGGGCGCGAAGGTCAGGCCGAGCCAGACGTCGGGCAGCGGAAGTTCACCGCCATTCACCACACTGACGGAGGTTTTCGCTCCTCCGTTCAAAGCCAGCACGCGGCCATCGGGCGCTACCGCTAACGACATGGGAAAGTCGAGCGCGAACAAGCTTAGCGCCGAGGCGAGAAACAAAACTAATTTCATCCGGCAAACCTTTGCGCGATGGGCATGCGGCGGCCGACTCCGAAAGCTTTGGTGGTCACTTTCAAACCGGGCGCGGCTTGCTGACGTTTGTATTCGTTGCGATCCACTTTATTGACGATGTCCTGGACCAGCTCCAATGGAAGTTTCAGGCTGGCGGAGATTTCGCTGGGCGTGCGGTATTGTTCCACGTAGGCTTCGAGAATGGGATCGAGCACGTTGTAAGGGGGCAGGGAATCGGTGTCTTTTTGGTCGGGGCGTAGCTCGGCGGAGGGCGGCTTGGTGAAAACGTTTTCGGGAATCGCTCCATTGTGGCGCTGGTTGCCGACGCGCGCCAACTTGTAGACCAACGTTTTGGGAACGTCGCTGATGACGGCCAAGCCTCCGCACATATCGCCGTAAAGCGTGCAGTAGCCGACCGCAAGCTCGCTCTTGTTGCCGGTGGTGAGCACCATCGCTCCTGTTTTATTCGACAGCGCCATCAGCGTGACGCCGCGCAGGCGCGATTGCAGATTTTCTTCGGTGACGCCGGGCGGCGTTCCTTTAAACAATGGGGCTAACTCTTGTTCGAAACGTTCGCAGGCCCCGCTGATTGAAACAATCTCGAAGCGGATGTTTAATTTCTCCGCCATCTCGCGGGCGTCGGTGATGCTCGATTCCGACGAATACGGGCCGGGCATGCCGACGCCGGTGACGTTTTCTTTGCCTACGGCGTCGACGGCGATCACCGCGGTCAACGCGGAATCGATGCCGCCACTCAGGCCGATCAGCACTTTCGAAAAGCCGCACTTGCGGATGTAGTCGCGCGTGCCGAGAACCAGCGCCTGGTAGGCGGCCTCGCATTCGTCGGCGAAGTCCTGGTGGCTGTCGCCGGTGCCGGCGTCGAGATCGCAAACAATCAGGTCTTCTTCGAAGGAGCGGGCGGCGGCGATGACTTCGCCGGCGCTGTTCATGGCGAAGCTGGTGCCATCGAAAACCAGTTGATCGTTGCCGCCCACCTGGTTCACGTAGATCACTGGCTTGCCGTAGCGGCGGGCTGCGGCGCGATAAATGTTGCGGCGGATGGCGCGCTTGTTGAGGTTGTAGGGCGACGCGTTGATGCAGATCAGCATTTGCGCGCCGGCTTCGAAGAGTTCTTCGACGGGGTCGCGCTGGTAGAGGCGTTCCTTCCAAAAGCGGCGGTCGTTCCAGGCGTCTTCGCAGATCGTCAGCGCGACGGGAACGCCGCGCAAGGTGCAAAGATATTCGCGTTCAGCGGGACGGAAGTAGCGCGCTTCGTCGAAGACGTCGTAGTTGGGCAGCAACATTTTGCTCTGCCGGAAAACGATTTCGCCGCGCTCGATCAGGGCGGCACGGTTGAGGGCGCGCTTGCCGGTCTCGGCTTCCGAATGCCCCACGTAACCGCAGATTACGCTGAGCCCGAGGTCCGCGGTTTCGCGGGCGAGGCGGTCAAGTTGGCGCTCGCAACTTTCGAGGAATGCAGGTTTTTCGACCAGATCGCGGGGCGGGTAGCCGGTGACGGAGAGCTCGGGAAACACCACCACTTCGGCGCCGCGAGCGGCGGCCTCGCGCGAGGCGCGGGTCATGCGGTCGACGTTCCCCGCCAAGTCCCCTACCGTGGGATTCAATTGCGCTAGAGCGATGCGCATGGAAATTCCATTGTAACCGGAGCGGGCGGTGGGTTAACGGTGTGCGTGTGGGTTCTGTCGCACAGCGTGTTCCATTACCGTGGTAATGTAAGTTATGGCACTCGCTCATTCGAAGGTCACGGCGCAGGGCCAGATTTCAGTTCCGAGCGGCGTCCGGCGGAAGCTTGGCATCGGTCCCGGTTCCGTTCTGGAGTGGGATGAAGAAGGCGGGAAGATCGTCGTGCGGCGCTCAGTTCGATTCTCGTCGGAGGACATTCACAGGGCCCTGTTTCCTCAAAAGGCGCCGAAGGCTAGAGCGCTTGAGGAAATGAAAGAAGGAATCCGCAAGCGAGCACGGGAGCGCTATGCGCGCCGTTGACACCAACGTTTTGGTTCGGCTGGTCACTCGCGACGATGCCCGGCAAGCGGCGTCCGCCGATGCCTTCATCAGGAAAGGGGGGTGGGTTTCACTGCTGGCGCTGACGGAAGCGGTGTGGGTCTTGGCTGCGGTGTACGAACGGAAGGCGGCCGGTCTGGTCACTGCGATCGAGATGTTGCTAAATCACGAGCAACTGGTTTTGCAGGATGCGGACGCGGTCGCGGCGGCGCTGGATCTATTTCGCTCCCGGCCGTTGTTAGGATTTTCGGATTGCTTGATACTGCAGGTGGCGCGGAAGGCGGGGCATTTACCCCTGGGAACCTTTGATCGCGGGCTCGGCAAGGTTGAGGGAGCGCAAAAGGTTTAGCTAGTGAATGTCGTGCTTGCGTTTGAAGCGGATCAAATCGGGTTCGCTTTCGCCGATGCGCTTTACTGCTTTGCCGTTTGGGTCGAGGAGCCAGTAAACCACAATCCTGCCATGGATTTTGGTGAGCGGATCAGTTGTGCCGATCAGAAATCCCCGGTACTTTCCCGTTCTGATGACTTCGAATCCTAGTCCCGGGAATAAGGGCTTCGTATTGCCGGTTGGAACATCGAGCATCATAATTTCAAACGCTGTGGCCCAAGCGTACGCCTTGAAATAGATCCGGGTCGCGTCTGGCGAAAACTGCGGGTTGCTAAAACCGCCAATTACGATATTTAGGCCTGGCCCCTCAATGAAACCGCCTCCGATCGGGATGCGTTTCGGTTCCTTGCTTCCACCGACGGCTGCGAGCCATAGCTCGGTCTTGTTGACGTCTCCCGAGCCAGTTTCCGCTGTTTGTCCCGGCGTTTGACGAACGAAGACGATCTGGCGCTTGTCGAACGAAAGGTGTGGGTCCGAATCCAGGTTGCCGTTCGTGATCGGCTTCTCAACGCCGTTTTGATCCGTAAAAAATATACGTCCGTTTCGTTCGGAAACGCTTTGAGCAGACACATTCGTCACCGCGAAAACGACAAAGCCGAGACAAATGGCGGGACGCGCGATTCCTTTCAACATGGTCGATTAGGGCTGGTTAGACGAGTCGACGTATTCGGCGCCGGGGGGTGGGGTGAAGCGGAACATGGCGTCCTGAATGGCGGGGTCTTTCTTTTCGTTTTCGAAGGCGAAGCGCAGGACGGAATTGTCTTGGCCTTTTACTTCCAGGCGGCGGATGGTGAAGTCGGGGGCGGCTAGGAATGACACTTCGCTGTAGGGGAGTTTGTCGGACTTGGGGATCGCGGTGATGAAGACTCCACCGTCTTCCGGATGCGCGTGGAACTCGCGGAAGTCTTTGTTGAAATCCAGGCGGCCTAGCAGGAACGCGAGAGGGGCGCGCATGTCGTCGGTTTCTTTGAGTTTCATCTTTTCGGCGCGGTTGTCTTGCGGCGTGTAGGAGTAGATGAACTTGCCGTCCGACACGAAGAGCTTTCCGGCAGGAGCGGTGTATTGCCAGCGCATGCGGCCGGGCTTGCGTAAGAAGAGCTCGCCTTTTTCTACGCGGGTGCGGGCGCCTTGCTGGTAGCTCTCGGTGAAGGAGAGTTGCAGAGTTTGGGTGCGGTTGTAGCGGTCCTCGATTCCCTTGAGCGTGCGGGGGACGTCGATGTCGGCTGCGCTAAGGAGAGAGACGCTCGAGAATCCAAGCACCGCGATACTTGCGATAGCGCAGGCGGTCGTGTAAACGGTGCGGGGCTTGCTGCCAGAATTCAATCTCATCGGGATGGACACAATAACCTCCCCAGTTTATGGGACGCGGCGGGGCTGCGTTGGGATACTTGGTTGCGAGTTCGGCGAAGCGGGATTCTAGGATGGCGCGCGATTGGATGACAGCGCTTTGGCGCGAGGCCAGGGCGGCTAGGCGGCTTTCACGGGGGCGGGTGGCGAAGTAGGCGTCGGATTCGGCGGCGGGGAGTTTTGTTACGCGTCCGCTGACGCGGACCTGGCGGTGGAGGGCGTTCCAATAAAACACCAGGGCAGCATGGGGGTTCGACGCTAGCTCACGCGCTTTGCGGCTTTCGTAGTTGGTGAAGAAGAGGAAGCCGCGCGGGTCCACTCCTTTTAAAAGAACCATGCGGGCGGACGGGCGTCCGGCGGGCGTGGTGGTGGCGAGGGTCATGGCGTTGGGCTCGGCTACTCCTGCCCGTTCGACGGCGCGGAACCAGCGGCGGAACTGCTGGAGGGGATCAGGGTGGAAGGTGCGCTCGGAGAGGCGTGGCAAATTTCAGTGTAAGCGCTATCGGGTAAGCTAGAAGTGCCATGGAAAAAATCAAGAAAACCGAGGAAGAGTGGCGTAAGGAATTGAGTCCGGAACAATATCATGTCGCCCGGCAAAAGGGCACGGAACCGGCGTTCACGGGCAAGTATTGGGACAACCACGAAGACGGCATATATCGCTGCGCATGCTGCGGAGCGGAGTTGTTTGACAGCGCGACCAAGTTCGATTCGGGCACAGGGTGGCCCAGTTTCTATGCGGCTCTGGACCCCAACAGCGTGCGCACGGAGACGGATACCAGCCATGGCATGCGGCGCGTGGAAGCACTTTGTGCTCAATGCGATGCGCACCTGGGGCATGTGTTTCCGGATGGTCCGCGGCCGACCGGAACGCGCTTTTGCATGAACTCGGCATCGCTGGATTTCAAGAAGAAAGAATAGGGCGAACGCCGTAAAGTTCCTCTCCGGGCCGGCCGATAACGAGTCTGTAAAAGACTGAAAGGAGCTTGCCCGTGGACCTCTCCGGAGCTTTCATTAACGGTATTCTCACGATCGTCGGCTACGCCGTGATCTTTGTGGGCGTTTATAAGGTGTATCAGGTCGCCACCGATATTCGTGAGATCAAAGAGCTGCTGGTAAGTAGCCGCCGCAATCCGCTGAGGGCCGCGCCGCTTGCGCCCGGTATTCCTGGATTGGCCCCGGACATTACCAAGGATCTGTTGGCTGAGGACTCGGCTACGGCTTACGCGCAGAGCCTGCTGCGGGCTGTGAACTCCGAATCGCACGGCGCGTCGAGCGAGACGCACGAAGTTCGCTAAGCCTTCCGTCTTCACTTTTGTTACACTGAAGTTTCCTGCTATGCGCTTCGGTGTCGTCGTGTTTCCGGGTAGCAATTGCGATCACGACGCTTGGTATGCCGTCTCGCACAATCTAGGCCACTCGGCCGAATTCATCTGGCACGATTCTAAAACGCTGGGCCTTGTCGACGCTGTCATTCTTCCCGGAGGGTTTTCCTACGGTGACTATTTGCGCTGCGGGGCGATTGCCAAATTCTCGCCGGTGATGGCGGCGGTACGGGAGTTCGCCGATACGGGCGGGCTGGTGCTGGGGATCTGCAACGGGTTCCAGGTGCTGGTGGAGAGCGGGCTACTGCCGGGGGCGCTGCTGCGCAATCGGGAGTTGAAGTTCGTGTGCCGTCCGGTGACGCTGCGCGTCGAAACTACCAACACGCCGTTCACGGCCGCGGCCACCAAAGGGCAACTGCTCACGGTTCCGGTGGCGCATGGCGAGGGCTGTTATTTCGCCGACGATACTACGCTGGCGATGCTGCGGCATGACGACCGCGTGGTGGTGCGCTACGTGGATAATCCCAACGGATCGCTCGATGACATCGCGGGCATTTGCAGCGAGAAACGCAATGTCATGGGGATGATGCCGCATCCGGAGCGCGCCTCGGACGCGCTGTTGGGTTGCACCGATGGCAAAGTGATTTTGGAATCCATGATTCATTCCCTCTCGGCTGCCGCGGCATGAGCGATTTGACGGCGGCGGAACTCGACAAGGTTCGGTCGATCCTCAAGCGCGAACCTAACGAAACAGAAACGGGCATTTTTACGGTGATGTGGAGCGAGCATTGCTCTTATAAGAGCTCGCGCATTCATCTGCGGAAGCTGCCGACGAAGAGCGACCGCGTGCTGGTGGGGCCGGGCGAGAACGCGGGCATCATCGATATCGGCGCCGGCTATGCGATTGCGTTCAAGATTGAATCGCACAATCACCCTAGCTTTATCGAACCGTTTCAGGGGGCGGCTACCGGTGTCGGCGGGATTTTACGCGACATTTTCACGATGGGCGCGCGGCCGATTGCGGTGATGGATGCTCTGCGCTTTGGGCGGCTGGACGATGCGGAGTGTGGCGATCGCAACCGGCGCATTCTGGAAGGCGTGGTGGGCGGGATTTCGCATTACGGGAACTGCTTTGGCGTGCCCACGGTGGGCGGCGAGACGGCTTTTGAATCCTGCTACAACGGGAATCCTCTGGTGAACGTGTTCGCGCTGGGGGTGTTTCGTCACGACGAGATATTTTTCGGACGCGCTACGGGCGTGGGGAATCCGGTCATTTATGTCGGCGCGAAGACGGGACGCGACGGGATCAAGGGTGCATCGATGGCGTCGGCGGAGTTCGACGAGGATTCGAAGGACAAGCGTCCGAACGTGCAGGTGGGCGATCCGTTCATGGAGAAGTTGCTGCTCGAGGCTTGCCTCGAAGCGATGCGCACGGGGGCGATCGTCGGCATCCAGGACATGGGCGCGGCGGGGTTGACCTGCTCCACTTGCGAGATGGGGAGCCGGGCGGAAACGGGAATCGAGTTTGATTTGCAGTTGGTGCCGCAGCGGGAAACCGGGATGACTCCTTACGAGATCATGCTCTCGGAATCGCAGGAGCGGATGCTGATTGTCGCCGAAAAAGGGCGCGAGGATGAGGTCTTTGCGGTGTTCAAGAAGTGGGGGCTGGACGCGGTTACGATCGGGGTCGTCACTAATGACGGGATGCTGCGGGTTAAGGATCACGGGAAGGTGGTCGCGGAGATTCCGAATCGGGAGCTGGCGGATGAGGCGCCGCTGTATGATCGTCCGCACGATGTGAAGCCGTATCGGCCGGCACCACTGGAGGCACCGACGTTTGCGAGCCGCGATCTGAATGCGGATTTGCTGGCGCTGGTGGGGTCGGGCGATTTGTGTTCCAAGCGGTGGATCTGGCAGCAGTACGATTACACGGTTCGAACGAATACCATTGCGGGGCCGGGCGGGGATGCGGCGATCGTGCGCATCAAGGAGACGGACACTAGCGTGGCGATGTCGCTCGACGGGAATGCGCGGTATTGTGCGCTGGATCCGCGCGAGGGCGCAAAGCTGATGGTGGCGGAGTGCTGCAGGAATTTGTCGACCGTTGGGGCGACGCCGGTGGCGGCTACTAACAATCTCAATTTTGGTAATCCGGAGCGGCCGGAGATTATGGCGCAGCTGGTCGAGGCCATTGAAGGGTTGAGCGAGGCTTGTGTGTTCTTCGATACGCCGATTACGGGCGGGAATGTCAGTCTTTACAACGAAACGCTGGGGGAGGCGATTTGGCCTACGCCGGTGATGGGGATTGTTGGGCTGCTGAAGACGGCGGACCCCGTGACCATTCCTTTCAAGCAACAAGGGCGGACGGTGATGTTGCTGGGCGGTCTGGGTGACTGCGACGCGACGCACTTCGGGGGCACGCAATACGCTAAAGTTGTTTTAAACAATATGTGGGGATTGCCGCCGGCGCTGGACATGGACTACGAGAAGCGCGTGCAGTCGGCGATTCGCGAGATCGTCAACCACGGGCATGCTGAGTCGGCGCATGACGTGAGCGATGGCGGGCTGGCGGTGGCGTTGGCGGAGTGCACGGTGAACGGGGTGGGGGCGTCGGTCGAATTCACAAGCGACATGCGACCGGAGTTTGCGTTGTTCCACGAAGGGCCGTCGCGCATTCTGGTTTCGACTCTGGTGCCAGAGGTGGTGGAGGAAATCGCCCGCAAACACAAGGTGGAAGCGCTGCGGATCGGCGTTACAATGAATGTAGGGTTACGGATAGGAGACGGCTCCGTGACATGGATCGATTCGCCTGTGGACCGTCTCAAGCAGGTTTGGGAGAATGCGCTGGCGGAAGAGCTGGCACCCGTACATGTTTGATAAATTCCACGACGAATGCGGGGTGTTCGCGATTTACGGGCACCCGGAAGCTGCCAACCTCACCTATCTGGGCCTGTACGCGCTGCAGCATCGCGGGCAGGAGAGCGCGGGCATCGCGTCGAGCGACGGGCGCCATATTCACAATCACAAGAGCATGGGGCACGTGGCGGATATCTTCACGCCGGAAGTGCTGGGTACGCTGCCGGGCGAGTTGGCCATCGGGCACACGCGCTATTCGACGGCGGGCGACACGGTGCTGTTGAACGCGCAGCCGTTTTCGGTGGCTTGCAATAAGGGGCAGGTCGCGGTGGCGCACAACGGCAACATCACGAATGCCGGGGAGTTGCGGCGCGAACTGGAACGCGAAGGATCGATCTTCCAGGCGTCGAGCGACACCGAAGTAATTCTGCATCTGGTGGCGCGGTCCCGCGAAAAAACTTTGCCGGGGGCGCTGCGCGAGGCGCTATTGCAACTCGAAGGTGCGTTCTCGCTGGTGTTTTTGGCCGAAGACCGCATCATCATCGCGCGCGATCCGCATGGTTTCCGGCCGCTGGCTTTCGGGCAGATGGAATTGTCGGGTGGGTCGGTGTGTTACGTGTTTGCGTCGGAGACGTGCGCGTTCGATTTGATCAACGCTGTTTACCTGGGCGATGTCGAACCGGGCGAGATGGTGATCGTCAGCAAGGAAGGGATGACGCGGGAACGCTATGCTCCGGTGCGCGCGCACTCGCATTGCGTGTTCGAGCACGTGTATTTTTCGCGGCCGGATTCGTATGTGTTTGGGCGAGCGGTGGAGGAATCGCGGGAGCAGTTGGGGCGGATGCTTTCCGTGGAACATCCCGTGGATGCCGATATCGTGGTGCCGGTGCCCGATTCAGGAGTCGCGGCGGCCTTGGGCTATGCATCGGAATCGGGGATTCCATTTCGCCAGGCGCTGATTCGTAACCACTACGTCGGGCGCACGTTCATCGAGCCTTCGCAGGCCATTCGCGACTTCGGCGTGAAGCTGAAACTCAACCCGGTGCGGCATTTGCTGGAAGGAAAGCGCGTGATTCTGGTGGACGATTCATTGGTGCGCGGTACTACCAGCCGTAAAATTGTCCGCATGGTGCGGGGGGCTGGCGCGCGTGAGGTGCATCTGCGGATTTCGTGCCCTCCTACGATCTCGCCGTGTTTTTATGGGGTGGACACGCCTAGCGTGGCGGAATTGATTGCGGCTAACAACACTGTGGAAGAGATTCGGCGGTTTGTCGAAGCGGACTCGCTGGGCTATTTATCATTGGGCGGGCTGCGCGAGGCGGTCGCGGATCATAATCACGACTACTGCTATTCCTGTTACACCGGCAACTATCCTACTGAGCTGGTGAATATCCAGGAATTAATGAGCGCAAAAGACCGCAGAACCTAACCGATACGTCTGGGACTTGCCAGCATGGGCATTCATGACGGAAACTCTTTCAATCCGGCTTGATGCTGCTACAAAACGATGCCTGGACGCGCTGGCACGGCGGACGAAGCGTTCGAAGTCTTTCCTGGCCGCCGAGGCGATCACTGCCTACATCGAAGCGGAGGAATGGCAAACGGGTGAGATCTTGGCTGGGATCGACGACGCGGATGCGGGGAGAATTGTCAGTCACGATCGTGTCGTCAAATGGCTACGTTCGTGGGGGAAGCCTTCTGAAGGCAAAGCGCCCCGATGAGAGTCTACGGGTCGCTGCGCGATCAGCACACTTGGTTGCGCTTTGTGACTATAGTGTCGCTAACCGGATTGTGGATGCTACGGAGCTTCTGACCGCCCTACCGCCGGAGAATCTTTAGCGCGTTTCTATTCGCGACGCAGCAATGCCAAACCCGCGCCTGCTCCGATCAGTAATGCGCCAGCAATGCGGTTGGTCCACGTCGCGTAGCGCGGTTGGCGGGCGAGCAGGGAAGCGCGGGAGGCGGCTACGCCGTAGCCGGACAGCACCGCAAATTCACAGACGATTGAGGTCAGGCCTAGGATCACGATTTGCGGAAGTACGGGGCGGCGCGGATGGATGAACTGCGGCAGGATCGCGGAGAAGAAGACAATGGCTTTGGGGTTGGATAGCTGGAGCACCAGGCCGTCGGCGAATAAGCGCCACGCGCCTTTGGGGATCGTAGCGTGCTCTTCGGCCGGGACAACGCTGTGATGGCCCAGGATGGCGCGCGCACCTAAATACACCAGGTACGTGGCGCCGATCCACTTCGCCGCCAAGAAGAACCGGTATGAGGAAACTAGTAGCGCACCGATGCCGGTGGCGGATAACGCGAAATACATAGAATTCGCCGCCAAGATGGCGAGAATCGCGGGGATGCCTTGGCGCGCTCCTAGGCGGAGCGCGCTGGATAGGACGAACAGCACCGCCGGACCTGGCGTGAAAGACAGAATCGTTTCCGTGGCGGCGAAGAGCCACCAGGTGGTCCAGGTCACAAGGCGGTGTCGCCGCGGTCGTCGTTGCGGATACGGATGGCTTCGGCTACATCGAACACGAAGATTTTGCCGTCGCCGATTTTTCCGGTGCGGGCGGCGTCGGCGAGGGTCTTGGTAATTTCATCGAGGCGGGCCGAGGGCACTACCAGTTCGAGCTTCACTTTGGGCAGCAAATCCACTTGATATTCCATGCCGCGGTAGACTTCCTTGTGGCCCTTCTGGCGGCCGTGGCCGCGGACTTCGGTGATGGTCATCCCATCGATGCCGATCTTCTTGAGCGCTTCCTTGACGTCCTCGATCTTGTGCGGCTGGATGATGGCTTCAATCTTTTTCATAGTGGTCTCCTTCTACGCCTCGAAGTTATAGCCTTCTTCGCCGTGCATGCCCAGGTCGAGACCTTCGATCTCATCCTGTTCACTGGCACGCACGCCGGTTACCGCGTCGCACACTTTGAGAATAATCCATGTGCCGACTATGGCGAGTCCCCAGGCGATAGCCGCACCAATCAGGTTGTTGATCACCTGGCCGGGGTTGCCGTCCACCAGACCCATGGGTTTGCCCATGCGCATGTCGTTAATTTCCTTGGTGGCGAAGACGCCGGTGAGAATGGCTCCCACCGTACCTCCGATGCCGTGCACGCCGAACGCGTCGAGCGCGTCATCGTAACCGAACTTTTTCTTGACCACGCTGACCATTAAATAGCAGACTATGCCAGCGGCCAGACCGATCAGCATGGCGGGCATGGGCGTTACGAATCCGGAGGCGGGCGTGATGGCGACCAATCCGGCGACTGCTCCCGAGATCGCGCCGAGGATGCTGGGCTTGCCGTTGTGGATCCACTCGACGATCATCCAGGCGAGCGCTGCGGCGGCGGTGGCGAAATGAGTCGCGACGAAGGCGCTGGTGGCGAGCGCGTTGGCTGCTAGCGCGCTGCCGGCGTTGAATCCGAACCAGCCGACCCAGAGCAAGCAGGCGCCGATGGTGCTCAAAACCAGGCTGTGGGGGCGCATGGGATCTACGCCGTAGCCTTTTCGCTTTCCTAAATATAAGGCGCAAACCAGCGCGGAAACACCAGAGGTGATGTGGACCACGGTGCCGCCCGCGAAATCGAAAGTGGAGACTCGGCCCCAGGTAGCGCCCAGGAATCCGTTCTTGCCCCAGACCATGTGGGCCATGGGCAGATAGACAATCAGGACCCACAGGGTCATGAATAGCAACATACCGGAAAATTTCATGCGCTCGGCGATGGCGCCGGAGATCAGCGCGGGGGTGATGATGGCGAACATCAACTGGTACACCATGAAGGTGCCCTGCGGAATAGTGCCGGCGTAGTCGGCGTTGGGATCGGCGCCGACGCCGTGAAGGAACAAGTATTGGAAGCCTCCGACGAAGGAGTTGCCTTCGCCAAACGCGAAGCTATAGCCCACGATGGCCCACAGCACACTGACTACGGCCATCAGCACGAAGCTATGCATCATGGTGGAGAGCACGTTTTTGCGGCGGACTAAGCCACCGTAGAACAGCGCGAGGCCGGGGCCGGTCATCATCAAAACCAGCGCGGCGCTGGTGAGCATCCACGCGTTATCGCCTGCAGATTGGGCGGCTTTGGCCGCTTTCTCGAGGTCGGCGAGTCGTTTATCGAGATCCGCGGCAGGTTGGGCCGCAGCGAAGGTACACAAAGAGAGAAACAGCAATAGCAATCTAGTCATGAGCCGCTCCGTGGCGTGAATTGACGAACTGGGTCAGCCGGGGTCGGACGGGGAACCCGAAATCTAACTTATAGATGGTACCAATTAGTACAATCGGGGAGGATGCGGTACCGGCAGCTATGGATGGCGGGGATTTTGACGGGCGTTGTGTTGAGCGCTCATGAACCTGTGCGCGCGCGGCATGGCATGGTGGTTAGCGATGAGCCTCTGGCTACCGACGTTGGCGTGGCGGTGCTGCAGAGCGGGGGGAACGCGGTGGACGCAGCGGTGGCGGTGGGGTTCGCGCTGGCGGTGACGCATCCCTTCGCTGGAAACCTGGGCGGTGGCGGATTCATGCTGGTGCGGTTTGCGGATGGGCGCTCGACGTTCATCGATTTTCGCGAGCGCGCTCCGGAGAAGGCTTCGCGCGATATGTATCTGGACGCGCGGGGGAATCCTACGCGCGCGTCGGTCGACGGGTGGCGCTCGGTGGCGGTGCCGGGGAGCGTGCGCGGGTTTGAGCTGGCGGCGAAGTATGGGAACAAAAAATGGGCGGAGTTGATCGCGCCTGCGGTTACGCTCGCGTCCAAGGGATTTTCGCTTTCGTACAAAGCTAGTGAGACGTTGCGAGCGGCGCGGAATCTGGCGGACGATGCGGAATCGAAACGGATCTTTCAAAAGGGCGGCGCGTTTTACGAGGCTGGGGATGTGCTGTTGCAGCCGGAGCTGGCGGCGACGTTGAAACGGATTGCGGTTGGTGGGGCGCGCGAGTTTTACGAAGGCGAGACGGGGCGGCGGCTGGCGGCTGAGATGGCGCGGCACGGCGGGCTGATCACGCCTTCCGATCTTCAGCACTATCAGGCTGTGGAACGCACGCCGCTCATGGGTAAATATCACGGACTGGATATTGTTACTGCGCCGCTGCCGAGTTCGGGAGGCATCGGGGTTTTGCAGATGCTGGGGATGCTGGAGGGCAGCGGTTACGAAAAGTCCGGGGCAGGTTCGGCGGCGGCGATTCACTACACCGCTGAAGTCATGCGCCGCTATTTTGCGGATCGCAGCCAGTATTTGGGCGACTCGGATTTCGTCAAGGTGCCGGTAAAGGGGTTGCTCGATCCGGCTTATCTACGCGAGCGGCGTGGTTCAATCGATCGGGATCAGGCTACGCCTAGCGAACGGGTCAATGCTGGAAAACCGGCGGGGCGCGAGGGCACGGAGACAACGCACTACTCGATCATCGATGCGGCGGGGAACGCGGTTGCGGTTACTTACACGTTGAACAATAGTTACGGAAGCGGGGTCACTGTTCCGGGGTTGGGCTTCCTGCTCAACGATGAGATGGATGACTTCACTTCCAAACCAAATTCGCCGAATTTGTTTGGATTGATCCAGGGCGAGGCTAACGCGATTCAGCCGGGGAAACGGCCGCTGTCGGCTATGTCGCCGACCATCGTGGTGCGTGATGGAAAACCGTTTCTGGTGCTGGGGGCGCCGGGCGGGCCGCGCATCGTTACGGCGGTATTGCAGGTGCTGTTGAATGTGATCGACTTCCGCATGAACATTCAGGACGCGGTGGACGCGCCGCGATTTCATCATCAATGGAAACCGGATAAGTTGTATCTGGAAGGCGGGATTTCACCGGACACGGTTGCGATTCTTCAAGATATGGGGCATCAGGTGGATTACTCGACGGGCGTGGTACTGGCGCGCGTCAACGCGATCTTGAGCGACGGCGGCTGGCTGCAGGGCGCGGCCGATTCACGCTGGGTCGGCAAAGCTGCGGGATACTAGAACTCTACGCCCATGCAACGCGCCCTTTCGACGCACCTTTTGGTTAACCATCGCCTGACGACGGTGTGGCTGGAGCGGATTTGGGACGCGGGCATTCCGTTCGTGGAGCTGTTCTGCGCGCGGCAGCATCTGGATTATCACAATCGGGCGCAGATTTCCGAGCTGGCTTATTGGTTCCGCGATTCCGAGTTGAAGATGCATTCGCTGCACTCGCCGATGTACAACGACGAAGCGAATGGGCGGTCGGGGCCGCAGGCGGTGATTAATATCACTGAACCCGTAAAGAGCAAGCGTATTCCGATGCTGGATGAAATCAAGCGTGCGCTGGAGATTGCGGAGACCATTCCGTATCGTTATTTGATCCAGCACATCGGCGTTACGGGGCAGGAATACGATGAGCGGTCGGTAGACGCGGCCTTCACGGCGCTGGAGGAAATCAGCGTTTTCGCGCGCCAACGCGGGGTTGAGGTGCTGCTGGAAAATACACCGAACGGGTTGGCGAGTGCTGAACGGCTCCTCATGTTTCTGGGTATGACGCATTTGAATTTGAACATTTGCCTGGACGTGGGCCATGCGCATATGAACGAAGGGGTGGATGCCGCTTACCGTTTGCTGAAGAGCCGCATCCGCTCGACGCACGTTCATGACAATAATGGGAAAGAAGACCTGCACCTTTTTCCGATGCTGGCAGGGGGGCAGGGAACGATCGACTGGCTTGGCACTATGCAACTTCTCCGCTCTCAGGAAGACCGCTATCCGCTGTTGTTGGAACTGCGCGAGGTGCCTGATATGGGATCGCCTTTCGATGTGCTGCGCCAGGTGTTTGACACTCTGGAAGGCCTGAAACCACATGATGAATAGAGTGACGATTGCTGAAGCGGGGCGGCACGTGGGTGAGTCCGTCGAAATCGACGGCTGGCTTTACAATATGCGTCGCGGCGGCAAGATTTGTTTTCCACAAATGCGCGATGGCACGGGCATTCTGCAATGCGTTGCTGTAAAGAGCTCTCTGCCGGAGGAGACCTTTGAGGCGCTGAAGGATTTGACGCAGGAGTCGTCTTTTACGGTGCGCGGGAAGATTCGCGCCGAGGCGCGCGCGCCGGGAGGCTACGAGCTGGACGTCGAGAGCGCGCACATTTTGCAGCGCGTGCCCGAAGAGCGACCGTATCCGATCACGCCCAAAGATCACGGCGTCGATTTTTTGATGGACCACCGGCACCTGTGGCTGCGCAGCCGCCGCCAGCATGCGGCTTTGCTGGTGCGGCATGAGGTAATCAAGGGCATTCGCGACTATTTCGATTCGCACGGCTTTGTGCTGGTGGATACGCCGATTTTCACGCCGGCTGCGTGCGAAGGCACCAGCACTTTATTCGAGGTCAACTATTTCGACGAGGAAAAGTTGTATCTGGCGCAGTCGGGGCAGTTGTATAACGAGGCCACGGCGATGGCTTTCGGAAAGACCTACTGCTTCGGGCCGACGTTTCGTGCAGAGAAATCCAAGACGCGTCGCCATCTTACGGAGTTTTGGATGGTGGAGCCGGAGATGGCCTATGCCGACCTTGAAGACGTCAAACGAGTGGGCGAAGAGCTGATCGTTTTTGTCGTCGGGCGCGTGTTGGAAAACCGGCAGGAGGAGTTGAAGACGCTGGAGCGGGACGTCAGCAAGCTCGAGGCGATTCAGGCGCCGTTTCATCGGATGAGTTATGACGATGCGGTTCTGAAGCTGCAATCCAAGGGCAGTGAGATTCAATGGGGCACGGACTTCGGTAACACCGACGAGACGCTGTTGACTGATGATCTCGACCGGCCTGTGATTGTCGATCGCTTCCCGTCGGCGGTGAAGGCGTTCTACTTCCAGACGGCTCCCGAGCGGCCCGAGGTCGCGCTGGGCGCGGACTTTATTGCTCCGGAAGGCTTCGGCGAAGTGATCGGCGGCGGGCAACGCATTCATGATCTGGATCTGCTGCTGCAGCGTCTGAAAGAACACAATTTGCCAGCGGCGGACTTCGAATGGTATCTGGATTTGCGCCGCTACGGGTCAGTGCCGCACGCCGGGTTCGGGATGGGGGTGGAGCGGTTTGTCGCGTGGATGTGCGGGCTGGAGCATATTCGCGAGACCATCGCGTTCCCGCGGATGCTGTATCGGACTCGGCCGTGAAACAATCTCACATCGCTATCATCGGGGCGCCGATGGATTTGGGGGCGGGACGGCGGGGCGTGGATATGGGGCCGTCAGCGCTGCGGCTGGCGGGGCTTAACGAGAAGCTGACTTCGCTGGGCTACGAAGTGGAGGACCTGGGCAACGTCGTGGTGGATCAGCCGGAGAGCTTGCCCGTCGGCAATCCGGGTGCCCGCTATTTGCCGCAAATCGCGCACACCTGCACCAGACTCGCCGAGATAGTGGAACAGTCTGCCGACGACGGGCGCGTTCCAGTGGTGCTGGGGGGCGATCATTCGATTGCGATCGGCACGGTTTCCGGGATGTCACGGCACTTCCGCAAGGCGGGGCTCAAGCTGGGACTCATTTGGATTGATGCGCATGCTGATATGAACACTCCGGCCACTAGTCCTAGCGGGAATGTGCATGGCATGCCGCTGGCTTGCTGCATCGGGTTGGGGCCGCGTGAGCTCACGACAATTGGCGGTTCGGCGCCACAGGTCGAGCCTACTTCCGTGGCGCTGATCGGGCTGCGCAGCGTGGATGACGTCGAGCGCTTCAACGTCCGCGGCGCGGGGGTACATCCGTTCACCATGCGCGATATCGATGAGCGCGGGCTGCGCGCGGTGATTATCGAGGCGATCGATATTGTTACGGCGGGCACGGCGGGGTTTCATTTATCGTTCGACATGGATGCTGTCGATCCGCGGGAGGCGCCCGGAGTTGGCACACCGGTTCGCGGCGGGATCACTTATCGTGAGGCGCACCTGGCGATGGAGCTGATGGGCGATAGCGGGCGCATGACGTCGCTTGAAATCGTGGAGGTAAACCCAGTGCTGGACGAAGCTAATCGCACGGCGTTGCTGGCGGTGGAACTGGCTACCAGTGCGCTGGGGAAACGAATTTTATGAAATTGCGGGTTGCGGTTGTTTACGGGGGACGCAGCGGCGAGCACGAGATTTCGCTGCGCTCGGCTGAGTCGATCATTGCGGCGATGGATCCGCAGCGGTTTGAAGTTGAGCGCATTTTCATCACGAAGGACGGGCGTTGGGAGCCGCGGGCGATTTCGCCTGAGCCGGGCGGGAATCCGGGAATCGACGTGGTGTTTCCGGTGCTGCATGGGACTTTTGGGGAAGATGGCACGGTGCAGGGGCTGCTGGAGCTAGCCGATCTGCCTTATGTCGGCGCGGGAGTGCTGGGGTCGGCTGTCGCGATGGATAAAGAAGTCACGAAGCGGCTGTTGCGCGAGCGCGGGTTGCCGGTGGCCGAATTTATCGTATTGACGCGTGGCGCGTACAATCTTGAAGACATCTGTTCCCGCCTGCCGTTCCCGATGTTCGTCAAGCCGGCTAATCTGGGGTCTTCGGTGGGGATTTCCAAGGTGAAGACCTGCGAGGAACTGGCGCCGGCGCTCAAATTTGCCGAGGAGTTCGATCGCAAGATTTTGGTGGAGCGGGGCATCACGGGACGCGAGTTTGAGTGTGCCGTGCTGGGCAACCGCGAGCCTATCGCGGCTATCCCGTGCGAGATTCTGCCTTCGCGGGAGTTTTACGATTACGAGGACAAGTATATTCTGGGCACCTCAAAGACTGTTCTGCCGGCGGATCTGACGCCGGAGCAGATGCGCGAAGTGCAGCGGCTCGCGGTGGCCTGTTATCAAGCCGTCCATTGCGAGGGTATGGCGCGCGTGGACTTTCTGCTTGAAACCGCTACCGGCAAATTCTATATCAACGAACCCAACACGATTCCGGGCTTTACGTCCATCAGCATGTATCCGAAAATGTGGGAAGCAGCGGGGTTGCCTTACGCGGAGCTGATCGGCCGGCTGATTGATCTGGCTCTCGAACGGCACACCGAACGGAAGGCCACGCGGTTTCACCGGTGAGTATGCGCGCGCTGGCAGCCGTCCTATTGTTGCTTCTGCCCATGGCAATGCGGGCGGATGACGACCCTGCGGCGGCGGTGGCCGACGACCTGAAGAAGATCATCGATGTTTTTGTGGCGCTCGACGAGCATGCTGCCGACCCGGTGTCTGCCGACGACGCAATCTATCAGGGCGCGATTCCGGGTATGCTGCGGACGCTCGATCCGCATTCGATCTTTTTCGATCCGGACCGGTTTCAGCAACTCCAGCAGATGCAGCAAAGCGAGTCTAAGGGCTTCGGCACGATTGTGAGCATCGTGCCGGGACGCGTTACTATTTTGCAGACGCTGGAGGGGTCGCCGTCTGCGAAGTCCGGGCTCAGCGCAGGCGATGAGATCCTGGCGATCAACAATATTCCGTTGTCGCAACTGGTTCCTGAACAGCTCATTCAGTTGCTCACGCAGGCGCGGCAACAGGCGGCGGTGCTCGATGTACGCAAGCCCGGCAACGCGCGCGCGTTCCGGCTTTCACTCTCGCCCGAACTGATCGATGCGCCCAGCGTGGATCGCGTCTTTATGCTGTCGCCGGGCGTCGGTTATTTGCGGATTAAGAGTTTTGACGAGCCTACCGGTAAGCTGGTGAAGAATAGCATCGAGACTTTGGGCGGTGCAGATCTGAAGGGGCTGGTGATTGATCTGCGCGATAATCCGGGCGGGGCAGTGAAGGCGGTGGTGGAGGTGGCTTCATTGTTTTTGCAGCCTGGACAAGTGGTATTCACGATCCGCGGCCGGAGCGAACAGAAAGATCAGGTCCAGGTGCCTGCTCTGGCTCAGCCGCCGTACACGTTTCCCTTGGCAGTGCTGATGGACGCGAAGAGTGCTAGTGCTTCGGAGATCCTGGCGGGCGCGTTGCAGGACCACGACCGCGCCACCATTCTCGGGGAGCCGAGCTATGGAAAGGGCATCGTGCAAAATGTTTTTCCGCTGTCGGGCAACAGCGGGTTGGCGCTGACCATCGCGTTTTACTACACTCCCAGTGGCCGCTCCCTGCAGAAGCCTCTCGAGAGCGGCTCGCTGAACGTCGCGGCTAAGGCTACCCCCGGAACGTTTCACACGGACGCGGGGCGCGCGGTGCGCGGTGGTGGCGGCATCCAGCCGGATGTGTTGGTCCAACCGGTGCAGGTCAGCCAGTTGGTGTACGTGCTCGACGCCAGCGGGGCGTTGACGGCTTTCGCGGGCGAGTATGTGCAGTCGCATGACATCGCGGACAACTTCGACGTTTATCCCGATCTTCTTGATCGATTGAAGGTTTCACTTTCACAGCGCGGCATCCAACCGGGCATCGCGGAATGGCTGCGGGATCGTGATCTGATCCAGAGCAAGCTGAAGCAGGAGATCGTCAACCTGAAGTTCGGTGTGGAAAAAGGCGACCAGATTGAGATGCGCCGCGACGCCGTGGTGCTGCGTGCGATCGAGAGCCTTAGCGGACCGGTGCGCTAGCGCGCCGCGACTGCCAGTAGTGGATTATTAACGGCAGGAGGCTCACGAACACGATCGCGAGCACTACTTTTTCGAAGTTCTTGCGAACCAGGGGGACTTCACCCAGATAGTATCCGGCGAGAGTCATCGAGAGAACCCAGCCCAGGCCTCCGAAAATATTGAAGGAAACGAAGCGGCGGTAGGGCATCCGCCCGACGCCCGCCATGAACGGCGCGAAGGTGCGGACGATGGGCGCGAACTTCGCATAGATCAGCGTCTTGCCGCCGTGCTTGGCGTAGAAGGCCTGGGTGCGCGTGACGTACTCCTTCTTGAAGATGCGTGAATCCGGACGCGAAAAGATGGCGGGGCCGGTGCGGCGGCCCAGGAAATAACCGCTCTGGTCACCGGCGATCGAGGCCGCCACCAGCAGCGCGCAGATGGTGACGATATCCAGATCGCCCGCGCCGCAAACCACTCCTACGGTGAAGAGCAGCGAATCGCCCGGCAGAAAGAGGCCCACGAGAAGGCCGGTTTCCGCGAAAACGATGAAAGCCAGGAGGCCGTAACCAAGCCACCCGGTTAATACCTGCGTCAGCAGGTGGATCAACTGATCCGGATCGGTAAGGCTGCGCCAAACTTCGAGGACGAAATCCACAGGGGCGCCGGTTCGTCCCTAGCGCGACTGATGGTAGGTGGCAGCCAGTTGCTGGATGGCGGCTTGATGGATCTTCAATTTGCCGTCCTGCCTTACTTGCTCCAATAGGCTGTCCTGGAACAAGCCGTACATGACGCGCGCTTTCCCCTGCTTCAGTTCCTGCACGGCTGAATCGCGCTCATTGGAATAGTTTTTGGGATCGGGCGTGCTGCGATCCAGGATTTTGAAAATAATGTTGCGGCCTTCTACATTTTGGGGTCCGTTGGTGGAGCCGACCGGCTTGGTGAACGCTTCGGGCAGCACCGACGCGTTGCCTAGCCCTTCGATAGAA
>Ga0207674_10002276_pt1 | contig 24341 bp, 25 predicted proteins | sample KBSCornC72_FD_184303 | JGI IMG/M metagenome (GOLD analysis project Ga0207674, IMG submission 184303) | Corn rhizosphere microbial communities from Kellogg Biological Station, Michigan, USA - KBS Corn C7-2 (SPAdes) (version 2) | ecosystem: Host-associated > Plants > Roots > Rhizosphere > Soil ...
TGCTCGCATACGAGACGGGCCTTTTCGAGGCTGACGGCCGGCCACCAGGCAATCGCCACGAGCGCCCCACCCGCTGAGCAACGCGCGCTGCGCTGAGCCGTGCGCGCTGCGCTCGGCCCCGGCACCATAACGCCGTGGAACCCCGTTCCAGTGCGTTCTGGGGCCGTGAAAGTCCAGTTCCATTGCGTTCCGGCCGGGCCCTGGCGCCTGGGATCCGGCCTCGCCAGTTCGCGAGACGCCCTCCCGGGCGCTTAGGAAAATGCTGCCGCCCTTCACGGCGCCCGCGGATGAGCGTGGACCGCAACCCGCGCAATCCGGATCTGGGCCCGTATTTCGGGGACGATAACGTCTGTCCGCCGCTGGGCAGTCCTCACCTGCCTCACAGGCCCCACCGGCCGCTGCCGTCCGCGGGCGGTACGGGGGTTGTGTGCCCTTACCCCCGTCTTGCGGGGGCTGGGTGCCCCAGCCCCCGGCTATCCGGCTGGCGCGACCGCCGCGGCTATCACGTTTGCGCGCCAGAGCCGCGAAGCGGAGGTGGCCGTCCACGATCGTGGCTGGCGCCAGCACTACGCGTCAGCCGTCACACCGGTCTCGCGGGAATCGACCGCGGCGGGCCGGTGATCACCGTGGGCCGAAATACCCGCCATGGCGGGTAAGCGACCCACGAAGATACGGCCTACGGCGAATATCGACCGAAGATGTCGAGACCGGCCTGGCGGCTCCGTCCCAGGGGGAGATGCGGCCACGGGGGCCGCACCACGCAAGGAGGTGAGGACGAGTGATGGACAGGCAGGATGTCACCCGAGAGCTCGGACAGCCGGGCGCCAGGGAACTCCTCGAGTCTGCGACGCTGACCCGGCTCGCCTACAACGGCCCGGACGGCCTTCCGCGGGTGATCCCGATCGCCTTCTACTGGGACGGCGAGCGCATCGTCGTCTGTACGGCGACCACGTCACCGAAGGTGCGCGCGCTCTCGGCGCGTCCGGACGTCGCGATAACGATCGACGTCGGTGATACTCCCGCCGCCGCGAAAAGCCTCCTGGTGCGCGGCTTCGCGCATCTGGAGACCGTCGACGGCGTCGCCGACGAGTATCTCGAGGCGGCGAAGAAGGCGCTGGACCCTGACACGCACGCAGCCTTCGAAGGCCACGTCCGGTCGACGTACAAACAGCAGGTGCGCATCTCGATCGAACCACGGTGGGCTCGGTTCTACGACTTCGGCGCCGGCCGCGTACCCGCCTTCCTGACAGAGCTGGCGGCCAGCGCGTAGCCGGTCCCCCGGCACCATCGCGCTAGACGGCTAGAGCACGAGGTCGCGCTGATACCAGGTGCCTGGCTTACCGCCGAGGTGGGCCGGGTCGGCCGGGCCGACAGCGACGAACCCGGCTTTGGTCAGTACCTTCTGGGACGCGACATTCTGGCGGGCGGTGGCCGCCCGCAGTGTGCGCAGCCCGTGGCGGGCCGCCGCCAGCCGGCACAGCTCCCGGACGGTCGCGGTCGCCACGCCACGGCCGGCCACATGCTGCGCGACCCGGTAGCCGAGTTCCGCAGTGTGGTCCTCGATGTCGACCAGGTTGAACCGGCCTAGGACCGAGCCGTCTTCGGCGACGAGCACGTAGAAGGCGCTAATGCCCGCCTCCTGTTCAGCCAGCAACGCGTTGTACCTGCCGGTGAACTGGGCGAAGAAGTCGTCACCGCGGTCGGATATCGAGGCAGCGAAGTAGGCGCGGTTCGCCAGCTCGAAGGCCAGGACCGCCGGGGCATGATCGGCGTGCAGCCGCTTCAGCTCGGGCACTGGCCCGACCTTACCCAGGCAGTACGCCAAGGTCACCTGGTTTCCGCCAGCGGCAGACAGGCCAACCCAAAGGGGGGTCCGGGCGCTCTAGGTGCGGTCCGGCGGGGCCCCGGGTCGCGCTGCGTGACGTGATGCTCGCCGTTGCTGCCAGTTGTAAACTCGCGGCCATGGGCGACCTGGTGACCCTCCGGCCGGTGACCGAAGACGACCTGTCCTGGCTTGAGGGCCTGAGGGATGGCCCGGTCGCTACGGGGCTGCACGGATGGCATGGCTGGACTGATCCTAAGCGGAGGCGCAGGCAATGGTCCGAGTCCGGGTTGCTCGGCGAGGACGGCGGGACGTTGATCGTGCTGCACGACACCGATCGCGTCGGCGATGTCTCCTGGCGCAAGGTCAAGACCGGGCCGACCGCATTCAGCTGGGCGATCGGCATCGGGCTGGCGCCGGAGTTCCGGGGCCGCGGCTACGGCTCTGAGGCGCAGCGACTGCTGGCGCGCTACTTGTTCGCGCATACGCAGGTCAATCGGATCGAGGCCACTACGGAGATCACCAATGTGGCCGAGCAGCGGGCTCTGGAAAAGGCCGGGTTCACTCGCGAGGGCATCCTGCGCGGCGCCACGTTCCGCCAAGGGCGGTGGCATGACCAGGTGATCTACAGCGTGCTACGCGATGAGGTCAAGCTCATGGACGCCCCGGCAGAAGACGGTCCGGTCTCGGGTAGCACCGCCTGATCCGGCCGGTCACGGCCACAGGGCGCGGACCGCGCGGGGCGCCTCGGACACGGCTTCCGGCCCGGTGAGGGCCAGCTGCAGCATGCACCCGGGCACGACCGAGAGCATGACTGTGGCCACGGCCTCGGCGGACACGCCGCCGGGCAGCTCGTCGCCCCGCTGCTCGCGCACGACCGTGGCCAGGTCGGCGCGCAGGCGGGCGAACAGGTCCCGGAACTGCGCGGCGAGGCCCGGGCTGCGCAGCGCCTCGGCCCAGACGAGCAGGGCCAGACCGCCCAGGCCGTCACGGGAGTCCCGGGCCAGGATGACCTCGAGCGCATCGGCCAGGGCTGCCCCCGCGGACCGGCCCGGGGGCTGGGCCGTAGCGGCGTGCATCATGGCCAGGACCTCGCGCGTGTTCTCCTCGGCGATCGCCATGATCACCTCGTCCTTGCTGGCGAAGTACCGGTAGACCGCCCCCGAGGAGAGCCCGGCCTCGGCGAACAGGTCCTGCATGGAGGTCGCATGAAAGCCGTCGCGCAGGAAGCAGCGGCGAGCCGCGGCCAGGATGTGATCGCGCCGGGCGTCCCGGTACTGCTGCGTGACCTTCGGCATCAGGTCACGCTGGTTTTCCGGGAGCGGCGCGGGCCCGGGCAGGCCATGGTACCGGCGTAGGTGGCGTAGGAGATCGCCGCGATTCCGGCCACGATCATGACCTCGCCGCCCGCCGCGCCGGCCAGGAGCCCGGCAACGAGCAAGCCGACCCCCGCGGCGAGGGCTACGGCGGGTACCAGCAGCCCGCCCCAGGCAGCCCGGGAAGCCTGGATCAGAAGGTACAGCCGCATTGTGGTGGACGGGCTCCCGAGATCATGCTCGAGCTCAGCCAGCACCTGCAGGTCATGCTCGGATAGCGACATGACATGCCCGCCTTCCGAATAGAGAATGACGGTTCTTTTATTTTTCAGCCTGCGCCTCGTGCATGCGCCTGTCAAGACGAACATTCGTTTTTTATGTCGGCTCACCTACGGTCAGCTCAAGGGCTTCACCCTGTACGCGACCAGGACCATCCTGTCCGGGGGCGGAACGGAACTCGTCGAGCTGACGAGAACCAACCTGCGAGAGCTCGAGGCTGGATAACGGCGGCCGCGAACGAGGGTCACGCCGACGACGACACCGCGGCCGACCCGGCTTCACGGGCGGCCGGGCGCGGGCGGAATGAGCCGGCCGCGGCGAAGGCGGCGAAGAACAGCGCGACGATGAGCCACAGGGAGTTGAGCAGGCCCACGGACTGGGCGAGCACGCCGATGGCGGGCGGTCCGGCGAGGTTGGCGAAGTAGCCGATGGAGGCGACGACGCTGACCCGCGCGGCCGGGTCGGGTCCGCTCTCCGCCGCCGCGGACATACCCAGGGGGAAGCCCATCGAGACGCCGACCGCCCACAGCACTACGCCCACGAGGACGATCCAGGGGTTGCCGCCCAGGATGAACAGGATTATGCCGACGACGCCGAGGGCGGTGGTGACGCGGATGGTACGGACGCGTCCGAGGCGATCGACGATGGGCCCGCCGAAGATCCGGGTGATCGCCTCGCTGGCGGCGAACGCGGCGGCGAACAGCGCGGCGACCGCGGCGGCCTGCCCGTGGCCGTTTCGTACCGCCAGCGTGAGCCAGTTGCCCGCCGAACCCTCGCCGAGTTCGACGCCGAGCATGACCACGCCGATGAGCAGCAGCCGCCAGTCCAGCCAGCCGCGCAGCCACTGGCGCAGCCTGGCGCCCCGGTCCTGCCGCGGCTCCCCGGCCGGCGCGCGGCTCCCGCCCGGGATCCCCGCCGCCGTCACCAGGGCCGCAACCGCGATGAGGACGGCTTCGGCGATGAGCTGAGCCGCGGGCGAGACGCCCAGCGCCGCGCAGGCCGCGCCGATTCCCGCCCCGGCGGCGACCCCGATGGACCACGCGGCGTGCATCATCGGCATGAGGGTGCGCCCCGCGGCCTGCTCGACGGCGGCGCCCTCCACGTTGATCAGCACGTCGAGGGTGCCGATCCCCAGCCCGACGATCACGAAGGCGACCGCGACCAGCGGAACCGAACCCACGATGAGCGCCAGGCCCATGACCGCCAGCGCGGCCGTGATGAGCAGCAGCGCTGCCGCGATGGCCCGGCGGCTGCCCAGCCAGTGCAGGACCGGGGTCGACCCGAGCAGCCCGAGGATGGCCCCGACGGTCACCCCGGCCAGGAGCAGCCCGATCGCGGCCGTGTCGATGCCGAGGCCCGCCTTGATGGCCGGCAGCCGCGGACCCCACGCCGAGATGGTGATCCCGCCGAGCCCGAACGCGGCCGTGACCGACCACCGCCAGCGGGCCCGCGCCCCACGCTTTGCTGCGACGATCCGCCTCCGATCAAAAACCTTCCAGTGGAAGATATCACGGGGTCCGCGGGAACAGGCGCTCGAGGATCGACAGCGAGCGGCCGACGTCGATATCCCCGGGATCGAGGAGCCACTGGATCTGCAGGCCATCCGACGCGGCGATCACCAGCGCCGCCGCGTCTACCGGGTCGATGTCCGCCGCGATGCGGCCGGCCCGCTGCCCGGACTCGATCCGGGCGGCCAGCGTCGCCCGCAGCGCCCGGAACCGGTCGCGCACGAACTCCCGGGTGACGGCGTGCCCTTCCTGCAGCGCGTCGGTGGTGAGGGTCGCGTAGAGCTCCACCAGGCCGGGGATCGAGCGGTTCCTCTCGGCGGCCTCGATGATCACGCCGACAGCAGACTCGTCCGCTGCGGATGCGTCCCCGACGGTCAGCGCCTCGTGGGTCCGGTACACCTCGACCAGCAACTCGTCTCGTGACGAGAAGTAGTGACGCAGCGCGGCGTGGGACACCCCGATCGCCTCACCGACCGACCGCAAGGACGCCCTGTCCACCCCTTGCCGCGCGAACAGGGCGATCGCGCTCTGCAGGATCTGCTGCCGGCGCCGCACCCCCTTCGGATACGAGCGACGCCCGGGCGCGCCTGCGCCAGCTTCCTCAGTCACCTCGCCATCGTAGGAGCCAGCCCGCGGCGTTTGAGCGTGCGCCTGACCGGTAGCCATGAGGCTGGGTACCAGACAGGGAGGGCGCATGGCGGCGGATATCGTGCGCAGCGACCCGGCGGCCGAGGGGATCCGGCGCAGGCGCCGCGGCCGGGGCTTCAGTTACCTGGGGACCGACGCGGCGGTGATCAAGGACCCGCGGACACTGGCCCGCATCCGGGCGCTGGTGATCCCGCCGGCCTGGGAGGACGTATGGATCTGCGCCGACCCGCTGGGCCACATCCAGGCCGTCGGCACCGACGCGGCCGGACGCCGCCAGTACCGCTACCACGACCTGTGGCGTGAGCAGCGGGACCAGGCCAAGCACGACCGGGTCCGGGGCTTCGGGGCGGCGCTGCCGCGCATCCGCGAGGTCATCTGCCGTCACCTGGAGGGCCGGGGCCTGGCCAGGGACCGGGTTCTCGCGGCTGCGATCCGCCTGATCGATCTCGGGTTCTTCCGGCCGGGCGGCGAGGAGTACGCGGAGGAGAACGGCACCTTCGGCCTGGCCACCATCAGGAAGGAGCACGTCACGCTTGACCATGGCCAGCTGGTGTTCGAGTATCCGGCCAAGGGGGCCAAGCAGCGCGAGCAGGCGGTAGCCGAGGATCAGGTGTGCGCGGTCGTCCGGAGCCTGCGGCGGCGCCGGGACGGCGGGGACCAGCTGCTCGTCTACCGGAGCGGGCCGCGCTGGCACGACGTCACCGCGGCGGACATCAACGATTACCTCCGCGAGGTATCCGGGGGCGACTACACCGCCAAGGACTTCCGCACCTGGCATGCGACCGTCCTGGCCGCCGTGGGCCTGGCCGTGTCGGAATCCGCGGCCGGGCGTGAAGCCGGCCGCAAGCGCGCCATCGCCAGGGTCGTCCGGGAGGTGGCCGACTATCTGGGCAATACCCCGGCCGTGGCCAGGGCTTCCTATATCGACCCGCGCATCATCGAACGGTACGAGGAAGGCCGCACGATCGCTTCCGCGCTCGGCGAGCTGGGCAAGGACTGCGACTTCGGCGATCTCGCCACCCGGGACCACGCGGAGAAAGCCGTCCTGAGACTGATGGCCAGGCGCGCCTGACGGTGGCCCCCGGTTGTGCGGGAGCAGGCACCCGGCCCGTTCGGGACTATATCTTTCGGTCCGAACGGGGCCGGGCAACTCGCCTCCGTCACCGTGACGGCCGGCCGGAGGTGCCCGCGGTAGCGTGTATACGATGCTGGCGAGCGCCCTTAATCGAAAGGCGGGTGCCATGATCCGCACTCATAGCCGGTACGTCATCATCGGCGCGGGCATCCACGGCCTGTCTACGGCCTGGCACCTGGCCCGGGATCTGCGGGCCCGCGGATTGGGCGGGGGCGAGGACATCCTCGTGCTCGATAAGCGCGGAGCCGGCGCGGGTGCGTCCGGCATCGCCTGCGGCACCGTCCGCAACAACTACTTCCAGCCCGCCATGCGCGAGCTGATGGCGCATTCGGTGTCCGTATGGGAGAGCGACCCCGACGCGTTCTCCTACCATCCGGTCGGCTTCTTGCAGGTTGCCCCGGAGGCGATGTCCGAAGACGTGGCGCAGATCTACTCCGAGCAGCAGGCCATCGGCTACCCGTCCGTGCTGATCGAGGGGAAGGCCGACTGCCAGCGCTACCTGCTCGACATGTTCGATGACTGGCAGGCGCCCGGAAGCACGACGGTGCTGCACGAGAAGAAGGGCGGCTACGCGAACAACATCCGCGCGGTTCGCGGCCTGGCGGCGAAGGCGGAAGCCGAAGGCGTCCAGATCGCGGCCGGCGTCCGCGTCACCGGGTTCGGCATCTCCGGGAACGCGGTGACCTCGGTCGAGACCGACCAGGGCGCCATCGCGTGCGACCAGCTGGTGATTGCGGCCGGCCCGTGGATCCGCGACCTGTGGGCCTGGCTGGACCTGCCCGACACGATCACGGTGGCGCAGCCGGGCGGGACCGGCGGCGTGGACCGGCCGATGTGGACGTACTGGGCGCTGCAGGAGGGCACGCTGGCGATCGAGCCGGCCGAGTTCACCGACAACCGGGGCGCCTTCCCGCCCGTTACCCACGTGGACTCCGACGTGCCGCTCTACGACGACATCAGCGGTGAGGAGATCACCGATCAGATGTGGGGCATCTATTACAAGCCGGATTTCTATTTCGCGGGGCTGCAGGGCGGCAGCTCGCCCTACGTGGTCGGCAAGCCCGCCGGGGCGGTGGCCGTCGACCCGTACGGCCCGGAGAGCCCCGAGTACACGGTGGCCGACGACTTCGTACGGCTGTGGACGTCGGGGCTGGCGCACTGCCACAAGAGGTTCCAGGGAAAGCGGCACCTCTACCGGCACGACCCGACCGGCGGAATCGGCGCCTTCACCCCGGACAGCTTCCCCGTCTTCGACGTGTTCCGTCAGAACGCCTACGTGATCGCCGATTCCAATCACGGGTTCAAGATGATCGGCGTGGGGGCCCTGGTGGCCAGGGAACTGCTCGGGGAGCCGCAGGGACTGCTGGCCCCGTTCAGGTTCGGCCGGTACGGCGCGGGCGAGCTGCACCCGGTGAGCCACTCGCCGTTCCCCTGGAGCTGACCGGTGGACACCATCCGGGTGGGGATGGTCGGGGCGGGCTGGATCGCGCAGGAGCACCGGCGCGTGCTCGGCTCGATGGCGGACGCCGAGCTCGCGGCGGTGTGCGACATCGACCTCGAACGCGCCGAGACCCTGGCCGCGGGCACCGGCGCACGAACCTACCCGGACTGGCGTGACCTGCTCGACCGCGAGGACCTGGGGGCCCTGGTCGTCTGCACCCCGCCCCGGTCCCACCGGGACCCCGCCGTCGCCGCCCTGAACCACGGGCTGCCCGTGTACCTGGAGAAACCGATCGCCCGCACGCTCAAGGACGCCGCGGCCATCGTGGCGGCCGCCGGGAGTACCGGCACGGTCTGCGCGGTCGGGTACCAGTGGCACGCGCTGGACCTGCTCGCCGAACTGCCCGGGCTGCTAGCGGGTCAGCAGGTCGGGCTGCTGGTCGGAACCAACATAGGGCCGACGCAGAGCCGCCCGTGGTTCACCGACATGCGCGCGGGCGGCGGGAACCTGCTCGAGCGCGGCAGCCATCACCTGGACCTGGCCCGGGCCGTGGCGGGCGACGTCGTGGCGGTCCAGGCCGCCGGGTCGCGGATCCGGCTGGCCCGGAGCGCGGGGGACGCCGGAGACATCGACGACGCCCTCACGATCATGCTCGAGCTCGCCTCCGGTGCCCTGGCGACCGTCGTGGTCGCCTGGACCCGGCCGGGCCAGCCGGGCACCTACGGCCTGGACATCATCGCGTCGGAGGCGACGCTCAGGCTCGCTCTCGACCCGGACTTCACCCTCTCCGGCGTGAGCCGGGGCCAGCCGGTCACCCGCCGGGCGGCCTCCCACCCGTTCGAGCGGTCCGTGCGCCGCTTCCTCGACGCGGTCGGCCGCCACGACCCGGCGGCAGTCGCCTGCACCCCGCCCGACGCGGCGGCTACGCTCGCGGTGGCGGTCGCGGCCGAGCGGGCCCTGCAGACTTCGCGGGCCGTCCCGGTCGGGACCTTCTGAACGGGGCCTGCTACCTGAACGGGGCTGCGACCTGAACGGGGCCTACAGCTGGGCGGCGTAGTCCTGGTACGACGGGGCGATGCCGGGAGCGGTGCCGAAGAACGAGTGCCTGGACATGTCGGGGGAATACCGGGAGGCCGGCGGGGCCTTGCCGGCCGCCTCGGCCACGGCGCGGATGTGGTGCGGCGCGGCACCGCAGCAGACGCCCAGGTAGCGCACGCCGAGCGCGAGCGCGGCGGTGGCGAACTCACCCAGTTCAAGGCGGGTGCAGGTGAAGGGGTCGAGCGCGGTCGGGAAGGCCTGCGCACCGCCCCGCGCGGGATCGCGCAGGGCCTGCATCGTCGGCTCCGCCTCGGTCGTCCTGTAGGGGACGGGCAGGGCCGCCACCTCGCAGGACACCGCGTCGCGGACCCGCTCCAGCAGCGGCAGCATGGTGCGCGGCCCGCGGATGCAGTTGAGCCCGACCACGCTGGCTCCGGCCTGCTCCGCCTGGCGGCAGGCCTCCTCCGGGCGGTCCACGTCGCGCAGCGTGCCGTCCCGGTGCACGGCGAAGGTCACCACCGCCGGCAGGCCGGCGGCCCGGATCACCTCCAGGGCCAGCAGCGCCTCGCCCAGCCAGCTGAACGTCTCGGCGATGATCATGTCCGCCCCGGCCTCGGCCGCCCACGCCACCTGCTCCTCGAACGCGGCCCGGACCTCCGGCACGGCCGGGCCCCCCGGCTCGTAGACGTTGGTGTTGCAGACGTTGCCCGCGAGCAGCGTCCCGGTCTGCCTGGCCACCCCGGCCGCGACCGACAGGGCCTGCCGGTTGAGCGGTTCGAGGATGTCTTCCTTGCCGACGACCCGCAGCTTCTGCCGGTGGCCGTAGTAGGTGAAGGCCTCGACCACGTCGGAGCCCGCGTGCACGAACTCGCGATGGAGTTCCTCGACCACGTCCGGGTGGTCCAGGACGACCTCGGGAACGAACGCTCCCGCCTGAAGGTATCCACGCCGCTCGCATTCGAACAGGTAGCCTTCGGCGCAGACCACGGGGCCGCGCTCGAGCATTGCGGACAGATCCGGCATATGGCTCTCCTGATGGCAGAGGGAGACTTGTGCCATGACAACCTGGCAGGAACAGATCCCGGGCATAGTACCGCCGAACGGGCGCACCGAGGCGTGGGCCGTCGCGAACCCGCGGTCCGGGTCGCTGGCCCAGCGTGCCCGCCGCACGCTGCCCGGCGGCGTCACCCACGACGTGCGGCGGGCGGCGCCGTTCCCGCTCGCCGTCGCGCGGGCCGAAGGCGCGCACAAATGGGATCTCGACGGGCACGAGATCATCTGCTACGTCATGGGCCACGGCGCCCTGCTCCTGGGGCACAGCGACCCGGCGGTGGTGGCGGCCGTGCGTCATCAGGCGACCCTGGCCTTCCACCCCGGCGCGTGCCATGAGCTGGAATGCGAGTGGGCCGAGCTGGTCGTGGACCTGGTGCCCTCGGCCGAGCTTGTCCGGTTCACCGCCAGCGGGACGGAGGCCTCGCTGCTGGCCCTGCGGCTGGCCCGGGCGGCCACCGGCCGGCCGCGGGTGGTCAAGCTGGCTGGTCATTTTCACGGCTGGCACGACCAGGTGTCCTTCGGCACGGACCCGCCGTTCCGCGGTCCGGACACGGCCGGGGTTCCCGACGTGCTCGGGCCGGTGGTCACCGTGGTCCCGGCCGACGCACGGGCGGTGGCGGATGCGCTGGCCGACGGCGATGTCGCGGCCGTCATCCTCGAGCCGTCCGGCGCGGCGTGGGGTACCGTGCCGCTCCCCGCGGGGCTGCTCACCGCGGTGCGGGAGCTGACCGCCGCTACCGGGACGGTGCTGGTCTTCGACGAGGTGGTCTCCGGCTTCCGCTGGTCACCCGGGGGCGTGCAGGCCGCGGCCGGGGTGACGCCCGACCTCACCGCGCTCGGGAAGATCCTGGCCGGGGGGATGCCAGGCGGCGCCGTGGCGGGGCGGGCGGACCTGATGGAGCACCTGGCGCGGCCCGGCGATGACCCGCGCCGTGTCGCCCACCCGGGCACGCACAATGCGCATCCGCTGTCGGCGGCCGCCGGGATCGTCACGCTGCGCCGGTGCCGTTCGGGTGAACCGCAGGAGCACGCGGCCGGGCTCGCCGCTGACCTCCGCGCCGGGCTGACGTCAGCCCTGGCTAAGGCGGGGGTACCGGGGCGGGCGTACGGGGAGAGTTCGGCCTTCCACCTGCTGATCGGCGACGACGGGGCGCCGGAGGAGGCGAGCATGGAGTCGCTCAAGGCCGCCGGGATGAGCCCGGAGCTGTCGGCCGAGCTGCACAACGGGATGCTGCTCGAGGGTGTGCAGCTCTTCCACGGGTCCGGCTTCCTCAGCGCCGCTCATACCGAGCAGGATGTCGAACGGACCGTGGCGGCCTTCACCGCGACCCTGGGGCGCCTCCCGGCCGCGCTGCGGCCGTGACCGATCTGGTCCTGGCCGGAGGCCGGGTCGTCGATCCGGCGCGGGGAATCGACGGCCGTCTCGATGTCACCGTCACCGGCGGCCGCCTGGCCGGGCCGGGTGCGGACGGGCCGGCCGCCGAGACGATCGACGCCAGCGGCCTGGTGCTGGTGCCCGGCCTGGTCGACCTGCACACGCACCTGTACGCGGGCGTCTCGCACTACGGCATCGACCCGGACGCGAACTGCCTGCGGCGCGGGGTCACCACCGCCGTCGACGCCGGCTCATCGGGCGCCCAGACCTTCCCCGGCTTCCGCCGTTACGTCATCGAGCGCGCGCAGACGCGGGTGCTCGCCTTCCTCCACGTCGCGGTGCAGGGGATGATCAGCCGGCTCGTGGGCGAGCTCGAGGACCTCAGGTGGGCTTCGCCGGAGCAGGCCGTCGCGCGGGCCCGCGAGCATCCCGACGTGATCGTCGGCGTGAAGGTGCGGCTGGGGTACCAGATGGTCGGCGACGACCCGGAGCCAGCCCTGCGATTGGCCCGCCAGGCGTCGGAGCAGCTCGGCCTGCCCCTGATGGTCCACATCATCGACATGCGGCGGCCCATCAGCTGGCTGCTGCGGTACCTGGGCGAGGGCGACATCGTCACGCACTGCTTCCACGCCAACGAGGGCGGGATCCTCGCCCCGGACGGCCGCCTGGACCCGGCCGTGGCCCGCGCCCGGACGCGCGGGATCTTGTTCGACGTCGGCCACGGTGCGGGCAGTTTCGCCTTTTCCGTGGCCAAGGCCGCCTTCGCGCAGGACTTCCCGCCCGACACGGTGTCGAGCGACCTGCACGCGCACAACGTGGCCGGACCCGTGTACGACCAGGCCACCACCTTGTCGAAGCTGCTGCACTGCGGGATGAGCCTGGCCGGGGTGATCGCGGCGGCGACCGCCGCGCCCGCGGCCGCCATCCGGCGGGCCAGCGAGATCGGCTCGCTGGCCCCGGGCTCAGCCGCCGACCTGACCGGGTTCGAGCTCCGTACCGGCGGGTGGCTGCTCCCCGACGGCGCGGGCCAGAGCGAGGTCGTGGACACGCTGGTCGTTCCCCGGCTGGTGGTCCGGGCCGGGCGGGTTCACCGGCTCGAGCCCGTAGAACCCGTGATCCGCGGCGCGGTTCCGTGACGTCCCGGCCAGGGTCTGGTGGCACGCTGGCGGTCACCGGCGGCACGGTGGTGACGCCGGACGGAACCAGGCAGGCTGACGTCCTGATCAGGCACGGCACCATCGTCGCGCTGGCCGGGGCCGGGGCCGGGGTTGGGGCCGCGTCCGCCGCGGCCGAACGACTCGATGCCACCGGATGCCTCGTGCTGCCCGGAGGGGTGGACCCGCACGGCCACATCATGGCGGACGTGGCCGCGGCGACCAAGGCGGCGGCCCTCGGCGGCACGACCACCGTCTTGTCGTTCACCAACCCCGGGCCCGGCGAGGGGGCCGTCGCGTGCCTGCTGCGCCGCCGGGCGGAACTCGCCGCCGCCCGGCCCGCGGTAGACGTCGGGCTGCACGCGATGCTCTACCGGCCGGACCACGTGGTCCCGGCCGACCTGCAGGCACTCAGGGACGCCGGGGTCTGCGGGATCAAGGTGTTCCTCGCCTACCCCGAACTGGGCATCATGTGGTCGACACGCGGGCTGTTCGAGCTGATGACCGCGGCGGCCCGGCTGGGGCAGGTCGTCCAGGTCCACTGCGAAGACGGCCAGATGATCGAAGGGCTGGCCGCCGCGGCGATCGCGGGCGGCCGCACCGGGGCCGCTCTGTTCGCCGAAACCCGCCCCCCGGAGGCCGAGGCCGCGTCGGTCGCCCTGGTGCTGAGTGCGGCGGCGATCACCGGGACCACGTGCTACCTCGTTCACCTGTCCTGCTCGCAGGCCACCGATCAGGTCCGGCTGGCGCGCGAGCGCGGGTCACCTGCCTTCTACGGTGAGGTCTGCCTTCATCACCTGCTGCTGGATGACCGCTGCTACCAGCGCGCCGACGCCGAGCGGTACCTCGTGGCCCCGCCGCTGCGGCCACCCGGTCATCCCGAAGCGCTGTGGCAGGCACTCGCGGACGGGACCCTCGACACGGTGGGCTCGGACCACGGCCAGGAACGCTCGAGGACCGCCGGGGAGTTCGCCCCCGACGGGCGGGGCTACGGCTACGGGATCGCGGGCATCGGGGCCCGCCTCCCGCTGCTCCTGTCGCGTGGCCTGGCCCGGGGCCTGCCGATCGAGCGGCTCGCGGAGGCCGGGTGCGCGAATCCGGCCCGGGCGTTCGGCCTCTACCCGCGCAAGGGAGTCCTGGCGCCTGGCTCCGACGCGGACGTACTGGTCTGGGATCCGGCCGCCGTCACCACCATCGCGGCGGACACCTTCGACGACGGCACGGGCGACAGCGTCTACCTCGGCGAACAGCTAGCCGGTCAGGTGCGGGACGTGCTGCTCGGCGGACGGCCGCTGGTGCGGCAGGGCCATTTCGTGGCCGGTGGCGCGGCCGGGACCTACCTCGTGCCCGGGAACGCGAGCTTGGGCACGTCCTCCATCAACCGGATGGTGTAGGGGTCGGCGGGATGCTCGAGGACCTGCTCGACCGGGCCGGACTCCACCACCGCGCCGGCCCGGAGCACCACGACAGACTGGGCGATGCTGCGCATGAGCGCGAGATTGTGGGTGATGAAGATCATCGCGATGCGCCGTTCGGCCTGACGGGCGCGGAGCAGTTCCACGATGACAGCCTGCACCGAGACATCCAGCGCCGACGTCACCTCATCGCAGATGAGCAGGTCCGGCTCGACGACCAGGGCGCGGGCGATGGCGACGCGCTGCCGTTCCCCGCCGGACAGCTGGTCTGGGTACCGGGAGAGGAAGTCGGCGCCCAGCGACACGTCCGCCAGCGCCCTGGCGGCGCGCTCGGATCGTTCCCGGTAGCCCAGCCTCAGGTACTGCTCAAGCGGCTGGGCCACGATCTGGCCCACGGTCTTGCGCGGGTTGAGCGAGGTGTACGGGTTCTGGAACACGTACTGCACCCGCCGCAGGACCTGCCGCGGCCGGTCACGCGCGGCAGCGGCCAGCGGAGCGCCCTCGAACGTGATGTCGCCGGTCCAGTTACCGTGCAGGCCGACGATGCAGCGGGCGAGCGTGGTCTTTCCCGAGCCGGATTCGCCGACCACGGCCACGCATGACTCCGCGGGCACGTCAAGGTCGATGCCGGAGAGTACGGCCTTGCGCGCGTAGCCGGCCGATACGCCTCGCACCGACAGGACCGGCACCTCGGCGTCGGATGCGGCGCGCGGGCTGAGGGCGGCGGACACGCGGCCGGCGGACGCCCTGATCTGTGTCACCCGAACGCACCGGACGGCACGGGAGTCGACCGGGACGGGCGCGGGCTGATCGGACCGGCACTCGTCGGTCGCGAAGCCGCAGCGAGGAGCGAACGAACAGCCAGCGGGGCGGCGGCCGGGCCGCGGTGGCTGACCGTCGATCCCGGTCAGCCTGGCGGCCATGAGGGGCGACGGCACGGCGCCGAGCAGCCCGCGCGTGTAGGGGTGCAGCGGGTCGCCGAATACCCTGGCCGTCGGCCCGATCTCGATGATCCGGCCCGAGTACATGACGGCGACCTCGCTGACCAGGCCGCCCACGACCGCGAGATCGTGGCTGACGTAGACGGCCGCCACCCCGTAGGCCCGGCACAGGCTGCGAATGGTGTCCAGCACGTGGCGCTGGGTGGATACATCGAGACCGGTGGTCGGCTCGTCGAGCACGATCAGCGAAGGCCGGCAGGCGAAGGCCATGGCGAGGCCGACGCGCTGCTGCTGGCCGCCGGAGAGCTGGTGCGGGTAGCGGCGGAGCAAGTCGGGCGAGGCTTCCAGGTGGACCTCGCGCAGGACCTCCAGGATGCGGCCTTCGGGATCGTCGACCGCTCCCGGATGCACCCGCATGGCCTCTTTCAGCTGCGTCCCGACACGCAGGGCGGGGTTGAGCGCGGCGGACGGATCCTGGGGCACGTAGGCGACCCGCGCGCCCCGGAACGCCCGGAGCTCGGCGGGGGGCAAGCGCAGCAGGTCGACGCCGTCCACGTGGACCTGGCCCGCGCTGATGCGCAGCCCGCGGCGGGAATGGCCGAGCAGCGCGAGGACGACGGTCGTCTTTCCCGACCCGGACTCGCCGACCAGGCCGAGCACCTCGCCGGCCCGGACGGCGAACGAAACATCACCGACCACATCGGCGCCCGTCCGGCCGAGGCAGACCTCGAGGTTGCTGACGTCCAGCCGCACGCCGCTGGCTACCGGGCCGGGGCCGGACACTACGCCTGCTCCGGGCCGAGCTCGTCTACCAGCGCCGCCTCTTCCGGCCGGCGGTCCACGCCGATCGCTACCCGGGCCACCGCATCGGTGAACGTGTTCGTGCCGATGGTGAGCAGGGCGATCAGGATCGCGGGAGCGATCACCGCCCAGGGGTTGAGCGGCAGGCCGACCCGGTTCTCGTTGATCATCGTGCCCCAGTTCGCCGTGGGAGGTGGCTGGCCGAATCCGAGGAAGGCCAGCCCGGCCATGATCACGATGGAGTAGGTGAGCCGGAGTCCCGCCTCCACCATGAGCGGGGAGATGAGGTTGGGCAGTATCTCCCTGGCCATGACCTTGGCCGGCCGCATCCCCTGCAGTTCGGCCACCTTGACGTAGTCCCGTTCGGCCACGTCGAGGGTGGCCGAACGGATCACCCGGGCGACCGCGGGGGCGTGGGACACGCCGACCGCGACCACGATCAGCCAGGACTTGGGGCCGAGCAGGCTCAGCAGCAACAGCGCGAACACCAGCTGCGGAAAGGACAGGATCACATCCACGCTGCGCATGATGATCCCGTCCGGCGCTCCGCGCAGGTAGGCGGCCGAGATGCCCGCCGCGGCGCCGAGCACGATGCCGATCGCCGTCGCGGCCACGGCCATGAGCAGCAGCAGGCGCCCTCCGACCAGCACCCGGGAGAGAACGTCCCGGCCCAGTTCGTCACCGCCCAGGGGGAACTGCGCGGACGGCTTGGCGAAGGTCAGCGTCAGCAGCGCGTTCGGCGAATGCGGGGCGAACGCCGGGCCGACCAGGGCCACCAGCACGACCAGAGCCGCCATCACCAGGCCCGCGGTGCCCCTCGGCGTGCGGGCCGCCGTCCACAGCACGGACAGCCAGGGATGCCGCCCGGCGCGGCCGGCCGGGACGGCGCCGGTCCGGGTAGGGGGAGCCGTGGCCGCCATGACTACCGGGGGATCCTGCGCCGCGGCGAGGCCAGCAGCGCGATGACGTCCGACACGATGTTCACGCAGACGTAGAAGGCGGCGAGCACCACCACGATCAGCTGGATAACCGGGATGTCACGGTTATCGACGGCGAACACCAGCCCCTGGCCGATGCCGGGGAAGTTGAACACGTACTCGACCACCACCACGCCGCCCGCCAGGTACAGGAAGTTCAGGCCGATCACCTGGATCGTGGGGGCGATCGCGTTCGGCAGCGCGTGGACGAGGACGATCTGCCATTCGGGGACGCCCTTCAGCCGCGCCATCTCGACGTAGTCCGATTCCAGCGCCTCGATCATGGCCGCGCGCATCATCCGGAAGATGTACGGGACGATCACGATCACCAGCGTCGCCACCGGCAGGATGAGCAATTCCGGCTGGCTCCACGCGTACGTGCCCGGCGGCAGCAGCGAGACCGCGGGCAGCAGGTGCGAGACCACCGTGGAGAACACGATGATCAGGGTGATCGCGACGACGAACTCCGGCAGCGACGTCACCGTGAGCGCGACGACCGAGCAGACATGGTCGAACAGGCTGTCCTTGCGCAGCGCGGCGATGGCCCCCAGCGCCACTCCGATCACGGCACCGATCACGCCGGCGGCGAACACGAGCACGGCCGAATTGACGAGCCGCGGCTCGACCAGGCCCCACACCGGCTCGCCGTTCGCGAGCGAGGTGCCCAGCCTGCCGGTGAACAGGCCGGAGAGCCAGCTCCAGTACTGCGCCAGCACGCCCTGGTCCAGATGCAGCTGATGCTCGAGCGCATGCAGCCGGGCCGGATTCGCGGACCGGCCCAGGACGGCGAAGGCCGCGTTCCCGGGCAGGACCTCCGTGGCCAGGAACACGATGACGGAAACCAGGAACAGGGTGAGCACGCCGATGGCCAGCCGGCGTGCGGTGAGCACGAGCAGGGGATGCTCGTTCCGGCCCGAAACGGCCTGATCCGCGGGGGCGGTGGCTGTCGCCACGGTGGTCCCTCCTCACCTTGTGACGAGGTTAGCGTGCGGCTGTCGTCACGGCCAGAGGGTGAAGTTACGGGACAAAAGAGAGTAAACCGTTACCCCGTTTCCACCCGCTAGGTGCTGTTCTCGGCTTTACATGAGTAGCGTGCCCCGCGCGCCAGGCTAAGGAGGATCTCGTGGAAAGACCGGATCACGGGAAACCAGGAAACGCGCTGGACCGTCGGCAGGTCCTGCGGGGAATCGCCGCGGCCGGGGCGGTGGTCGGCGCCGGGGGCCTGCTCGGCGCCTGCTCTTCCTCGTCGTCGTCGGGCCAGGCGGCGGCCTCCCCGACCAGCACGGTCAAGCGCCGGGGCGGCGCCCTGAAGGTGGGGCTGACCGGCGGATCCGGTACGGACACTCTCGACCCGCACAAGGGCCTGACCTATCTCGACACGGCCCGCGCTCAATCGCTGTACCAGCCGCTGCTCCAGCTGAACACCGCGGCCCAGACGGAATTCGTCCTGGCCGAGGACATCAGCCCGCACGGCTCGACGTCCAACTGGGTCATCAGTCTCCGCAAGGGCATCACCTTCCACGACGGGAAGCCGCTCACCGCCGACGACGTCATCTTCACGATCAGGCGGATCGTCAGCGGGAAGCTGACCGGTTCGACACCGCTCGGGCCGATCGACCTCAAGGGGCTCAAGGCGCTCGACCAGCACACCGTGCAGGTGCCCATGACCAGCCCCTACGGCAGCTTCACCGACCAGCTGGCCTACTGGTACTACCTGTACATCGTGCCGACCGGGTTCAACCCGGCCAAACCGAACGGAACCGGCGCCTTCAAGTACCAGTCCTTCACCCCGGGTCAGCGCAGCGTCTTCACCAGGAACACGAACTACTGGAAGTCGGGCCTGCCCTACGTAGACAGCGTGACGATCATCGACTTCAGCGACAGCGCCTCCCTGCAGAACGCGCTGTCAACCGGCGTCATCCACGGGGCGGGCGCGCTGGAGGGCCCGCAGCTAGCGGCGCTCGCCGCCGACGGGAGCGTGCGGACGGTCAAGTCCCGCACCGGGGCGATCACCCCGTTCACCATGCGCGTGGACCAGGCCCCGTTCAACGACGTCAACGTCCGGCAGGCGATGCGGCTCCTGGTGGACCGCCAGCAGCTCATCAACTCGGCCCTGGACGGGTCCGGGACCGTCGGGGCCGACGTCTCGTCCCCGTACGACCCGAACTACGACACCTCGCTGCACCGGGCGCAGGACATCGCTCAGGCCAAGAGCCTGCTGAAGAAGGCGGGACAGGAGAACCTCAAGGTCCAGCTGGTGACCTCGGCGGTGGCCACCGGCACCGTCGCGATGGCGACCGTGCTCGCGCAGCAGGCGCAGGCGGCCGGGGTGACGATCAGCCTGAAGACGGTCGATCCGGCCACCTTCTTCGGCCCCAACTACCTGCGCTGGACCTTCTCGCAGGACTTCTACAACTACTCGCCCTACCTCGGCCAGGTGGCCCAGTCGCTGCTGCCGACCTCTCCGTTCAACGAGACGCACTGGAGCCTGCCCCACTACGGCGACCTGTACCGGCAGGCGAACGCGACGGCCGACGCTTCGGTGCGCAAGGAGATCGAGCACGAGATGCAGCAGATCGACTTCACTCAGGGCGGGTACATCATCCCGGCCTTCATCGACGCGCTCGATGCCTACAGCACCAAGATCACCGGATACGCGGCCGCCAAGGTAGGCCAGCCGCTGTCCGACTTCAACTTCGAGCAGTTCTCGTTTGCCTGACCGTATCTGACCGGCGGAAGGACCTGACAGTGCAATCCACGTTGCTCGCGTCCGGCCTCGGGTTCCCCGAGGGCCCGACCATCCTGGACGATGGGCGGGTCGTGTTGTGCGACGGCAACACCGGTGAACTGCTGGTCTATGACAATGGCGCCGTCTCCGCCTACGCGCGTACCGGCGGCTCGCCCTGGGGCACGGTGCCAGGCTCGGACGGGGCCATCTACGTGACCCAGGGCGGCAACGTGCCGGGCAGCGGGGACGTCAGCGCCGTCTCCGGGATCCAGCGGGTGAACCCGGACGGGACGGTCGAGCTGCTGTGCTCGCAGGTGGCGGGGTACCAGCTGTACGGGCCGAACGACCTGGCCTTCGGGCCTGACGGCCGGCTGTACTTCACCGAGTCCGGATCGGAGCAGGACTTCCGGTTCGACGTGCGCTCCCCCGGCCGGCTGTTCGCGGTCGACGGGTCGGGCGACGGCGAGATGCTGCTGGAACTGCCGGGGGTCTACCCGAACGGGATCGCCTTCGATCGCGACCAGCGGCTCTACTGGACCGAGTCGATGGCGCACCGCGTCCGCCGATTGGAGGACGGCAAGCCGGTGACGTTCTGCCAGCTATCCGACGATCACGTTCCGGACGGCATGGCGTTCGCCGCCGACGGGCGGCTGTTCGTGGCCACCACCGTCTCGCAGGGCGTCACCGTGATCTCACCCGACGGGCAGGTCCTGGCCGAGATCACCCTCGGCGAGCACGCCACGAACTGCGCCTTCGACGGCCCCGCGCTCTACGTGACCGCCACCGGGACGGCCGACATCGAGGCCTCGGAGCGCACCGGCACCTTCTGGCGGGTGGACACCGATGCCGACGGCGGCCTGGAGCTCATCCCGGGGCGGCTGTAGCGGGCGGCGCCGGCTGGGCCGCCAGGAACTCGCGGAGTTCGGCCGCGCTGCCCGGCGCGATGGCATCCGGGACGCCGACGCCGACGTGCGCCAGGGCCTCGGCCAGCCCGTCGCGCTCGCCGACGAGGACGAAGCCGTAGCCGCGCCGCGAGAACTCCTCCACCTGCTCGGCCACCTCGGCCAGCAGCGGGCGTGCGACCTGGGCCGGGTAGCTGGCGTCGGGTAGCTGCATCACCCCCCAGCCCGCCGCGGCCAGCACGGCCAGCCCGTCGACCTGGCCCGGCTGCGGGTTGACGTAGCGGTCGGCCACCAGGGCCACGCGGTAGGAGCGCTCGTCACGCATCGCGGTGCTCCAGGACCGACTCCAGACGGGCCCGCTGGACGGCCTCGTCGTGCCCGGGAATCGCGTGTGTCTCGCCGGCCACCCGGACGGTGATGCCGCGGCGGCCGAGTTCGGCGTGCAATTCCTCCACGTAGATGCCTTCTCCGCCGGTCAGCTCGGGCGAGCCGTCCGGCCAGGCCGGCCGGCCGCCGCGCTGCGGATCGGAGCTGGTGATGGTCACGCCCATCGACGGGCTTCCCTCCACGCCGACCAGGACGATCTCCTCGCCCTGCTGGACGCGGGCCTCGATCGCGCCGGCCACGGCGGTGGCCAGCCGCTGGCAGTGCCGGCGGAACGCCGCGGTGTCGTACTGCTCCCGCACCGCCCAGAACCGGCCCAGCCCGGCGAAGGCGAGCTCGGGGCAGGGCATCTGCTCGATCCGCCAGCCCCGCTCGCGCAGGACGTCGATTATCGGGGAGTAGACGCCCGCGCAGTGCGCGCCGTCGAGGACCTTGGAGTTCTGGTTCAGCAGGCAATGCGCCACGAATGCGACACCCATGAGGCGAGCATACGGCCGGCGGTACGCTCAGCGGATGGCCCGTTCCGCCGTCGTGACCGGCTCGTCCTCAGGGATCGGGCGGGCGATCGCCGTCCGGCTGGCCGCGGACGGCTTCTGGGTGCTGCTCGCCGACGTCCGCCGTGATCCGATCACCGGCGGCGAGCCCACCGACGATCTCATCCGGGCCAGCGGCGGCGCCTGCGAGTACCTGGCCGCCGATGTGTCGGACCGGCAGGACTGCGACGGGCTGGTCGACCGGGCCGCGGCAAAGGCCGGGCGGCTGGACGTGCTGGTCAACAACGCCGCGCTGGCCGGGCGGCACTCCAAGCCGCTGCTCGGCACCGAGGACGGCGACTTCGACGCGATCATGGCCGTCAACCTCCGGGGCCCGTTCATGCTCTGCCGGGCGGCCGTCCGCCAGATGCTGACCCAGGAGCCCCGCGGCCCTGCTCGCGGCCCGGCCCGCGGCCGGATCGTGAACATCACCTCCCAGCACGGCATGGTCGGCGCGCCGGGCCACGCCGCGTACGCCGTGAGCAAGGCCGGGCTCATCCAGCTGACCCGCCAGATCGCGGTCGAGTACGGCCGCGACGGCATCATCTGCAACGGCGTCGCCCCCGGCAAGGTCGTCACCGGCACGCCGGGCGACCTGAGCCAGAGCGAGACGACGGCGGCCTACGTCCGGTCACGGACGCCGTTCGCCCGGTTCGGCGAGCCGGAGGACGTCGCCGCGGCGGTCGGCTTCCTTGCCTCGGACGAGGCCACGTACATCAGCGGCGCGACCCTGATGGTCGACGGCGGCTGGATGGCATACTGAGCCATGCCCCGCCCCGATCACCCCGGCCCCGTGCGCGACTTCGTCGGGTACGGCCCGGAGCCGCCCGACTTCGACTGGCCCGGCGGCGCCCGGATCGCGATCAACCTCGTGGTCAACTACGAGGAAGGGGGCGAGTACTCGCTCAACGAGGACGGCGTCAACGACACCTGGGGTGAGTACTCGTTCCAGTACGGGCCCGACATCCGGGACATCGGCACCGAAACGCACATGGAGTACGGGAGCCGGGTGGGAATCTGGCGGCTGTGCCGCCTGATCGACCGGTACCAGATCCCGGTGACGTTTTCCGCCTGCGCGCTGGCCGTGGAACGGAACCCGCCGCTGGGCGAGTGGCTGCGGGCCCGGGACCACGACGTGCTCGCCCACGGCTACCACTGGTACGGCCCGGACGCGGTCGGCATGGACCGCGACCAGGAGCGCGACGAGATCCGCCGGGCGGTCGATTCGCTGCTGCGGACCACGGGCCGGCGGCCGCGCGGCTGGATGGTCCGGTCCTTCCCCACCGTCCACACCAGGGAACTGCTGGTCGAGCACGGCGGCTTCCTGTACGACTCCGACGCCAACAACGACGAGTTGCCTTACTACACCGACACGCTGGGCACGCCGTTCCTGGTGGTGCCGTACAGCAAGGTGCACAACGACGTCCGGTACCTGATCGCCCCGACCTACGCCACGCCGCGCCACTTCTTCGAGAGCCTCAGGGGCAGCCTCGACTACCTGCTCGACGAGGCGAGGCACGGCTACGGCGCGCGGCTGATGACGGTTGGCGTCCACGCCCGCTGGAGCGGGCAGCCGGGACGGGCCGCCGCGGTCCGGGATTTCATCGAGTACGCGCTGGGCCAGGACGGCGTGCGTTTCATGAGCCGCATCGACGTCGCGCAGTTCTGGACCACGGCCTTCCCGCCCGCGTCGGGTTAGAGGTAGTCCCCCGGGCGGGCCACCCCGAGGATCGCCTCGCCGGTCAGGAACCGCCTGACGTTCTCCGCCGCCATGCGTACCCCCACATGGAGGGCGTTGTCCGTGACGCCCGAATTGTGCGGGGACCCGAGCAAGTTGGGCAGGTCGAAGAACGGGTACCTGGTGCTGAATCCCGATCCTGGGCCCGGCTCGTGCCACCAGGCGTCGATCCCGGCGCAGAAGTCGGATTGACTCCGCAGGTGCTCGTAGAGGGCCCGCTCGTCCACGATGGCGGCCCGGCCGACGTTCACCAGGATCGCATCGGGCTTCATCAGGCTCAGTTCCCGCGCGCCGATCAGGTCGCGGGTGGCGTTGACCAGCGGCAGGGCTATGACGAGCACGTCCGCGGCGGCGAGCACCCGGTCCAGGTCGGACAGCGTGCCGATGAACTCGACCGGCTCGCTGGTCCGGCCCGAGGAGTTGACAGCGTGGATGCGTGCGCCGAAGGCACGCATCAGCCGGGCGGTGGCCCGGCCGATGCCGCCGAAGCCCAGGATCGCGCACACGGCGCCGTCCAGGGTGAGCACGCGTTCCCACATCTTGAATTCGCCCTTGGCCAGATCGGCGTGACGCTGCGGCAGCCGCCTGGCCAGGGCCAGCGCCATCGCCATGACGTACTCGGCCATCGGCTCGGCGTAGGCGCCCACGTTGCTGGCCAGCGTCAGCCGTTCCGGGATGGCCGCGAAGTCCACGGAATCGGCACCGGCCGACAAGAGCTGGATCAGCCGGAGACCGGGCGAGGCCTGCAGGGCACCGGCTGGCAGTTCCTGGCCCAGGTGCCACCCGATCAATACGTCGGCCTGGCGCAGGGTGTCCCGGAACTCAGCGTCCGGGCGGCCGTCGAGGAACGCGACTTCGGCCAGGCCGTCCAGGACACTGGTGTTGACCTGGGCGAACTCACCGTCCACCGGATAACTAACCGCCACCAGCGATCCGCGGGCCATTCCGGGTCCTCCCCGCTGGCAACCAGGTGTCCCACCTAGGCTATCGGTAGTGCGCTAATTCGGGCCAGGGCCAGCACGCTAGCCTTGACACTGGAGAATCCCGGCGGTGCTCATGGTGGAGCCCGACGGCCGGACGTTGACGATCCGCGATCCCGGCGCCCCGGTCACGGTGGGCGACGGGTGCACCGCGGTCGATGAGCATGAGGCCC
>Ga0207674_10002277_pt1 | contig 24338 bp, 22 predicted proteins | sample KBSCornC72_FD_184303 | JGI IMG/M metagenome (GOLD analysis project Ga0207674, IMG submission 184303) | Corn rhizosphere microbial communities from Kellogg Biological Station, Michigan, USA - KBS Corn C7-2 (SPAdes) (version 2) | ecosystem: Host-associated > Plants > Roots > Rhizosphere > Soil ...
CCCGAGCTTCGCGTGTGGTGACCCGCTTCCTCGTCACCGGAGCCACCGGCTTCATCGGCAGCGCGCTCGTCCGTCGGCTCACAGCGGGTGGGAACGACGTCGTTGCGCCAAAGCGGGACGAACTAGATCTCCTTGCCACAAGTGAGAGTGACTTAGCGCAGTTCGTTGAGAAAAAAGGGATTTCGTACTGCATACATGCAGCATGGTATACCAACCATGCAGATTATCTGACGAACCCCATCAATCGCGACTGGCTCGCTGCGAGCCTGCGCTTGGCGCGCGCGTGCCGGGACATCCGATTCATCGGCCTCGGCACCTGCCTCGAGCATGAGCCGCGGCCCGCCACATTGTACGCGCAGTGCAAGCGCGATCTGGGGCTGGGCTTGAGCGACTACCGCATGAACTATGCCTGGGCCTTCGTGTTCTTCGTTTACGGACCGGGCGACCGCGAAGGCCGCTTGATCCCCGGGATGGTGCAGCGCTTTGCTCGAGGCGAGCGAGCTGCGCCGAGATTTGGTGGGCTTCGGCGGGACTATATCCATGTCGATGACCTCGCCGAACAAATCGTTCGGATAGCCAATTCGGACGCCCGCGGACCAATCGAAGTTGGCACCGGTGAGGCACCGACGTTGTCCGAGATATTCGCTGCCGGGGCCGCAGCCTTCGGGCGACCGGATCTGGCCGAAGCCAATGACGAGACGGGGGGCGACCAGCCCCTAGTGATGCAGGCTGACATGACCCGCTTCCGCGCCTTCATCGGCGAACCGAACGCGCGGGACATCGCGACGGGTCTCAGGGACCTCGTCGGATGAGGCTCGTCGATGCCCGCATCGGCTATGCCGGCTACAGCCGCGACTTCAGCGTTCCCGGCGACCGCCGCCGGTTCGCGGCCTATGCGCAGATCAAGGGGCTGGCGATCGCCGCCGCCGAGCCCGGCCGGCCGTACGATCTGGCCTACATCACCTACAACAGCGACCTGCCCGGCTGGGTCGCGCGCAAGCGCCGTGAAGGGGATCGCCTCAAGCTGGTGTTCGAGCTGGTCGATGCCTATTTCAACCAGGCCAACCCGATCCGCCGACTGCTCAAGGGCAGCGGCCGGTTCGTGCTCGGCACCGAGAGCCGGCTGTCGCCCGACCTGCGGCGGACGCTGATCGCGGCGTGCGCGGCGGCGGACGCCGTGATTTGCTCGACCGAGGAGCAGCGCGAGACCATCAGCCGCTTCAACCCCAACGTATTCCTGAGCTTCGATCACTTCGCCGACGAGCTCGGCCCGCCCAAGGCCGACTATCGCCGCTCGGGGAAGCTGCGCATCGTGTGGGAGGGCCAATCGACGACCCTGCCCAACCTCCAGGTCATCCGCGAACCGCTCAACGACCTGCGCGACCGGGTCGAGCTCCACGTCGTCACGGATCCCGTCATCCACCGCTATTTCGGCCGGTTCATCGCTTATCCGGCGCTGGCCGCGCTCAACCGTATCGAATGCGACAAGCATTTCCACCGGTGGGACCGGGCGAGTTTCTCGAGCGACATCATAGCCAGCGACGTCGCGGTCATCCCGATCGAGCGATCGAACGCTTTGTGGTGGGGCAAGCCGGAGAACAAGCTGGTGCTGCTGTGGCAATTGGGCATGCCGGTGCTGACCACGGCGACCCCGGTCTATCGGCGCGTGATGGACTCGGCGGGCCTGCCGATGACCTGCGCGACGGCCTCCGAATGGGGCGAGCAACTCGAACGCCTGCTCACGGCCGATCCGGCGACCCTCGAGGCGCTCGGCCGGCACGGCCGCGAGTTCGCCGAGCGGGCCTATTCGAGAGAAGAGTTCGTCGCCCGGTTCGACCGGGCGTTTGAATCGATCGGCTTTTCAATCTAGCCGAGCAGGCTGCGGTAGACGCGGTCGTAGCGCTCGATCCCGAGCTTCACGTCGAACCATGGCAGCGCCTTGCTCCGGCGCTCCTCGGGGCTGCCGTCCAGCGAGCCGAGACGGACCAGCGCCTCGGCGAAGGCCTCGTTGGTAAAGTCGCGAACCGCCACGCCGCACGCCATGTCTTCGACCATCGCCGCGACGTCGCCGACCCCGGCGTTGGTAATGATCGGCAGCCCGACGGCGAGCATTTCGCCCATCTTGGTCGGCGAACTCGCCGTCTTGGAGAAGACCGGCTTGATGAAGAAGATGCCGAGGTTCGCGGCGGCGAGGAGCGCGGGCACCGCATCGCGTGTCGCCGGGACGATGGTCAACCGGCTGGGGTCGATTCCGCGCTTTGCGGCAGCCTCACGGATCGGCCGCGGATCGTCCGGGGTTACGAAGAGATAACGCGGCTCGGCATGTCGCGCCGCGTCGACCTTGAAGAAGTCGAGCATCTCCTCGAGCATGTACCAGGAGCCGAGCGAGCCGAGGTAGGCGAGCACGTGCGCGTCCGCCGGGATGGCGAGCCGGTCCCGCGCCGACTTGCGCCGTTCGGCGGTCGCCAGCGGGAAATGAGCGAAGTCGACGCAGCACGGGATGACGGTGACCGGCGCCGGGTCGTGCGCCAGCTCCGGGCGCGTCAGGAGCTGGGCCTTGCCCGCCTCGGTCAGGCTGACGATGTGGTCGGCCCCACGAAGCAAGCGCGACTCGAGTCGTTTGAAGTAGCGATACACCGCCCGGTAGAGCGGGTTGGCGAGGGGCCAGTTGTTGCCCTCGACCTTCTCGTCCGGCCAGAAGCCGCGCATGTCGAACAGCAGCTTGACGCCGAACCGTTGCTTCAGCGCGAGACCAGCGCGGGCGGGGATGTAGCTGCGGCAGTGGACGATATCGAACGGCTGCTCGCGATGGAGCCGGAGCGCGGCGCGCTGCAGCGCGGCGGCATCGAGCGCGGACGAGAGGATCGGCGGGCGCTTATGGTAGGCGAGGGGGGTCCAGCCGATGCCCGCGGCCGCGCATTGCCGGCGGATCCGATCGCCGTCCTGCGCCATTCGCTGCGGCTTCTCGCAGCTAAGGACGGTGATCCGGTGGCCCAGCCCGGCGAGGCCGGCGAGATAGGGCAGCACCTGGGCCTGCCCCAGGGGGTCGGTCAGGCCGTCGTAGGTAATGTAGAGCACTCGGGCCGTCACGCTGGCGCTCCGCTCCGGGCCGGAACCGCCATGATCTCGACGCCGAGCTCGCGCCGGGCATAGCGGCGCGACATCAGTCCGATCAGGCTGGCGCTGACCAGCGGTCCGGCCGCCGCGCCGGCGCCGCCCCACGCCATGGTCATCGGAATCGCCGCGAGCACGGCCGCGCCAACCGCGATCAAGTAAATCCGGATGAGATCGCGCTCGCCGTCGCACATCGCGAGCAGGATCGGGCCCATGCCGAAGGCGGCGTAGATCAGCTGGGCGAGGGTCAGCAGGAAGAGCGGCAGCCAGGCATCGGCGTAGACGGCGCCGAACACCAGCGCGATCAGCGGCTTGCCGATGAACCAGGCGGCGATCGCGACCGGCAGCATGACCCCCGACATCGCGGCCGCGGTCCAGGTCAAAAGGCGCTGCATCTCGGCCCGGTTGCCCGCGGCGTGGAGCCGCGACAGGGTCGGCGCGAGCAGGATGTGGAAGATCGTCACCGGCATCGCCGCAAGCACCGCGCAGGCGACCGCCACCCGGAACACGCCGAGCTCGACCCCCGTCGACAGCCAGCCGACGAGGACCACGCCATAGCTTCCGTCGAACTGACGCAGGACGTCGACCGCGCCGAGCGGCAGGGCGGCCCGCAGCCACGGGACCCGGGGGCCGGCGGAGATCCCTCGCGGAACCGCCCGCCATAACCACAGCGCGCTGACCGCGGCGGCGGCGAGCGTGACCGCATTCTGGATGGTGAGCGCGACTTGCGCGGTCATGCGGCTGCCGGCGAGCAGCAGGGCCGCGACGATCAGGAAGGCAAGGGCAGGGCGCACGGTGATGTCCATCGACTGCCCCTTCAGCAGGGCGCCGAGGCCGCGCAGCTCCGCCGCGATCAGGCCGGTATGGGCGGTGAGCAGGGTCAGGACGGCGCCCTGGGCGACCAGGGTCAGGTCGAATGCCGAGGCTCCGGCGAGGGCGGCCCCGCCGAGGGCAATGAGACCGATCGCCACCCCGGCTACGGTCGCGGCGATTGCAAACTGCCGGATGATCGCCCTGGCCCCGGCCCAGTCGCCGCCGGCCGAGCGGACGCTCAGCTCCCGCACCGCGAGCTGCGGAGTACCGAGCTGGGCAATGGTCATCCCGACCGCGGCGACGGTCGTAACCAGGCCGTAGATGCCGAATTGCGCCGGGCCGAGCATCCGCGCCAGCAGGACGCCGAGGGCGAACCCGCTGACCAGCCCGGCGACCCGCAACACGAGGCTCCACAAGCCGGAGCGGACGAACGCCTGGCGCCCGCTGAGCAGCGAGCGGCCGCTGGCGATCATCGCGCGCAACTGCGTCATCCTGGCTCCCGGGTCATGATTGCGCTTTGAAGCGGGGACCCCGCGGGCTTGCAAGTCATCGACTGCCTTTGCCACAGGGGGCGGCGAGGGATTCGTGCTGGGACGTTTGCGACGGTTATGGCTGCGGCTCAAGGCGTGGTGGCTGTTCGGCCATCGGCGGATCCATGTCTACGGCGATTTCACCGCGATCAACCCGCGCAACATCCGCGTCGGCAGCAATGTCGCAATCAACCATGGCGTGTTCCTGCTCGGCCGCACCGGGATCACGATCGGCAATGACGTGGTCCTGTCGGCGCGCTGCATGCTGATCGACGGCGGTCTCGCGCTCGATGATTCCGCGCCGACCGCCGAGCGGGCCCATTCCGAGGCGCCGATCGTGCTCGAGGACGGGGCCTGGATTGGCGCCGGGGCGATCGTGCTGGCCGGAGTCACGATCGGGCGCAACAGCATCGTCGGAGCGGGCAGCGTGGTCACCCGCGACGTCCCGCCCGATGCTGTCGTCGCCGGCAATCCGGCGCGGGCCATCCGCCGGCCGTCCGGCTAGCCGGTGTCGATCGTCCACCGTTTGCGGCCGGCGCGCACCATCTTCCGGCCGCAGCGCTTGCAGCGGCTGCGCCAGATCCCGTCGCCTTGGGTGTAGACGAGGGAACCCGACCGCCGATGGCCGAGGACCCGGCACAGGACGAGGTCTGCGCCGCCGCTGCTTGCCTCGCGCTCGGAATCAACGCTTTGGGTGCCACTCTCTTGACGCAACCTGAAACTCCCACGCTACGACGGCATCCGGCATGAGCTACCGCAACGAAGCCCAAGAACCCGATCGCCTCCCATCCCGTTCCGTGAATTCCGCATGAAGATCGGCGTTTTCCTCGACGGGGCGAGGCTCGCCCGGTGGCAGGCCGAGGCGCTCGAAACGCTCGCCGGCGAGGCCGAGTTCGTGATTTACAGCTGCACCACGCCGGCGCCGGCCCGGCGGCAGCTCCGCCACGCGCTTTATTACCTGCTCAACCTCGCCACGGTCCGCAACCGGATGACCCGCCGGATCGGCCTGCCCGCCGCGCTGAGGATCATCGCTACGCATGCGTTCGCGGCGCCATGCGAGGGCCGCTGGCAAGCGCTTCCGCCCGACCTCGTCGAGCGCATCGCGCACGATCGGCCCGACGTGCTGGTCAAGTTCGGGCTGGGCCTGATCACGATCCCGCCGGCGGAGCAGCTCGCGGTCCCGATCCTGTCCTGGCACCATGGCGACCCGGCGAAGTTCCGCGGGCGACCGGCCGGCTTCCATGAGCTCGCCCAGGGCGAGCCGACCGTTGGGCAGATCGTCCAGATCCTGTCGAACCGGCTCGACTCGGGGCGCATCGTCGCCGCCGCCGAAACCCGCGCCTTCGCCCACTCGTATCGCGCCACCCTGGTTGAGGCGTATCGCCATTCGCCGCTGCTGCTGCGCACCGCGATCCGCAACGCGCTTGCCGGCACGAGCTGGGAGCCGCCGCAGTGGGGCCCGGCGTACCGACTGCCGGGCAATGCCGCCGTCGCCGGCTTCGTCCTCGGGCGGGCGCGGGCCGCGGCGTCGCACCTGCTGTACGGTTTGACCCGGACCAAGCAGTGGAGCGTCGCGACCGCGCCGGCGCCCGAGCCGCTCACGCTCGAGCGCCTCACCGAACGGCTCGGCGACGAGGCGCAGTGGCGTGCCGTCGCGACCCCGCCCGGCTATTGCTTCCTCGCCGACCCGTTCTTCGCGGACGGGGACGGCCTGCTGGTCGAAGCGATGCGCGCCGCCTCGGCGCGGGGCGAGATCCTCCGCCTGGCCGCCGACGGCGTGCGCCGGCTATCGGGGCGCGGCGGGCATTTCAGCTATCCCGCGCTGATCGAGGCCGCCGGGCGTCATTATGTCGTGCCGGAAACGTCCGACTGGTCGCCGCCCCAGGCCTATCCGCTCGGCCCGGGCGGCCTCGGCGAGCCGCTAGAGCTCAAGCTTCCCGGCCACCCGCGGCTGCTCGATCCGACGCCTTTCCGCCACGGCGACGCGGTTTTTCTGTTCGGCAATGTCGCGAACGAAGGCCAATCGGTGCTGCGCCTGTGGGTCGCCGACGCGCTCGACGCCGAGTTCGCCGAGCATCCGGCGAGCCCGATCCGAATCTCGCCCGAGGGCGGGCGCATGGCGGGCACCCCGATCCTGGTCGACGGCACCCTGGTCCGCGTCGGCCAGGACCTGCGCCGCGGCTACGGCGACGGCATCAGCTTGTTTCGCGTGACCCGGATCGATCGCGAGCGCTACGAGGAGGTGGCGGCGGGCACGGTGCGATTCGCCGGCCGCCACGGGCCGCACACGCTCAACCTCGCGCGAGGGCAGATGGCGTTCGATCATTATGAAGACCGCTTCTCGCTGCTCGCCGGGCTCAGGCGCTGGCGGGAGCGGCGCGCGGCGCGCCGGATCGGCGTGTGAGGCGTTGACGCGGCCATGTGCGGGATAGCCGGCCTGATCAGCACCGCGGCGGTCGACGACCGGGCCGTCGCCCGGCTGATCCGGCCGATCGCCCATCGCGGGCCCGACGATGACGGCATCTGGCTCGACGCGGAGGCCGGAGTCGGGCTCGGCCACCGGCGGCTGGCGATCGTCGACCTGTCGCCGGCGGGCCACCAGCCGATGCTCTCGGCGGACGGCCGCCTGGTCCTCACCTTCAACGGCGAGATCTACAACCACGCCGACCTGCGGGGCGCGCTCGAAGCGCAGGGCGCGGTTCCGGAGGGCGGCTGGCGCGGCCATTCGGACACCGAGGTTTTCCTCCACGGGATCGTCACCTGGGGGTTGGCCGAGACTCTCCGCCGCAGCGCCGGGATGTTCGCCTTCGCGGTGTGGGACCGCAAGGCGCGGACGCTCGCCCTGGTCCGCGACCGGTTCGGCGAAAAGCCGCTCTATTACGGCTGGGCCGGCCGCGACTTCCTGTTCGGCTCGGAGCTGAAGGCGCTGCGCGCGCACCCGCGGTTCGACAATGCGATCGACCGCCGGGCGCTCGGCCAGTTCGCGTCGCGCACCTACATCCCGGCCCCGCTGTCGATCTATCAGCGAGTGTTCAAGCTGCCGCCCGGCTGCATCCTGACGCTCGACCGCGAGGCCGCGGCGCGGCCGCTCGACGAGCCGCCGGCCGAGGGGACCAGCGCGGGCGGCCTGGCCCTCGACCGCTACTGGTCCCACCGCGAGGTCGTCCGGCGCGGCCTCGACCAGCCGATCGCCGACGAGCGCGAAGCGCTGGAGGAGCTCGAGCAGGTCCTCGCGACCGCCATCCGCGGGCAGTCGATGGCCGACGTGCCGGTCGGCGCGTTCCTCTCCGGCGGGATCGACAGCTCGACCATCTGCGGGCTCTATCAAAAATATTCGAACGTCCCGGTGCGCACCTTCTCGATCGGGTTCGAGGAGGCCGGCTACGACGAGGCGAAGGCCGCCAAGCGCGTCGCGCAGCACCTCGGCACGGTCCACGACGAGCGCTACGTGACCGTTCGGGAAGCGCGCGACGTGATCCCGCTGCTTCCCGGGATGTATGACGAGCCCTTCGCCGATTCGTCGCAGATCCCGACCCATCTCGTCAGCCGGTTCGCGCGCGAGCAAGTCACCGTCGCGCTGACCGGGGACGGGGGCGACGAGCTGTTCGCCGGTTACAACCGACACTTCGCGGCGCCGCGGCTGTGGCGCCAGCTGCAGAAAGTGCCGCAGCCGCTGCGCGCCGCGACCGGCTCGCCGCTGAGCCGCGTGCCGTCGCAATTCTGGAGCGGTATGGCGGGCCTGTTCCCCGGCCGGCGCCAGCCGCACCTCGGCGGCAAGCTGCAGAAGGCATTCCGCCTCGCCGCCTCGGCTGGCAGTTTCGACGAGGTCTATTGCAGCTTCCTCGACGAGTGGAGCCAGGAGCCGTCCCCGGTGATCGGCGCGGACCCGGCCGGCGCGGCCTTCGACCTCGCGGTCGGCGGCGACGCGCCCGATGCGGTGCGGATGATGTATTGCGACTCGGTCAGCTACCTGCCCGACGACATCCTGGCCAAGGTCGACCGCGCGGCGATGGCGGTTGCGCTCGAAACCCGGGTGCCGTTCCTCGATCACCGCGTCGCCGAGCTCGCGGCGCGCATCCCGCTGGCGCTCAAGATCCGCGGCGGGCGCGGGAAGCAGGTTCTGCGCCGGCTCCTCGACACGCTCGTTCCGCGCGACCTGATCGAACGACCGAAGGCGGGGTTCGCAATCCCGGTCGGGGCCTGGATCAAGGGCCCGCTGCGTCATTGGGCCGAGGAACTGCTCGAGCCGGGCGCGATGCGCGCCGACGGCTGGCTCGACCCGGATGTCGTGCAGCGGCGCTGGCACGATCATCTGAGCGGCCGCCGCGACTCGACCCCGGCGATCTGGGCCATCCTGATGTTCCAGGCCTGGCTGCGCGCTCAGCGCAGCGCGGCTGCCGAAGCCGCCTAGGGCGCGGAAACATTTCGTTCAGTCCCGCGCGCTTATGGTCGGCGGCGATGGGGACGGGCCGGTGAGATTGCAGTTCATGATGCTTGGCGCGGCGCTCGCGCTCGGCGCGGGGCCGGCCGTCGCCTCGACCCTGATCATTCCGCCGGCGACCGCCGTCGCCATGCGCATCGTCGTCCTCCACAATCAGGCCCGGGCCTCCGCCGGGGTCCGGCCGATCTATTGGGACTCGACGCTGGCGTCCGCGGCCGACGCTTACGCGCTGGAACTGGCGCGGACCGGACGCTGGGGCCATTCGACCTCGGCCGCGCGGCCCGGCCAGGGCGAGAATCTGTGGATGGGGACCCGCGGCGCATTCAGCATCGACCAGATGGTCGGCGCCTGGGCAGCGGAGGGCCGCTGGTTCCGTCGCGGCCGCTTCCCGGCGGTCAGCGTGACCGGGCGCTGGGACCAGGTCGGGCATTACAGCCAGATGATCTGGCCGGGCAGCGACCGGGTCGGTTGCGCGGTCCGCTCGTCGGCCCGCACCGACTATCTGGTGTGTCGCTATTCCCCGGCCGGAAACATCGTCGGAGTCACTGTTCCGTAACTCATGTGTGGTCAAAAAACGGCAGAAGACTGAAAAAATCTGACCCAAGCCCTTGGCACGCAACTTTGTTCTGGCTTATTGGTTGTCGGGCTTTAGGGGACTACCCAGATGGGGGATCAACCCCGCTGCGCCGGGAGAAAATGGATGGCGAGTTTGCGGTTCAAGTCGATGGTTGGCCTGATGGTCGCCGGGTCGATGTTCATCAGCTCCACTGGAGCGGTTGCGGCAACGCCCGCAGCAATTTCTGCTCAGCATATTGATCCTTGGGCAGCCTTGACGGTGCTGAGTTCGGGTGCTCCCGCCGCGGCGCTGTGCAGCGGTGTTGCGACGGTTGGCCAGGCGCCTGCCGCCGGCTGCGTCCTGCCAGCCGTCGATGCTCCGCCGCCGGTCGCCGCCGGTCCGCCCCCGCCGACCCCGGTCCCGCCGGTTGAAGCAGCTGGTGGCGGCGGTCTCGGAATCTCGCCGCTGTGGCTCGCGCTCGGCGCGATCGCCATCGGCGTTGGGGCCTACTTCCTGCTCAGGAACCACCACAAGCACAGTCCGGACTGATCCGCGTTGGGTCGCGTTCGTTGCATGAGCTGAAAGAGGGATTGGCGTTATGAGGACTTTGCTCTCGGTTTCACTCGGTGTCGTCGCTCTTGGCGCACTCCCCGCCGCGGCGCTCGCCCAGGCTTGGACTCCCGGCTCGGAGATCGTCGGCCAGTCGGTCCAGGTGACCACCAACGGCGTCACCAACACGGTCTACCTCGATGCCGGTGGCGCGGCGCGCATCGTCACTCCGGGCGGCAACACCGTCCCCGGGACATGGACTGCGGCCAACGGTCAGCTGTGCCTCAACAACGGCACGGCCCAGGAATGCTGGCCCTATTCGGCGCCATTCCAGGCCGGCCAGCCGGTGACCCTGACGAGCAGCTGCAATTCGACTTCGACCTGGCTTGCCGCGTCGACCAATGCACCGCCGCCGCCGGCGGGCCAGCGCGGCGAACGCGGCCGTTAAGCCGCTTCCCGAGTTCGGTTCCTATTTCGCGGTCGCGTCCTCGGGCGCGGCCGCGAATCGTTTGTGGAGAGCGTCGATCGACGGACCGTGGGTGAGGTCGAGGTGGAGCGGCGAGACCGCGACATAGCCGTCGGCCACGGCCTCGAGGTCGGTCTGGTGGCCCGGGGTCTCGACCATCGGGCCAAGCCCGAACCAGTAATAATCATAACCGCGTGGGTCGGTGCGCTGGACGATGCGCAGCCGGCCATAATCGCGCAGGCCCTGGCGGCACACGCGGATCCCCTTGACCTCGGCGGGCGGGATGGCCGGGAAATTGACATTGACCAGGGTGCGCGGCTCCATTTGGAACTGGAGCAGCGGCGCCAGGACGCGTCCGGCCCATGCCTCCGCGGCGGCGAACGGGACCATGTCGCCCATGCCCTCGCGCGAATAGGCCTGGCTGAGGGCAATCGACGGCACGCCGGCAAGCGCACCTTCCATCGCCGCCGACACGGTGCCGCTGTAGGTGACGTCTTCCGCCAGGTTCGCTCCGCGATTGATGCCGGACAGGATGAGGTCGGGCGGCGAATCCTTCATCACGTGCGCGAGCGCGAGCATGACGGCGTCGGTCGGCGTGCCGGTAACCGAGAAGCGCCGGTCGTCGTGGCGGCGCAGCCGGACCGGCGTGGTCAGGGTCAGGGAATGGCCGGCGCCCGACTGCTCCTCGGTCGGGGCAACAATCCACACATCGTCGCTTAAAGATCGCGCGACGGCCTCGAGCAGCCTTAGGCCCCGGGCGTTCACGCCATCGTCGTTGGTCAGCAAAATTCGCATGCCCGGGGCTATGGCGGGCGCCACTCGCGGACGCAATGCCGGGCGGATTGCGCCATATTCGCAACAGGTTGGCGATTTCTTCACCACTCACCGGTAAGCGCTTGTTCAGCCGGGGGAGCCTATCTATAGGCCCCGGTTGGGGACGAGTGGCCGACCCGGCTGTAAGTCACGGGAAAGTCACGAGTAATCGCCTCCGGCTGCACCGGTTGGCCGGCCGCAGCGGTGGCAGGCGTAACTGGGTCTCGGCGGTTCGGCCGCGGCCCACGCGGGGAGGGGATGGAATGGCGACGGCTCTAGTCGACCTGTACGGCGGCGACGACTTCGAACGATTTGACCGGATCATTCTCGCCGAAGGCTACCGGCCTTCGGACGACGAAGAGTTCATGTGCCCGAAGCATCGGGCTTATTTTTTGCGCAAGCTCAAGGATTGGAAGGAAGCGATCATCGAGGAGTCGCGGGCGACCATGGCCCAGCTCCAGGTCGACTCGCTACGCGAGCCTGACCTCGCCGACCGCGCGTCGAGCGAGACCGACTGGTCGATCGAGCTCCGCACCCGCGACCGCCAACGCAAGCTGATCGCCAAGATCGATTGCGCGATGCGCCGCCTGTACGAAGGCGAATACGGCTATTGCGAAGTGACCGGCGAGCCGATCTCGCTGGCGCGGCTCGAAGCCCGGCCGATCGCGACAATGACTCTGGAGGCGCAGGAGCGCCACGAGCGGATCGAGAAAATTTCGCGGGACGACTGACGCCGTCCCGCGGCGGCGGCTCGCCTAATGCGTATAGTGGCCGGCGAGCGCGTCCTTAATCCGTAACTTTTCTTTCTTAAGGCGGTGGAGAAGGTCTTCGTCCGGATGCGGTCGATGCTCTTCTTCGTCGATCAGCGCGTGAAGCGCCTGGTGCTTCGACTCGAGAGCCTCGACCTGTGCCTTGTCCATTGGTGCCATTCCTTTCGGCAAGTAACGACCCCGCAGTAAACCACGAATCATCGGCTTTGTCTCGACTCCTCGAACGGCTCGCCGGACCGGCGGTTCGAATCGTCGTCCGCCGGGCGTTCCGGCGGCCCGTGCTTTGCTGTACAATCCGAGGCGATGAACGACGACGATCCGGGTCCGCTGGGACTCGGTGCCTTGGACAGGTTGAAGGCGGAGCACCGGCGCTTGGACGAAGAGATCGCGGCGCTCGCCGCGGATCCCTGCTCCGACCAGCTCGAACTCGTCCGCCTCAAGCGTCGCAAGCTCCGGCTCAAGGATCAGATCCAGATGATCACCAACAACAATATCCCGGACATCATCGCCTGATGTGTCCCGCGCCGGGACGATCGGGGCGCTCCGGGCGCCCGCGCGCCGGACTCGGGCGTTTTCAGCCGCGCCCAACGGTGGCACGTTAAACGATGATGGACGAATCGGACCTTCCGCAACTGCAAGTGCGCATCACCTCGCGGGTGATCGACTCGCTGTACACCGAGGCCATGCTGCTGGCCGACGAGGCGCGGTCCTATTTCGACGACGTCGGCCGCAACGATCGCACGTCGCTCGAGCCGTTCGCTCGGGTCGGTTTCGCCTGCGAGTCGCTCAAGGTCACCACCCGGATCATGCACATCGTCGCCTGGCTGCTGACCCAGCGGGCGATCGAATCGGGCGAGATCCCGACGGCCGCGGGACGCCGCCCGGAGCGGCGGCTCGGCCATGCCGCGGACAGCGATCCGGCGGTGGTCGAGCAGCTGCCCGACTCGGCGCAGCGGCTGATCAACGCCAGCGCCGACCTCTATGCGCGCATCCGGCGCATCGACCAGGGCCAGCTCGAGACCGAGATTCCGCAGAGCCCCGCACGCGCCCTGATGGGCCGGCTCGAGCGCGGGCTCGGCGGGCCGGCCTAGGCTAACCGACCCCGAGCCGCGCCTTCGCGGCCTCATATTGCGCGGCCAGCGCGGCCACATAATCGCCAGCCGGCTGGACCCGGTCGATCACCCCGATCCCCTGACCCGAGCCCCAGATGTCGCGCCACGCCTTGGCCCTGCTCGACCCGTCCGAGCCGAACTTCATCGTGTCGAGGCTGCCCGCGGCGAGATTGTCGGGGTCGAGCCCGGCATTGACGATCGACGCGCGCAAATAATTGCCGTGAACTCCGGTGAACAGGTCGGAATAGACGATGTCCGACGCGCCGCTGTCGACGATCGCCTGCTTGTAGGCGTCCGGCGCATTGGCCTCAGCGGTGGCGATGAACGGCGAGCCGACATAAGCGAGGTCGGCGCCGGCGGCCACGGCGGCGAGCACCGAGCCGCCGTTGGCGATCGCACCCGACAGGATCAAAGGCCCGTCGAACCAGGCGCGGATTTCCTGGATCAGCGCGAACGGCGACCAGCGGCCGGCATGGCCGCCGGCTCCGGCAGCGACGGCGATCACCCCGTCCGCGCCTTTCTCGACCGCCTTGCGGGCGAAGCGGTCGTCGATCACGTCATGCAGCGTGATCCCGCCCCATCCATGAACCGCCTCGTTGAGCTCGACCCGCGCGCCCAGCGAGGTGATGACGATCGGCACCTTCCATTTGGCGCACACCGCCATGTCGTGCTCGAAGCGGTCGTTGGAGCGGTGGACGATCTGGTTGACCGCGAACGGCGCGGCGGGCCGGTCGGGATGATCGCGGTCCCACGCCGCGAGCGCCTCGGTGATCTCGTGCAGCCATTCGTCGAGCAGCTCGGCCGGCCGCGCGTTCAGCGCCGGGAAGCTGCCGACGATCCCGGCGGTGCACTGGGCGATCACCAGCTTCGGATTGGAAACGATGAACAGCGGCGCGCCGACCACCGGAATGCGCAGGTGCTGGAGGATCGGCGGCAGGCTCATCGGCCGGTCGCTATAGCTGATGATAGTCCCGATACCAGCGCACGAACAGCGGCACGCCCTCGTCGATCGTGGTGGTCGGCTGGAAGCCGTGGTCGCGCTCGATCGCGCTGATGTCCGCGAACGTCTCTTTGACGTCGCCCGGCTGCATTGGCTGGCGGGATAGCACCGCGGTCTTGCCGGTCGCCTGCTCGAGCAGCTCGACAACCCGCATCAAATCCTCGCTGCGGTGGTTGCCGATATTGTAGACCGCGTGCGGGCTGGTGCTGCCGCCCGCCTTCTCCGCTCCGTCGTCGGCCGGCGGGCCGTCGAGGCAGGCGACGACGCCGCGCACGATATCGTCGATGTAGGTGAAGTCGCGGCGCATCTCGCCGCGGTTGAACAGCGGCAGCGGTTCCCCGGCGTAGAGCGCCCTGGTGAAGATCCACATTGCCATGTCCGGGCGCCCCCACGGCCCGTAGACGGTGAAGAAGCGCAGCCCGGTCGCCGGCAATTTGTAGAGGCTGGCGTAGGATTCGCTGAGCAATTCGTCCGCCTTCTTGGTCGCGGCGTACATCGACAGCGGCTGGTCGACGCGGTCCTCGACCCGGAACGGCAGGGTCTTGTTGCTGCCGTAGACCGACGAGGACGAGGCATAGACGAAGTGGCTCGAGCGCCGCTGCCGCGCCAGCTCGAGCATGTTGCAATGGCCGACCAGGTTGGAACGCACATAGGCTGCCGGATTCTCGATGCTGTAGCGGACCCCCGCCTGGGCGCCGAGGTGGACGATGCGATCGAACTCGGAGCGCTGCGCCAGGTCGTTCAGCGCGTCGGCATCGGCGAAGTCGACCGGCTCGAAGCGGAAGCGGTTGTCGAACCGGCTCGCCAGCCGCTCCAGCCGGGCGCGCTTCAGCGCCGGGTCGTAATAGTCGTTGAGATTGTCGATTCCGACGACCTCGTCGCCCCGTTCGAGCAGCACCCGGGCCGTGGCGGCGCCGATGAAGCCCGCAGCCCCTGTCACCAATACTTGCATGCCAGCTCCCTTAAGGACGTGACGGTGCGGCTGGAAGTGAAATGATGGTTATGCTTGAGCGTAGCGCGTGGAGCCGAGCTGGACCTTCGCCATCGACCGCGGCGGCACGTTCACCGACGTGGTGGCGCGCTCGTCGGACGGCCGGCAGCGGGTCGAGAAGCTGCTGTCCGAGAACCCCGGGCGATATGGCGATGCCGCGCTCGAGGCGATCCGGCGCGTGCTGGCGAACGAGGGCGGATCGGTTGCCGGCGTCCGGATGGGCACCACTGTCGCGACCAACGCCTTGCTCGAGCGCAAAGGCGAGCGGGTCGCGCTGGCGATCACTCGCGGGTTCGGCGACGCGCTGCGCATCGGCTACCAGGCGCGGCCCGAGATTTTCGCCCGGCACATCGTCCTGCCGGCGATGCTGTACGAGCGCGTGGTCGAGATCGACGAGCGGGTCGGCGTCGACGGCGCGGTGCTGATGGCGCTCGACGAGGGCCGGGCCCGCGCGGCGCTTGCGTCCGTCCGCGACTTGGGCATCGATGCGCTGGCCGTCGTCCTGATGCACGGTTGGGACTGGCCGGACCATGAAATGCGCCTGGCCGGGATCGCGCGCGAGCTCGGCTTCAGCCAGGTCTCGGTCAGCCACGAGGTCGCGCCGCTGATCAAGCTCGTCGGGCGCGGCGACACGACGGTGGTCGATGCTTATCTGTCGCCGGTCCTCCGGCGCTACGTCGACCGCGTCGCCGCCGGACTGCCGATGGAAGCCGACCTCCACTTCATGCAATCGAACGGCGGCCTGGCCGAGGCGACCGCCTTCCGCGGCAAGGATGCGATCCTTTCGGGACCGGCCGGCGGGGTGGTCGGGATGGTCGCCGCGAGCGCGTCCCACGGCGGGTCCGAGCACCTGATCGGCTTCGACATGGGCGGCACCTCGACCGATGTCTCGCATTACGCGGGCCGGTTCGAGCTGGCGGACGAAAGCGTCGTCGCCGGGGTCCGAATCCGTGCGCCGATGATGCAGATCCACACCGTTGCTGCCGGCGGAGGCTCGATCTGCCGCTTCGACGGGATGCGTTTCCGGGTCGGCCCGGAAAGCGCCGGGGCGAGCCCGGGCCCGGCCTGCTACCGGGGCGGCGGCCCGCTGACGGTCACCGACTGCAACCTGGTCCTCGGCCGGATCGACCCGGCACAATTCCCCAACGTGTTCGGGCCTGGCGGCGATCAGCCGCTCGACCCCGCAGCCGCGCGGGCCCGCCTGCAAGAGGTCGCCGACCAGCTCGATTCGCCGCGCAGCCTCGAGCAAATCGCCGCGGGCTTCCTCGAAATCGCGGTCGACAGCATGGCCGCCGCGATTCGCAAGATCTCGATCGCGCGGGGCCATGACGTCACCCGCTACACGCTCGCCTGCTTCGGCGGCGCCGGTGGCCAGCATGCCTGCGCGGTCGCTGACGCGCTCGGCATGGAGCGGATCCTGGTGCACCCGCTCGCCGGCGTGCTGTCGGCCTACGGCATCGGCCTCGCCGAGGTGAAGGCGATCCGCGAGACGAGCTGGCTGAAGCCGCTCGGCGAGGATCTTTCTCGCGCGCTGGTCGAGCTCGAGGAGCGCGCCCGCGCGGCCCTGATGGAACAAGGCTTAACTGCCGAGCGGATCGACCTCGACCGCCGCGCGCGCCTGCGCACCGCGGGCAGCGACACTACGCTCGAGATCGCGATCGCGCCGGCCGAGCAGATGCATGCGACCTTCTCCGACCTTCATCGCCACCGCTTCGGCTATTGGGACGAAGGCGCCGAGGTGATCGTCGACGCGTTGGTCGTGGAGGCGGTCGGAAAATCCTCCCCGGAACGGGGAGGGGGACCACGAAGTGGTGGTGGGGGCTTAGAGCCCCCTCCGACAGCTCCTTCGGAGCTGCCACCTCCCCGTCCCGGGGAGGAGCTGACTGGCCCCGCCCTGATCTTCGAACCGACCTCGACCGTCGTCGTCGAGCCCGGCTGGACCGCGCAGCGCGCGAACGACGGCACGCTCGTCCTCACTCGCGCCGTGCCGCTCAACCGCGAGAAGGCGATCGGCACCGACGTCGACCCCGTCCGGCTCGAGATTTTCAACAACCTGTTCATGGCCATCGCCGAGGAAATGGGCGTCGCGCTGCAGTCGACCGCGACCAGCGTCAACATCAAGGAACGGCTCGACTTCTCCTGCGCGATCTTCGACCGCGACGGGGCGCTGATCGCCAACGCGCCGCACATTCCGGTGCACCTCGGCTCGATGGGCGAAAGCATTCGCACGATCATCGACACGCGCGGGAAGGGCAGGGACGGGCGCGGCATCCGCCGCGGCGACGCCTACGTGCTCAACGACCCCTATCGCGGCGGGACCCATTTGCCCGACATTACGGTGATCGTCCCGGTATTCTACGGCGACGAGGCTGAACCGTCGGCGTTCGTTGCCGCGCGCGGTCACCATGCCGACATCGGCGGGATCGCGCCGGGCTCGATGCCGCCCGACAGCCGTTCGATCGCGGACGAGGGGGTGCTGATCGACAACGAGCTGCTGGTCGACGAAGGCCATTTCCGCGAAGCGGAGCTGCGGGTGCTGCTGGCCTCGGGCGACTGGCCGGCGCGCAATCCCGACCGCAACCTCTCGGACCTCAAGGCCCAGCTCGCGGCCTGTACGCGGGGCGCCGAGGTGCTCGCCCAGACCGCTCGCGACTACGGGCCGGACGTCGTCGCGGCGTACATGAACCATGTGCTCGCCAACGCCGAGGAGTCGGTGCGGCGCTTGCTCGACCGGCTGGACGACGGGGAGTTCGATTATGAAATGGACAATGGCGCGCACGTCCGCGTGACCATCGCGATCGACAAGGCCGAGCGCTCGGCGACCTTCGATTTTTCCGGGACGAGCGACCAGCTGCCCGACAATTTCAACGCGCCGTTCTCGATCGTCCGCGCCGCCTCGCTGTACGTCGTGCGCACCCTGGTCGACGACGCGATCCCGATGAACGACGGTTGCCTGCGGCCGATCCGCCTGGTCGTGCCGGAAGGCTCGATGCTCAATCCGAGCTATCCGGCCGCGGTCGTCGCCGGCAATGTCGAGACCAGCCAGGTCGTGACCGATGCCTTGTTCGCCGCGACCGGCCGGCTCGCGCCGAGCCAGGGGACGATGAACAATTTCACCTTCGGCAACGCGCAGCACCAATATTATGAGACGATCTGCGGCGGCTCGGGCGCCGGGCCGGATCATGACGGGACGAGCGCGGTTCAGACGCATATGACCAACAGCCGGCTGACCGACCCCGAGATCCTCGAAACGCGGTTGCCGGTGCGCCTCGACCAGTTCGCGATCCGCCGCGGCTCCGGCGGGCCGGGGGCTCACGCCGGCGGTGACGGCGTGGTCCGGGCGGTCACGTTCCTCGAGCCGATGCGCGCCAACATCCTCGCCGACCGCCGCCGGGTGCCGCCGCGCGGGATCAAGGGCGGAGCCGATGCTCAGCCCGGCCGCAACTGGGTCGAGCGCAGTGACGGGACGATCGAAATGCTGAGCGCTACCGAGTCCGCCGACGTTGCGCCCGGCGACCGGTTCGTGATCGAGACTCCGGGCGGTGGCGGCTATGGAGCGAGTGAATGAACTACCTCCCGCTGCTCGGGATCGCGCTCGTCGTCCTCGGCTTCGCGCTGCGGTTCAATCCGCTGCTGGTGGTCGCGGTGGCGGCGATCGTCACCGGCCTGCTCGGACATATGCCGTTCCTCAAGGTGCTCGGAACGCTCGGTCACGGCTTCAACGAGAACCGCTATGTCACGATCACCTATATCGTCCTGCCGGTCATCGGCATCCTCGAGCGCTACGGGCTGCAGCAGCAGGCGAGGGCGCTGATCCGCGGCATGAAGCGCGCGACGACGGGGCGGCTGCTGATCGTCTATCTCGGGTTGCGGCAGATTCTCGCGGCGCTGGGCCTGACCACTGTGGCGGGCCATGCGCAGACGGTTCGCCCACTGGTCGCGCCGATGGCGGTGGCGGCCGCGGAGAAACAGCACGGCGAGCTGGACGAGGCCACGACGGAACGGGTCAAGGCGATGTCGGCGGCAACCGACAATGTCGGCGTGTTCTTCGGCGAGGACATCTTCCTCGCCATCGCCTCGATCCTGCTGATCCAGGGCTCGCTCAAGAGTTTCGGCATCGAGCTGACGCCGTTCCAGCTGTCGGTGTGGGCGATTCCGACGGCCATCTGCGCCTTCCTGATTCATGGCGGCAGGCTGTTGTGGCTGGACCGGACGCTTTCCTCCCTGCCGCGAAGCGGTGGGGAGGGGGACCGCTCAGCGCAGCTGAGTGGTGGAGGGGCCGAAGCCGCGACCGGCCCCTCCACCATCCGCTCTGCGGCGGATGGTTCCCCTCCCCATCCCCGCTTCCGCGGGGACAGGGAGGAGCTTCTATGATCAACCTCCACTGGCTCTACGTCCTCGCCGGCGCGGCCTTCGCCGGCTTCGCGCTGTCGAGCGCGCGCGATCGCACCAATTCCAGGCGCTGGGGCAACGGCGCTTTCTGGGGCCTGCTGGCGACGAGCTTCTGGTTCGGCGATTTCCTCGGCGACATCGGCAACGGGGTGCTGGTCCTGGCCTTGGTCGCGATCGCCGGGGCGCATCTGCTCGGCAAAGGCGCCCGGCCGTCGACCACGAGCCAGGAACGCAAAATCCATTCGGACCGGCTCGGCAACAAGCTGTTCCTGCCGGCGCTGATCATCCCGTTCACCGCCTTCGTCGGGACGCTCGCATTCAACTATACCCCGCTCAAGGATACCGGCTTGATCGATCCGAAGTCCGTTACGCTGATCCTGCTCGGCGTCGGCGCGATCGTCGCGCTTGCCACCTGCTATGCCTGGCTTCGCCCGCCCACATTCGCGCCCATCGACGAAGGCGGGCGCCTGGCGGATTCGATTGGCTGGGCGCTGGTGCTGCCGCAGATGCTCGCGGCGCTGGGCGTGATCTTCGCCGCGGCGGGAGTCGGCACGACTATCGGCGCCATGGCGAGCGCGATCATCCCGCACGGCAATATCTTCCTCGCCGTCGTGCTGTTCGCGCTCGGGATGGTCGCGTTCACGATGATCATGGGCAACGCCTTCGCCGCCTTCCCGGTAATGGCGGCCGCGATCGGGGTGCCGATCCTGATCCAGGCCGACGGCGGCAATCCCGCGGTGATCGGCGCGGTCGGCATGCTCGCCGGCTTCTGCGGGACGCTGATGACCCCGATGGCGGCCAACTTCAACATCGTCCCGGCGGCCCTGCTTGAGCTCAAGAATCAATATGGGGTGATCAAGGCGCAGGTGCCGACGGCGCTGCCGCTGCTGATCGCCAACATCCTGATCCTGTACATCGCGGGGTTCCGGCTGTGAGGCTCGACTCCGATCTCGCGTCGCGCATGGCGCGAATCGCGCTCGGGCATGTGACGCGCGAATTTCCCAACAAGCTCGATCACGTAATGGATGGGCCCGGGGACGCGCGTTCGCCGCGCGACCTGCATCCGATCTTCTTCGGGAGTTTCGACTGGCACAGCTGCGTCCACGGCTGGTGGACGTTGCTGACGCTCCACCGCTTATACCCGAGCGACGCGATCGCCGAGCTCGCGAACGCGACCTTCACGGCCGACAAGGTCGCAGCCGAGCTCGCCTATCTCGATCGGCCCTCGAGCCGGGGCTTCGAGCGGCCCTATGGCTGGGGGTGGCTGCTTTGTCTCCACCTCGAGGCATGCCGACACGAGCAGGGCTGGGGCGGGGCGCTCGAGCCGCTCGCCCGCGCCTTCGCCGAGCGGCTGGGCCACTATCTGCAGATCCTGACCTATCCGATCCGCGTCGGCACGCACTTCAATACGGCCTTCGCGCTGATCCTCTCGCTGGAGTGGGCGGAACGGTTCGACCGCGGGCTCACCGACCTGATCAAGCAGCGCTGCCGCGACTGGTTCGGCGCCGACCGCGACTGCCAGGCGTGGGAGCCGGGCGGCGACGAGTTCCTGTCGCCGGCGCTGATCGAGGCGCTGTGCATGAAGCGGGCGCATCCGGCCCTGTTCCCGATCTGGTTCGAGCAATTCCTGCCGCGCATCGAGGCGCGCGAGCCCGCGACCCTGTTCAAGCCGGCGATGGTCAGCGACCGCAGCGACGGCAAGATTGCCCATCTCGACGGGCTCAATCTCAGCCGCGCCTGGTGCTGGCGCGAGCTCGGCCAGCCCGGGCATGCCGACGCGCACCTCGCCGCCGCCATGCCGCACCTCGCCGGCGACTATATGGGCGAACATTGGCTGGCGAGCTTCGCGCTTCTCGCGCTCCTTTCCGGGACGGAATGATTTCAATGGCTTGACGGACCGGCGCCCGAGGGACGAAAAGGGCAGCGGAACCGAGCCGGGCCTTATAGTTGGGGGGCAAGCGGCTGTGACGAGACGGACAGTTCACCGCGTGACGCTGATCGGCGGAGCCTCGGCTTTCGCCGTGGTCGCGCTCGCGGCCGCCTTCTCCCCGTCACCGGCATCCATCTCGCGCACCGCGCAGGCACGGCCGGTCGTCCGCGCTGCGGGCAGCCCGGCGCGGCCGGCCCCGGCGCCCGCCGCGGACGAATCCGCCTACGTCCGCGCGAGCGGCACGATCGGCGCCGACCTGACGGCCGCGCTCCAGCGGGCCGCGGTCCCCGAGCGGATCGGCCGCGAATATGTCCGCGTGCTGAAGCGTGCGCTGCCGCTCGCCAACGGCCTCACCGTCGAGGACCGGTTCGACCTGGTCTACGAGCCCGGGCCGAAAGGCCGCCTGCTTTATGTCGGCCTCGACCGGGTCGCCCGCGCCGACGTCGAGCTGCTCAAATGGACCGACGGCCGGGAGACGATCTGGGTCAACGGCGACGGCGTCGGCGGCGAGACCAGCCAGGGCATGCGCATGCCGGTCAACGGCCGCGTGACCTCGGGCTTCGGCAGCCGCTTCCACCCGATCCTCGGCTATCGCCGGATGCATGCCGGGCTCGACCTCGCCGCGCGCTACGGCTCGCCGATCGTGGCCGCCGCCGACGGGCGGGTGACCAGCTCCGGCTGGGCCGGCGGCTACGGCAACATGGTGCGGATCGCCCATGCCGGCGGGATCCAGACGATGTACGGCCACATGAGCCGGATCGTCGCCCGCGCCGGGACCATGGTCCGCCAGGGCCAGGTGATCGGCTATGTCGGCTCGACCGGCCTGTCGACCGGGCCGCACCTGCACTACGAAGTGCTGAAGGACGGCCGCGCGGTGAACCCGACGTCGGTCAAGCTGGCCGCCGCTCCGGCCCAGCTGCAGGGCGAGAAATTGCACGCCTTCCAGGGCGCGCTGCGCTCGCTGATGGTGCTGCCCGCCGCGGGGGGCGGCGGCCACTAGTCCCGGCGGACGTGGATCACGCCGACGCGGTCGGCATAGACCCGCCGCCATTGCCCCGACCCGTCGAGCTTCGCGATCAGCGCGCGGTTGCCGTTGCCGAGGATCGTCCAGCGGATCCCGTAGCGCGCGACGGCGCGGTCGAAGCGGGCGAAGTCGCCGTCGGCGATCGCGACATAGTCGCGGACGAACGCGTCGCCGTACATCTCCGACCGCCCGTCGATATAGGGCCGAATCCCGGCGAGGATCAGCGGCCCGCCGAACGTATAGCCGTTGAACACCGGCTGGCCCTTGAGCGCCGGCGGGATGGCGGCGAGCAAATGCTGCGGGTTGGCCGCATTCTCGGGCGGAGTGAAGGGCAGCAGCGCGCGCCCGACCAGCAGCGGTAGCGCGGCGAGCGCAATCGGCAGCCCGCGGCCCATCGGCTCCGCGCGCGTGGCCAGCAGCGGCGGCACCAGCAGCGCAGCGACGATCGCGAACCAGCTCTGGTGCCGCACCTGGCTGAAGGCGAGGACGAGCATCGCCAGCAGCAGCGCCAGCCGTCCCAGCGGCACCCGCGTCCCCCGCCACAAAAGGGCGGCGAGTCCGGCGCACAGGAACAGGTAGAATGAAGGCGTCCCGGAGAGCGTGCTCGGCTGCCACTCCTGGATCAGGTGGAGGGTCTCGAGGTTGGCGACCCGGAAGGGCTGCAGTAGCCCGGCGGCGCCGTTCGCATTGACGCATACCGCGACGAGGCTCGCGGCGGCGAAGACCAGCCATTCCCGAAGCGTCTTCCACTCCGCCTTGACCAGCGCGTCGAACGCCAGCGCGGCGCCGATCCCAGCGGCGAGCGGAAAGCTGCCGTGGAGGTTGGTCCAGGCGAACGGGATCAGCGCGGCCCACAGCGGCGGCGGCCGCCCGGTCTCGCTGCCGCGCGCGAGCAGCGCGGTCCACAGCGCGAGCAGCGGCCACACCAGCAGGTGCGGACGGACGAGCATGAACGGCGCCAGCGCGACGTCCATCAGCAGCAGCGTCGCGACGATCAGCAGCGGCGACGCGCGCTGCCGCAAATGGACGAAGACGACCGCGTGGAGCGCCATCAGCGCCGCCGCGAACACGGCCGCCAGCCCGGCATGGCCAGCGGCGCCATAAGCCCCGGCGAAGACGAGGTCGGCGGGCCATTCCATCGCCACCCACGGCCGCCCGGCCGCCGTGAAGGAGAAGGGGTCGGTGACGGGGATCGCGCCGTGCGCCGCCATCCAGCGTCCCGCGGCCACATGCCAGCTGACGTCGCCGTCGTTGAAGATGTTGGGCGCGAAGGCGAGGCCGAACGGGATCAGCAGGACGAGGATGTAGGGCAACAGCGTCTGCGCCAGCGCGTCGCGTCGCCCGATCGCCTCACCCCCCGTCATTGCTCGAGCCTAGCACAGCAGCCATCGGCAAGGCCGGTCAAAATTCCGCTGTCTCGAATTTGCACGCGCGGCGAGCGTGCCTTGAGATTGGACCAGCGTCCGCTACGACTGCGGGCCAGGCTCATGGGGGGTAGCGTGTTTCATCGGTTCGCAGAGCGGGCGAAGCTGCGCGAGAACGCGCTCGTCTACGCGCTGTGGGCGCTCGGTATTGCCGGCTCGGCGGCGCTGTTTCGCAACAGCCTGCACAGCCATCTCGTCAATCGCGACTTCGCCGTATTCACCATTGCCGGGAAGCTTGCCGTTGCCGGTCACGCCGCCGATGCTTACACCGTCGCGGGCAATCAGCCCGTTGTCGTGGCGATGGGGCGGGTGGTGGATTCGCTTTTCCTCTATCCGCCGCACGTCCTGTTCATGGCGGTGCCGATCTCGTTCCTGCCGTTCAGCGTGGCGTTCTGGGGCTTCCAGGCGGCGAC
>Ga0207674_10002282_pt1 | contig 24314 bp, 19 predicted proteins | sample KBSCornC72_FD_184303 | JGI IMG/M metagenome (GOLD analysis project Ga0207674, IMG submission 184303) | Corn rhizosphere microbial communities from Kellogg Biological Station, Michigan, USA - KBS Corn C7-2 (SPAdes) (version 2) | ecosystem: Host-associated > Plants > Roots > Rhizosphere > Soil ...
CGCCCCCGTTACCGCCGCCATTGCCGTTCCCGCCGCCATTGCCCCCGCCGTTTCCGCCGCCATTGCCATGTTCTCCGGCTACGGCGCTGATCTTCCCCATATAGGGACTACCGTTGAGCACGACCGGCGCTGCGAGAAGCACGACGGCACCGAAGGTGGCGAGGATGAGGCGCGAAGGGCGAACGATCATTGGGGGTCTCCTCCCAGGAGTGGATTTTGGAGGCGGAACCTGTCACGGCATGGGTTAAACTGCGGCAAGCACATTCGTTACAATTTTACCGGCCGACTATGGTCGCCATTCCGAGCCGCGCGAGCCTGATGTTCACCTCTCTCCTCATCGCCAATCGTGGCGAGATCGCATGCCGTGTCATCAAGACGGCTAAGCGCATGGGCCTGCGCACCATCTCGGTCTATTCCGACGCCGACCGTGAGGCCCTCCACGTCAAACTCGCCGACGAGGCCGTGCATATCGGCGGCTCGGCGGCGCGCGACAGCTACCTGTCGATCGACAAGATCATCAATGCCTGCAAGCAGACCGGCGCCGAGGCTGTGCACCCCGGCTATGGCTTTCTGAGCGAGAACGCCGAGTTCGCCGCCGCGCTCGACAAGAACGGCATTATTTTCGTCGGCCCGCCCACCAGGGCCGTCGAGGCCATGGGCGACAAGATCACGTCCAAGAAACTCGCGGCCGAAGCCGGTGTCTCAACCGTTCCGGGCCATATGGGCCTGATCAAGGACGCCGCCGAGGCAGTTAGGATCAGCAAGAAGGTCGGCTACCCGGTAATGATCAAGGCCTCTGCCGGCGGCGGCGGCAAGGGCATGCGCATCGCCTGGAACGACGCCGAGGCAAAGGAAGGCTTCGAGCGCTCCAAATCCGAGGCCGCGTCCTCCTTCGGCGATGACCGCATCTTCATCGAAAAGTTCGTTACCGAGCCGCGCCATATCGAGATCCAGCTGATCGGCGATCAGCACGGCAATGTGCTCTACCTCAATGAGCGCGAATGCTCGATCCAGCGCCGCAACCAAAAGGTGATCGAGGAAGCGCCGTCGCCTTTCCTCGACAAAAAGACCCGCAAGGCCATGGGCGAGCAGGCCGTCGCACTGGCCCAGGCGGTCGGCTATTTTTCCGCCGGCACCGTCGAGTTCATCGTCGACAACAAGCGCAACTTCTACTTCCTCGAAATGAACACGCGCCTGCAGGTCGAGCATCCGGTGACCGAGCTCACCACCGGCCTCGACCTCGTCGAGCTGATGCTGCGTGTCGCCGCCGGCGAGAAGCTGCCGCTCAAGCAGTCCGAGGTGAAGCTCAATGGCTGGGCCATCGAGTCGCGCCTCTACGCCGAGGACCCTTACCGCAACTTCCTGCCGTCAACGGGCCGCCTCACGCGCTACTCGCCGCCGCGCGAGCTCAACAGTCCGCCCCACAGCTACGGCCTGCGCAACGATGGCGGCGTCCAGGAGGGCGGCGAGATCTCGACCTTCTACGACCCGATGATTTCCAAGCTCTGCACCTGGGCGTCCACGCGCGAGGCCGCGATCGATGCGATGCAGATGGCGCTCGACCAGTTCGAGGTCGAAGGCGTCGGCAACAACATCCCGTTCCTCAGTACCGTCATGGCTCAGTCGCGCTTCCGCGAGGGGCGCCTGACGACCGGCTACATCGCCGAGGAATTCCCCGGCGGCTTCGTCGGCGTTGTTCCCGACGACACCACGCTCCGCCGCCTCGCCGCGCTCGCCTGCTGCTCGGCGCATGCGCTCGAAACCCGCGGCCACGCCGGCGTGACACTGCCGTCCGGCTTCGGCGCCCGGCGTTCTGTCCTGCTCGCCGGCCAGCGCTGGGATTTCGCCATCCACGCCGACGGCATCGAATATTGGCTGACCGAGCCCGGCGGCACCAAGCTCCTCGTCGAAACCGGCTGGAAGCCCGGCATGACGCTGGCCAGCGCCCGCCTCGACGGCGAACTGCATCACGTGCGGATCGACCGCGTCACCGGTGGGTTCCGTCTGCGCTGGCGCGGCGCCGATCTGGTCGCCCGCGTCCTGCTCCCCGCCGTCGCCGACCTCACGCCGCTGATGCCGGTCAAGGTGCCGCCCGACCTGAGTAAGTACCTGCTCTGCCCGATGCCCGGCCAGATCGTCCGCATCGACGTCAAGGAGGGCGAGGTGGTCGAATCCGGCCAGCCTCTCGCCATCGTCGAAGCCATGAAGATGGAAAACGTCCTCAAGGCCGAGCGCCGCGCCCGCGTGAGCAAGGTGCGGGTGAAGCCTGGCGCGGTGTTGGCGGTCGACGAAGTGATATTGGAGTTCGAGGCGGTATGAGAACCCGGTGTCTGCTGACCCCCACCCTCGATCCCTCCCCCTCAGAAGGGGGAGGGAGGCGCTCGCTCCTGCGCCGGCAGGTGTGTCTCCCTCACCCCTCTTGGGGGGAGGGGGCAGGGGTGGGGGGCCAAACCCACAATGGCTGATGGCCCCACCTTCGCAGATTGGGCCAAGCTCGCGGCCCGCGAACTCAAGGACACGCCGGTCGAGTCCCTCAATCGCGACTATGGCGGCCTGACCATCAAGCCCGCCTACTTTCCGGACGATGCCACCGACCCGGCCGTCCCCGGTGCCGCGCCCTATACGCGCGGCGTGCGCGCCACCATGTACGCCAACCGCCCGTGGACCATCCGCCAATATGCCGGCTTCTCCACGGCGCGCGAGTCCAACGCCTTCTATCGCCAGAACCTGGCAGCCGGGCAAAAGGGGCTGTCCGTCGCCTTCGATCTCGCCACCCATCGCGGCTATGACAGCGACCATCCGCGCGTCACCGGTGACGTCGGCAAGGCCGGCGTCGCCATCGACAGCGTCGAGGACATGAAGCTCCTCTTCGACGGCATCCCGCTCGATCAGATGTCGGTGTCGATGACCATGAACGGTGCGGTCTTGCCGGTGCTCGCCATGTTCATCGTCGCGGCGGAAGAGCAGGGGGTCAAGCAGGCCCAGCTCGACGGTACTATCCAGAACGACATTCTCAAAGAGTTCATGGTGCGGAACACCTACATTTATCCGCCCGAGCCTTCGATGCGCATCGTCGGCGACATCATCGCCTACACCGCCCAGCACATGCCGAAGTTCAACTCCATCTCGATCTCGGGCTACCACATGCACGAGGCCGGCGCGACCGCGGTGCAGGAGCTCGGCTACACCCTCGCGGATGGCCGCGACTATGCGCGCGCCGCCCTGGCGCGCGGCCTCAATATCGACGCCTTCGCCGGGCGACTGAGCTTCTTCTTCGGCATCGGCATGAACTTCTTCCTCGAGGTCAGCAAGCTCCGCGCTGCGCGCACGCTGTGGAGCGAGATCATGTCCGGCCTCGGCGCCAAAGACCCACGCTCGCTGATGCTGCGCACCCATTGCCAGACTTCGGGCGTCAGCCTCACCGAGCAGGACCCGCACAACAATATCGTCCGCACCACGATCGAGGCACTAGCAGCGGTGCTCGGCGGCACGCAGTCGCTGCACACCAACAGCTTCGACGAGGCCATCGCGCTGCCCACCGAGCAGTCGGCGCGCATCGCCCGCAACACTCAGCTCATCCTGCAGCACGAGACGCACGTTACCGACGTCGTCGATCCCCTAGGCGGCTCCTACTACATCGAGGCGCTCACCGCCGATCTCGTCGCCCGCGCCCGCGCTCTAATGGACGACGTCGAAGCCGAGGGCGGCATGACCCGTGCCGTGCAGACCGGCAGCCCCAAGGCCGAGATCGAGAAGGCCGCCGCCCTCCGCCAGGCCCGCGTCGATCGCGGCGAGGACGTCATCGTCGGCGTCAACCGCTACCGCCTCGACAATGAACCGCCGATCCCGTTCCGCGAGGTCGACAACGCCAGGGTCCGCGACGAGCAGATCGCCCGGCTCGCCGAGATCAAGCTTCGCCGCGATGGCGCCGCTGTCGAACACGCGCTCAATGGTCTCCGCAAGGCCGCCGGGTCCGGCGGCAACCTTCTCACTGCCGCTGTTGGTGCTGCCCGCGTCCGCGCTACTCTGGGCGAGATCTCGGGGGCGCTGGAGGATGTCTTCGGCCGTCACCACGCCATCACGCGCGTCATCTCCGGCGTCTATGGCGACAGCTACAGGGGCGATCCGCAATATGCCCAGATGCAGACGCGGATCGCCGCCTTCGCCAACAAGGAGCACCGCCCACCGGCGGTCTTCATCGCCAAGATGGGCCAGGACGGCCACGATCGCGGCGCCAAGATCATCGCCTCCGCCTTCGCCGACCTGGGGTTTGAGGTGCATATGGGCGACCTGTTCGAGACTGCCCCCGAGGTCGCCGCCCATGTCGGCGAGCTCAAGGTCGACGCCGTCGGGGTCAGCTCCCTCGCCGCCGGCCACAAGACTCTCGTTCCAGAGCTGATTGCGGAGCTGGAATCGCGCGGCCTCGGCGACACCACCGTTATCGTCGGCGGCGTCATCCCACCCGAAGACTACGCCTTCCTCCGCGACGCTGGCGTGTCCGAAATATTCGGCCCCGGCACCAATGTGCTGGAAGCCGCGTTCTCGGTGCTGGACAAGATCGAAGGAAGGCTGAGCAATCGATGAGCCAGCTAAGGCCCCCTCACCCGTCGCCACGCGCCGACCTCTCCCCCAGAGGGAGAGGTGATCACGGCAGGAGCCGCAACCTCCACCTCTCCCTTGGGGCAGAGGTCGCCCGAAGGGCGGGTGAGGGGGCCTTGCGCCATCCACGGAACGTCGAATGATCGGCCGCCTCAACCACGTCGCAATCGTCGTCCCCGATCTCGCCGCGGCTGCCGCGAAATATCGCAATCTGCTCGGCGCCACCGTGCACCCTCCCCACGACCTGCCCGAGCACGGCGTCACCGTCGTCTTCGTCGAGCTCGATAACACCAAGCTCGAGCTGATGACGCCGCTCGGTGAGAATTCACCGGTGGCGAAATTCCTTGCCGACCATCCCTCCGGCGGCATGCACCACATCTGCTTCGAGGTGGCGGACCTCGCCCACGCCGCTGGCACCCTCGCGGCAGGTGGCGCCCGCATCCTCGGCGACGGCCAGCCCCGAACCGGCGCCCATGGCCTGCCGGTCCTGTTCCTGCATCCCAAGGATTTCGACGGGACCCTCATCGAGCTCGAAGAGGTCAAGCCGGACATCTTGCCGGCGTAAGGCGTCGGTGACCACCGCCCGTCCACCCACCGAGTGTCATCCCAGGCCGCAGACATGTCGTACGACCTCGAAAAAGTTCCTGTTTTGTTTCCCTGCGCTTTCCCCTAAAACGCTCCCATGCATTTGAGACATTGCCTTCCCTGATGCCCACTTGGTCGCCCCAGCAGGACGCGGCGCTGATGGCCGTCTCCAACTGGCTCAAGGACAAGAACGGACCGCAGGTCTTCCGCCTCTTCGGCTGGGCGGGAACCGGCAAATCGACACTCGCGCGCTATCTCGCCGAGGGCGTGCGCGGCGTGAAATACGCCGCCTTCACCGGCAAGGCGGCCCTGGTCATGCGCAAGAAGGGCTGCCGCGGCGCCTCCACCATCCATTCGCTGATCTACACGCTGGTGTCCGAGAAGGAGGGCGAACCGCGCTTCGCCCTTGATCCGGAGTCCGAGGCGGCCACCGCCGACCTCATCGTCATCGACGAAGTCTCGATGGTCGACGAGGCGCTCGCCACCGACCTCCTGAGCTTCGGCACCAAGGTGCTCGTCCTCGGCGATCCCTTCCAGCTGCCACCGGTGCAGGGCGCCGGGTATTTCACCGCGCACGATCCCGATGTGATGCTCACCGAGATCCATCGCCAGGCCGCCGACAACCCCATCATTCGCATGTCGATGGACATCCGCGAGGGCGGCTATCTCGAATATGGCCGCTATGACGGCTCGGTGGTGATCCCAAAATCCGATGTCGATCGTGACGAGGTCACCGGCGCCGACCAGGTCCTCGTCGGCCGCAACAAGACGCGCGTCGACTACAATGATCGGCTGCGCCAGCTGCGCGACCTGCCGCACCACGAGCCCGTCGCCGGCGACCGCCTGGTGTGCCTCCGCAACAATCCCAAGAAGCGCCTGCTCAACGGCCAGATCTGGACCGCCACCGAGGTCAAGAAACGCTCGAGTTCCCGCTTTTCGCTCACCCTCGAGCCTGAAGAAGAGACAACGGCTTCAGGCAAAAAGGCGCTGGCCCACGTCGTCACCCACGCGGCGTTCTTCTCCGGCGAGGAGGACCAGCTCGGCTGGCCCGAGCGGCGCCGCTTCGACGAGTTCACCTTCGGCTACTGCCTCACCGTCCACAAGGCGCAGGGCAGCCAGTGGGACAAGGTCTATCTGTTCGACGAAAGCTTCGTCTTCCGCGACGATCGCCGCCGCTGGCTCTATACCGGCGTTACCCGCGCCAGTGAACAGATCACCGTGGTCATTTAGCCGCCCTCGGCTTGATTGGCGTCAAACGTTGTCGGTGCGTGGGAGCGCAATCTCGCCTCAGTTGCAATCTCGGAGGTAAGGATGAACTGGCTCCGGATCGTCCTCTTTGGCGTCGCCCTGTGGCTTGTCCCCTTTATGGTGTCCGTGGCCCTGTTTGGCATTCACGACACCGACCGCTCCCTGTTCGAGAGTCTCATCACCCTGACGGGCGTCGGACTTGCAGTTCTGGCGGCCTATTTCGTCTTCCGTGACGTGCCGCATCCGACCCTCCGCGAAGGGCTCGCGGTCGGCCTGACCTGGGCCGGCATCTCGATCGTCATCGATCTGCCGATCTTCCTGCTGGGCTTCCATTTTGGGCTGCTGAACTACCTCGAGGATATCGCACTCACCTACGTTGCGTTCCCCATCATTGCCGTCGGCATCGCCCAATCCATGCACATCGGGACGAAGTCCGCAAAATAGCGGCGAGGGCCGTCAGCTCTTCGCCAGCGGAAAGATCAGCTCGAAGCGCGACCCGGTGTTGACCCCGGCGGTCATTTCCGACGTGCCGTTGATCTGCTCGGTCAGCGCCTTGATCAGCCGTTGACCAATGCCCTTGGCGGGCGTCGCCGGATCGAATCCGACGCCATTGTCCTCGACCAACAGCCGGCCGCGCCCATCGTCGGTTGCCGCCAATTGCACCTTGATCGTGCCGTCGCGCCCCTCGGGGAACGCATGCTTGAAAGCATTGGCGACCACTTCGTTGAGGATCAGCCCAAGCGGCGTCGCCGCGTCCTTGTCGACGCTGAGATCGCCGATTTCCTCGACCACCAGGATCTTTGAATCGCTGCCCGCCCGGATGCTCTGGATCAGAGTCTCGAGATACGGCTTCACCCGCACCGTCGTGAAGCTGTTTGAGCGATAGATATGCTCATGCACGGCCGACATCGCAGCGATGCGCTGGCCCATATTGGCCTTGATCTCGCGGGGGATCGGCTGCATCTGCAGCAGCGACGCGACCGATTGCAGATTGTTCTTCACGCGGTGGTGGATCTCGCGAAACAGCACGTCATTGTGCGCCAGCGCCGCGGCGAGCTTCGCCTGGGTCCGCTCGCTGGTGTCGAGCATGCGCGCAATCACCAGTGCGAAGATCAGCAGCATCAGCGCAATCGGCACCAGCAGCCACAGCACCGTGATGATGGCGTTCCACAGCGCGGCGAGTGCCGTATCCTGCGAAATGGTTGCAAAGGTGATGAGCCCGAGGTCCGGAATATGCCGGTACGCCACCACTCGGACGACGCCGTCGATCGGCGACTTGATGGTGTAGGTGCCGCTCGGGGTCGCCTTGATGGTGGCCCACATCGGCGAACTGGTTGCGCTCTGTGGACCGGCGAGCGTCGGGTAACGCGCGATCATCGCGCCGTCCTCGCGATTGACGGCCATCGTCGAGTCCTTGCCCAGATTCTGCGGGGCCCAGAACGACTCGAGCAGCGTCGCCGGCAGCGCCAGCAGCGCCACACCCACAAAGCTGTTGCCGCCCAGCCGCTGGGCGATGAGCATGTATTTGGTATCCGCCCCCACGGGCACGATCACCCAGCTCTGCCCCTGTTTCAGCGCCCCGAAATATTCCGCGGTCGCGATGCTTTCGGCGAGGCCATTGACATCGCCCTTCGCCGTGCCGCTTTCGTCGTAGAGCGCCAGGCGCGCGTCCGATGGCAGCCGGTCGAGCGCCACCTCGATCTTCGGGCGGTTCGCCGGGTCGAACGCCGTTTCTCCCAGGTCGGCGATGAACCGGAGCGCCGTCAGGCTCGCACTCATCGACCATTGCAGCTGGTCGGCAACCACGTCGGCCGCCACCTGTGCCTTGGTCTTGGCCTGCTGGAGGGTCGTGCCATAACCCTGCCAGCAGAGGAGCGCAAAGATCGCAAAGATCGCGAAGACCAGCGCGCTGGCGAGCCCCACGACAATCGTGGCCGCACTCCACCGGCGTTTCCGGGCTACCGGTGCCAGGGTCGGCGTCACCGCGATGCTCGATCCTGCGACATCCGTCACGCCGCCCCTCCAGTCATGCGCCGGCGCCTCCGGCGACGAGCGTTGCCACCATGTCGAGGAGGGAGTGCTCCTGATAGGGCTTGCTCACGAACCGGGCGCCGGCCGGCAACTCCCCTGGAGTCACACCCACTTTGCCCGAGATCACGATCAGCCGGACTGGCGGCCAGCGGTCGCGAACATAATGCGCGAGCGCGATTCCATCCATTCCACCCGGCATGTCGACGTCGGTCAGAAGCAACCGGATGTTGTGGTCGGCCTCCAGCCGGCGGATGGCCTCGGCCGCGCTTGCTGCCTCCGAAACTTCGTATCCGGCTTCCTCGATGGCGGTCGCCAATCCCAGGCGGATCAGCGGCTCATCCTCGACGACCAGGATTTTCATGACCCAACAAGCCCCAAATCCAGCCGATAACGGGCCGAAAAGCACTTGGTTGCATAGCAGCTTACCGATTTTCGCAGGTCGTGGGCGCGGCTCCTGGCAGTGGTTCACAAAGTCTTTGGACTCCTATAGGGTCCCGCGACTTTCGAAAGCTTCCTATATATGGAATGCGCCGGCATCCGTCGGCGGCAAGAAACCCTGTCATCCGGCTGTGCCGGATCTTTTGGAGAGCCTATGGCTAAAGAAGACGTCCTCGAATTCCCCGGTGTCGTCACCGAATTGCTGCCCAACGCGACCTTTCGCGTGAAGCTCGAAAACGATCACGAGATCATCGCCCACACCGCAGGCAAGCTGCGCAAGAACCGCATCCGCGTCCTCGCCGGCGACAAAGTGCTCTGCGAAATGACGCCCTACGACCTGACCAAGGGTCGGCTCGTCTACCGCTTCCGCTAAGAACTGTTTCTCGCTGCCGGGCGCTCAGCCCGGCCAGCCGGCGCGCGGTGCTTCGACCCGCGTCCAGTAGATGCGGCCGGTCTTGGCGAGATTGTCCGTCGATCCGGTCCACTCGTTGCAGACCATGAACAGGGTGCGGCCGTCATCGCCACCCAGCATCGTGGCAAAGCAGAAGCGGTCGAGCGGGATCTCCTCGAGGACCTCGCTGCCTTCCTTCACGCGCACCGCCTTCTCGAACGCGCTGCTCCAGACATGGCCCTCGGCATCCATGGTGATGCCGTCGGGGCCGCCGCTGAGCTTGGCCCAGACGCGGCGGTTTGACAGCATCCCATCCAAGCCGATGTCGAAGGCGCTGAGCGTCGTTGCGAAGCTCTCGCCCACGATCAGCGTCTTGTTGTCCGGCGTCACCGCCATGCCGTTGGGGAAGGCGAGGCCATCGGCCACGATCCGGACTTTGCCGTCGGGGGTCACTAACCCGGCGTGCCCCGGCTTGAACTCCCCGCCGGGGAAATCGAAATTGACATTGTTGAGATAGATGTTGCCGCGGCCGTCCACCACGATCTCGTTCCAGCCCTTGTCGCCATAGCCGCTAAGATCGACCCACGGCTCACGAACGCCGTTCTTGTCGCGTCGCCACAACGTCCTGCCGGCGATGATCAGCTGCCGCCCGTCGGGTTGCCAGTCGAATGAGAACGGCATCACGTCGAAGCCGTCGATCACCTCGTGACGGCCCCGCATGTCGACAGCGATCAACTGCCGCGCCCCCCAGTCGGAAAACCAAAGCCGGCCATCGTGCCAGCGCGGGCATTCGCCCAGGGTGATCCCTTCCATCAACAGGTTCAGTTCGCGCATGATTACTCCTCGCATCAGGTTCGAACCAATGTCGCGACACCGTCGGCCATTTCGACAGCCGCCGGAAAATTTCCTGCTGCAAAACCCGGACCAGTCGGGCCTTACCAGTTCAGATCGCGCGCGCTAAAACCGCGACCCACACGGAGGAATCGCGTCATGGACTATCGCTTGCTCGGCCGCTCCGGCCTCAAGGTTTCGGCTCTTTCGATCGGCACTGCGACCTTCGGCGGCGATGGCCTGTGGGGTGCCACCGACGTCAAGGATGCGCAGCGCCAGATTGATCTCTGCCTCGATCACGGCGTCAATCTGGTCGATACCGCCAACGTCTATGGTGGGAGCAAGTCCGAGACCATCATCGGCGAGGCGTTGACCGATGGGCGCCGCGACCGCCTCCTGCTCGCCACCAAGGTCCGCTTCTCGCGAGGTCCAGGTCCTAATGACCGAGGGCTCAGTCGCTGGCACATCATCCGCGAGTGCGAGAATTCGCTCCGGCGCATGAAGACTGACGTCATCGATCTCTACCAGGTGCACGCCTGGGACGGGCAGACGCCATTGGAGGAGACCGTCGAGGCGCTCGACACCCTGATCAAGCAGGGCAAGGTGCGCTACGTCGGCTGCTCCAACTACTCCGCCTGGCACCTGATGAAGGCGCTGGCCATCGCCGATCGTGCCCATTGGCAGCGCTTCGTTGCCCAGCAGATCCACTACACGCTGCATTCGCGCGAAGCCGAATACGAGCTCGTGCCGCTCGGCCTCGATCAGGGCGTGTCGATCCTCGTCTGGTCGCCGCTCGCGGGGGGCTGGCTTTCGGGCAAGTTCACCCGCAATTCCAAGCCCGAATCCGGCCGTCATGTCATGGGGTTCAAGGAGCCGCCGATCTACAATTGGGACAAGCTGTGGGACATCATCGACGTGATCAACGAGGTCGCCAAGTCGCACGACGTTTCGGGGGCCCAGGTCTCGCTCGCCTGGCTGCTGCAGCGCCCGCTGGTGGCGTCGGTGATCATCGGTGGTCGCACCACCGCGCAGTTCGAGGACAACCTCAAGGCCGCCGAGCTCAAGCTGAGCGCCGACGATATCGCGCGTCTCGACCAGGTCAGCCAGCCCGACCTGCTCTACCCGTATTGGCACCAGAGCTTCGGTGCCACCGACCGGATGAGCGACCCCGATCTCTCCCTGCACACGCCCTATATCGGCAAGGATCTCGGCGTGCCGCCGCGTTGACAATACTTGGAACAATTATAAACTGGAGCTTGTTGATCAACAAATAAGCCGTTGTATTTCAATGGCTTGGAAAGACCTACGATGCGGCTCACCCGACAGTCCAGCTATGCCATCCGCACTCTCGTCTATTGTGCGGTCAACGAGCCGAACCTGAGCCGCATCGCCGACATCGCCAAGGCCCATTCGATCTCCGAACTGTTCCTGTTCAAGCTGATCAAGCCGCTGGTCGAGGCTCGCATGCTCGAGACGGTGCGGGGCCGCAAGGGCGGGGTTCATCTGGGCCGTCCCGCCAAGGACATTACCCTTCTCGACATCGTCAAGCTGACCGAAGAGAATTTCGCTATGGCTGAATGCTTCGAGGGCGGCGGCGACGTACTGTGCCCGCTGGCCGGCGCCTGTGATCTCAATGGCGCGCTGCGAGAGGCGCTCGGCGCCTTCTTCGACGTGCTCGACAGCTACACGATCGCCGATCTCGCCGGCAAGAAGCGGTCGCTGCGTGAGCGCCTGGGCCTTCTCGAGTCGCCCCGCCTGCCGGCCATCAACTAGCTTATTCGCCTCGCTCCTGGGGGGCGACAGGCTGATCCTGCCGTGCCACAACAGCGACGGCGGAACGTTCCGACTGGAACAACGCTTTGTGGTTGTCCATGGCGCCAGCTGGAGCTGCCTTGTCCGCGAAATTGCTTGATGGTCTCGGCGCCCTCGCGGCCCTGTTGCTGGGCCTTGCCGGCTTCCTCGTCCTCATCGGCTGGACCACGCTGATCCCCACCAACATCGGCTGGCTCGATTTCGCCGATCGCGCCATGCACACCCTGGGCTGGATGTTCTTCCGTGCCGCGCCCTGGGGCAATCCGCCCGGTCTCAGCCCGGAGCTGGGCATCGAGCTCTCCAATTCCATCGGCCTGGTCGACGGCCTGCCGCTGTTTGCCATCCCGCTGAAGCTCGTCTCGGCCTGGCTGCCGCAGCCGTTCCAGTACTGGGGCGCCTGGCTGCTCGTCTGCTTCCTGCTGCAGGCGCTGTTCGCCTACCTCGTCGCGCGCCAGATGCAGGCCGGCCGCCTGGTCTCCCTGGTCGCCGCCGCCTTCGTGCTGATCACCCCGGCCTACATCTTCCGCATCCAGATGCACCTTGCCCTCTCGGGTCACTGGACAATTCTTGCCGCGCTCTATCTCTACGTCCGCAGGGATACGCCGCCGCTCTGGTGGTGGCCGCTGCTGGTCACCGTCACGGCCGGCATCCACGCCTACCTTCTGGCGATGGTGGTCGGCCTCTGGGTCGCCGCGATCCTGCAACGTCTGATGGCAAGGCAGATGGCCGCAATCGAGGCGGGGCTCGAGCTGCTTGCCGGCCTCGCCATGGCGCTGGCGGTGCTGTGGGCGAGCGGGTTCTTCCTGACCGGCACGCTAGGGACCTATGGCTATGGCGACTACAAGCTGAACCTGCTCTGGCCCTTGCTGACCTACAGGGGCTGGTCGCAGATCGTCCCCGACCTGCCGCACACCAAATACGATTATGAGGGCCTGAGCTTTCTGGGCATCGGCATCCTCGCGCTGCTGGTCCTGTCGATCGCTTCGGGCGCGATCGGCCAGCTGCGCACGACGCTCACTGCGCGCTGGTGGCCACTGGCGCTGGTGCTCGTCGGCATGATGCTGTTTGCCGTCTCCATGACGGTGCATTTTGCCGACATCGAGGTCCTCAAGCTGACGTTGCCGCACGCGATCGAGAATCTCTTCTCGACCTTCCGCTCCACCGGACGGTTCGTCTGGCCGCTGCTCTATTTCATCACCATCGGCGCGGTGGTGATGATCGGCCGCCGCCTTCACTTCTGGTTCGCGCTGCCGCTGGTGGCCGCCGCATTGGGCGCGCAGATCGCCGATTCCGCGCCGGCGCTTCTGCAATTCGCGACGCGCCTGCCGCCGGTCAGCGACAGTTGGACCACGCCGCTCGTTTCGCCGCTCTGGCAGCGCGTCGCCGAGGCCGGCATCACCAGGGTGCGCGCCATTCCGGTCATCTCCAACCCGGGGACCGACTGGAAGGCGCTGGGCTATTATGCCGTCACCCACCACATGGGCGTCGACTCCGTCTATCTCGGCCGCGTCGACGCCAACGCTCTGGCGGCACTGCGGGCCCGCGAGGCCGAGGCGCTCAAGACCGGCAATTTCGATCGCGGCACCCTCTACGTCCTCGATCCGCCCAGCGCCCTCGAGGCCGAGGCCCATGTGACGCCCGAGGACCTGTTCGCGTTCGTCGATCACCGCATCGTGCTGGTCAAGGGCGGCGCCCATCTCGGCGATGGCCTCGATCTCGTCCCGCCGTTCTGAGCCCGGACACTTCGCCTTAACGGCCGCAGAGCAGACTGCGCCCGCCGACTGCTGAGCTGGGCCGATGACCGAAACCTCGCGCGATACCCTGGGGAACCTCGCCGCTGTGGCGCTCGGCCTCGTCGCCTTCTTGCTCGTCGCCGGATGGTGGGTACTGATTCCCGACAACATCGCCTGGCTCGTCACGGGTGATCGCGCCATGCACCAGCTCGGCTGGATGTTCTATCGCGACGCCCCCTGGGGTCTGCCGCCCGGCGCTAGTCCGCATCTGGGCCTCGAACTCTCCAGCTCCATCGCCCTCGTCGACGGCCTGCCGCTTCTTGCCATCCCGTTCAAGCTCATCGGGCCGCTCTTGCCGCGGCCCTTCCAGTATTGGGGCGACTGGTGGCTTGCCTGCTTCGTACTGCAGTCGGTCTTCGGCTATCGGCTCGCGCGTGAACTCGGCGCGAGCCGGATCGCCGCCATCGTAGCGGGCGGCTTCGCTGTGATGGCGCCGGCCTTCCTGTTCCGCCTGCCGCTGCATATGGCGCTCGCCGGCCACTGGACCGTGCTCGCCGCTCTCTATCTCTACGCACGGCGGGTGCCGGCCCGTGCCCGCATGTGGCTGCTGCTCATTGGCGTCACCGCTGCAGTGCACGCCTATCTGTTTGTCATGGTCGCCGGCATCTGGCTCGCCAGTTACCTGCAGCGGCTCTGGATGCGTCAGATGGGGCTGCGCCACGCGCTGCTCGAGCCCCTCGCTGTCGTCCTGGTCGCCGCAACAGTGCTCTGGGCCGTCGGCTTCCTCTATCCCGGCTCCTTTGCCAGTGCCGGCTACGGTTACTATCGCCTCAACCTGCTGGGGCCTCTCATCACCTACCGGGACTGGTCCCGGCTCGTGCCCGGCCTGCCGCATTCCGACTACGACTATGAGGGGCTGAGCTTTCTGGGCATCGGCGTGTTCGGGGCACTCGTCCTGGCCATTGTCAGCGGCTCGATCCGCGACATCGCACACCTTGTGCGCCGCCGCTGGTTGCTGCTGACCCTGTTCTGTGTGGGCTGCTGCATTTTTGCCTTGTCCAACGTCATCGGCATCGGCGACCGGGAAACCGCGCCCATCCCCTACGGCCCCGTCGAAACCCTCGGCGCCATCTTCCGTTCGTCTGGCCGCTTCGTCTGGCCGATGCTCTACCTCGTTATCATCGGCCTCGTCGTCGTGTCGGTTCGCCGCCTTCCGCGACTGATCGCCGGCATCGCGCTCGCCATCCTCCTCGCCGTCCAGGTCTACGATTCGAGCCCGGGCTGGTTATTCTTCCGCAGCACCATGCCCCAGCCGGCCGCCACCTGGCCGACGCCGCTCGTCTCCCCGTTCTGGGATCGAGTGGTCGACGCCGGATACAAGCAGGTGAGGGGCTTGCCGCCTGTCAGCCGCAACACCGGCCTGCCGCGTCATCCCGACTGGCGCTGGCTCGAATACTTCGCGGCCGCTCACGGCCTCGCGCTTGACACCGTCCAGCTCGGCCGGATCGACCCGGTCGCCGCGCAGCGTCTCGTCGATCGCGCCAACGCCATCCTCGACGGCGGAGCGACCGAGCCAAACACCATCTACATTCTCGACGCCTGGAGCGCGGCCACAATTGCGCCGCACATCAAACCGGCCGACCTGTTTGCGCTCGTCGACAATCGCATCGTGTACATCGCTGCCGGGGCGCACCTGGTCGACGGGCTCGGCATCGACCCGCACTCAGCCATGTCCGCGCGGCCATGGACACCGCCCTCATATTGGGGCATGTCCGCGGCCTGATGGCCGCCGCTCCGATCCTCGCTCTCCAGAACATCCGCCTCACCCTCGGCTCGACCCTCCTGTTGGAGGACGCCGAGTTATCGATCACGTCCGGCGAAAAGGTCGCCCTGGTTGGCCGCAACGGTTCCGGCAAGTCGACCTTGCTCAAGATCGCCGCCGGCGAAATCGAGGCAGATGGCGGCCGTCGCTTCCTGCAGCCCGGCGTCACCATCCGTTACCTGCCGCAGGAACCCGATCTCACCGGCTACGCCACCACGCTCGATTATGCCGCTGCCGGCCTCGAAGCCGGTAACGACCCGCACCGTGCCCGCTATCTGCTCGAGCATCTGGGTCTCACCGGCAGCGAGGAAACCGGGCGGCTGTCGGGCGGCGAAGCCCGTCGCGCCGCGTTGGCCCGTGTGCTCGCACCCGAGCCCGATATTCTACTGCTCGACGAGCCCACCAACCACCTGGATCTCCCCGCTATCGAGTGGCTTGAAGCCGAGCTTGCGAGCCTGCGCTCGGCCCTCGTCATCATCAGCCACGACCGCCGCTTCCTCAGCGATCTGACTCGCGCCACCGTCTGGCTCGATCGCGGCGTCACCCGCCGCCTCAACAAGGGCTTTTCCGGCTTCGAGGAATGGCGCGACACCGTGCTCGAGGAAGAAGAAACCACCCGCCATAAGCTCGACCGCCAGATCGTGCGCGAGGAGCATTGGCTCACCTACGGCGTCACTGCCCGCCGCAAGCGCAACGTTCGACGCCTCGAAGGCCTGCACAATCTGCGTCAGGAGCGGCGCGACCAGAAACGTCAGCTTGGCGCCGTCAAGATCAGCGTCGCCGAGGCCGATCTGTCGGGCAAGATGGTGCTCGAGGCCGATCACATTTCAAAGCGCTTCGGCGACCGCGTCATCGTCGATGATTTCACGACCCGCGTCATCCGCGGCGACCGCATCGGCATCGTCGGTGCCAACGGCGCCGGCAAGACCACGCTGATCAAGCTGCTCACCGGTGAGCTCGCGCCCGATACCGGCCGTGTCCGCCTGGGTTCCAACCTCGAGATTGCCACCCTCGACCAGCGCCGCGCCCGGCTCGATCCGACCTCGACCTTAAAGGAAGCGATCACCGCGGGCGGGTCCGATACGCTGATCATCAACGGCACGCCCAAGCACGTCATGGGCTACATGAAGGACTTCCTGTTCACCCCTGAGCAGGCACGCACCGCCGTCGAGAAGCTCTCGGGCGGTGAACGCGGCCGTCTCGCGCTCGCCCGCCTGCTGGCGCTCCCGAGCAATTTCCTCGTCCTCGACGAGCCCACAAACGACCTCGACCTCGAAACGCTCGATCTGCTGCAGGAGATGCTCGGCGACTATCCGGGCACCGTCGTTGTGGTCAGCCACGATCGCGACTTCCTCGATCGCGTCGCCACCTCGGTGATCGTCGCCGAAGGCGAGGGGGCATGGACCGAATATGCCGGCGGCTATTCCGATATGGTCGCCCAGCGCGGCTATGGCGTGACCAAGCCGCAGCTGGAGCGACCGACCGCCAAAGCCGGCCGCAACGCCCCCATGCCGTCCATCGCCGCGCCGACCACCAGGGCAAAGCTCTCCTTCAAGCAGAAGCACGCATTGGAGACCTTGCCCAAGGAGATCGCCCGCCTCAGCGCCGAGATCGAGCGCCTCAGCGCCCAGCTCGCCGACCCCGCTTTCTACGCCCGTGACCCCAAAGCCTTCGCCGCCGCCTCGGACAAGCTGGACGCCGCCGAGACGGCCAAGACAAAGGCCGAAAACGAATGGCTCGAGCTCGAGTTGCTGCGGGAAGAAATCGAAGGCTAGCGGGGGCGGCGCTATACGGCTAGAACGGTATTTTCGGCACCTGCAGAATCTGTAGTGCTTCCGCCGGCTCGCCCTTGATCCGCCTGAGCAGCAATTCGCCCATCTGCAGCCCGGCCAGCGCAATGTCCTCGCTGATCACATCGACCTTCGGCCGCACCAGCGAGAAGATGCCGCTCATCTGCTTGGTGACGATATCGGCATCGCGGCCTACCTGCAGGCCGGAATCGACGATGCCGGCGATCACCGCCAGCGCCACCGCGTCGCCAGGGCACACATAGGCGTCCGGCGCCTTGCCCTGCGCGATCCGTGCCATCGTGGCCTGCCTTAGAGTCTCGGCGTCGTCGTCCAGCGTCACCCGCGTCTCGAGCTCGTAGCTGATCCCCGTTTCCTGCGCCGCCCGCATCAACCCGTCCCGCAGGTGGTGCCCGAAGGTGAAGCGCGGATTGGCCGAGATCATGGACACGTGCTTGCGGCCCTTGGCGGCGAGCCGCTTCGCCGCCTCGTAGGCGAAGGTGAAATTGTCGTAGTCGACATAGGGGTGCGCCACGCCGAGCTCGGTACGGCCGTGGCTCACGAACGGGAAGTTGTTGTCGAGCAGCAGCTGTACCCGCGCATCGTGCGGTTCGGTACGCGAAAAGATCACCCCGTCCGCCATCTTGTTGCGCAGCACATAGTTGATGGGGTCGAGCGGCGAGCTGCCGCCGGCCGTTGGCGTGATCACCAGATGGTACGGCGTGCCTCGGAACGCCGAGCTCAGGCCGCTGACCATCGACTGGCTGAAGTTGAGGATTTCGTCATGCGGATCGAGGATCAGGCTCACCACATGCGTGCGTCCGGTTTTCAGCCGGAGCGCCGTCCGGTCCGGCACATAGCCGATCTCGGCCGCGATCTTCTGCACCCGGATCCGCGTCTCGTCACTGAGCTCGGGGGCGTTGTTGAGCGCACGAGAAATCGTCGTGATCGCGAGCCCGGTCATCTCGGCAATCGTCCTCAGCGTCGGTTTGTCCGACCGAGGCGTGCCGCGCTTGACCCTCGGCTTTTGCCGCGGAGCACGTTCGTCCAAACCTATCCTCCTTCAGCGCCCGGTCGTCCCTCTCTCGACCCCGCGCCGCTCTTGCGTTTGGCGGCGTTCGGCGAGTGGCACTGCTCTTTCGCGACTAACTCAACAGATCATGCAATCGATTTCAAGGTGCCTGCCGATCCTCCGCGGGTCGCTCGAAATTTCTCCCAACCGTGATCGTTTTAGACAATCCGTAACTTGCCGCGGCACGCGAAACACCTCATGACTGGGTGCATCGAAATATTCGTCCTTTGAGTGGCTTGCAGATTTGGCCCGGTGCCCTATCTCAGGCTTTGCGTTTGGTGAAATCGGCCTGTTGGGGGCCCAGACCGGAAAGGGAGAGAACAATGATCCGACTCGCTCGCATCGCTGCCCATGCCGGGATCCAAGCCAAACGCGTACACGCCTCCATAGGGTGTTTCCGAACCTGGCGAATGTGACCCAAAGGGTCGTCTGACCCGTCACTCCACCGTCTCACAGTTCCGCTACACCCCGGTCGCCGCACTTCGGCGCCGAAGGAGCATGTTTCATGCAGCATCAGACTTTCTCTCGGCCACCTTCATCCAAGCCGATCGCCATCGAGGTCGACGGCGAGCCGCTGGGCGTCGTCGTCCCCGCCGATGAGGGCTACCGTTTCCTCGCCGTCAGGCTCAATGCCTTCGCGGTCGATGGCAAGATCTTCACCACCGTTGAAGCGGCCCGCGACGCCGTGAGCGCGGTCGTCCACACCGACACCGAGAACTAAGACGTCCTCGGTGCGTTTCCGGATCGCCGTACCGGTCATCGCTTCGAATGAGCGGAGGACGACTTCGGTGGTCCCACCGAATCGCGCGAGACCAGCGGACATTCGAGCTTGGTGATCGGATAGCGCTTCTGGCTGGGGTCGAAGGGTTCGCTCAGCCGCTCGATCGCCCACTGCCCCATTGCCCGGTGCGGCAGGATCGAGGTGGTCAGCCTCGGATGCAGATGGCGTGAGATCTCCTCGTCGTCGTAACCCACCACCGAAATATCCTCGGGGATTGACAGCCCTGCTTCCTTCAGCGCCTCGAAGCAGCCGATCGCCGTGCGGTCGTTCTGGCAGAAGATGGCCGTCGGCGGCTCCTTCAGGGCCAGGAGCTTGCGCGTCCCCTGGTAGCCGGCGCTCGCCGACCAGTCGCCCTCGACGACCAGGGTCGGATCGAACGGAATGTCCGCCGTCGCAAGCGCCCGCCGATAGCCCTCGAGCCGGTCCTGCGCGCCCTCCATCCACGATTCGCCCAGGATCGTTCCGATCCGTCGATGCCCATTCTCGATCAGGTGTTGCGTCGCGCTCTGCCCGCCCGCGATCTCGCCCGGTACTACCGCCGGAAACGCGTGATCGGCCGTGTAGCAATTGAGCAGCACCACCGGGACATTGAGCTCCCTCAAGATCGGCGGCGCGACGATCTCGCGCGTGAAGATCGTCATGTAGATGAAGGCCGACACGCCCTGCGCCAGGAGCGCCGCGATGGTTCGCGGCTCCATCACCGGATCCGACATCGTCTGTGCTACTAGAATGATGTTCCCGGCGCCCCACGCCGCCTGTCGCGCGCCCTCGATTGCAACGACCGCCTCGGGGCTCGTCGCCAGTTGGTCGACGGCAAAGCCGATCAGCCCGTCGGTCTTGACCATCGGCGGCGGCAATTGCAGGTCGGCGAAACTTGCTGGTGCATAGCCAAGCGTCCGCGCCGCTTCGATCACCCGGTCGCGCGTCTGCTTGGAGATCTTGATCCCCGCAGTGCGGTTGAGAACGAACGACACCGTCGCCTGCGAGCAACCTGCCTCGCGCGCGATATCGGTCATCGTCACCCGGCGGCCGCCGACGCCTCCGCGTACGCGGCGCCGCGGCTTCCCGGGCGCCGTAGCGGCCCCCTCAACGCCCATGCTCCAACCGTCCTGTTCTGGATCTCTTCGACGCATGCTGTCGAAGAAATCCGCTAATGACTATAACTAATAACTGTGCATGTTGGGCGCCATTCCGCAAGGCCCGGATCATCCAACCTGTCAGATTTGTTGTAAGCATCGTCACAAAATTCAGCGTCAATTACCGATTTAGTCTGACTAAAGTTCGGCTGCTTGTCAGTACTCTTGACCTTCATTGTCGAGTTTGACGCTTGACCGGGTATTACTAATAAGCATAACTCAGCGGGCGGCGGCCGGGAGGGTCTGACCGCGGTTAGACCGGAACGAACGTTTCGGGACCTGTCGGATGAAAAGTCATACTTTTTATTGGACAGCGTCGAAAAGTATGATTTTCTTGTGCCGTGCATCGCCCATCGTCTGACGACAACAAGATCGTCCGGTGGTGGTCGAAATACTGCACAGGAGCCCCGCAAATGCGGGGAAATGGGAGGATATCGATGAAACTCTTGGCTTCGGTCGTCGCGCTCGCGGCGGCCACCGTAATGCTCTCGGGCAGCGCCATTGCCCAGGACAAGAAGACGATCGCATTCGTCGTGAATGGTCCGTCCGATTTCTGGAAGATCATGGAAGCGGCGGTCGCCAAAGCGCAGAAGGACATGCCGGACGTCGTCCTGCAGTTCAAATATCCGGAGCGCGCCGACGCTGCCGTGCAGCGGCGCATGATGGAAGATCTCGTCGCCGCCGGCGTCAGTGCCATCGCCGTGTCGGTCGTTGATCCGCCGACCTCGACCGATGTGCTCGATAAGATCGCGGCGCAGATTCCCGTCTTCACCTTCGACTCTGACGCGACCCAGTCCAAGCGCATCGCCTATATCGGCTCGTCCAACACCGAGCTGGGCAAGAACGCCGGCGAGCTGATGAAGAAGGCCATGGCTGGCAAGACTGGCCATTGCGTCGGCTTCGTCGGTCTGCCGGGCGCCGACAACGCCAAGGAGCGTATCGCCGGCTACAACGAAGCGGTCAAAGGCACCGGTCTCGAGATCACCGACGTCAAGGGTGACGACATCGACCAGACCCGCGCCCGCGCCAACGTTGACGACGTGCTCGTCGCCAATCCCGATGCCAACTGCTTTGTCGGCTTCTACTCCTACAACCCGCCGCGCATCTATGAGGCGCTGCGCGATGCAGGCAAGCTCGGTCAGATCACCGTCGTCGGCTTCGACGAAGATCCGATCACGCTTGGCGCCGTCAAGGAAGGCTCGTTCGCCGGCACCGTCGTGCAGCAGCCCTATGAGTGGGGTGCACAGGGTGCCAAGCTCATCGCCGACTACCTCAAGGGCGATAAGTCAGGCGTTCCGGCCGATGGCATCAAGATCATTCCCGGTCTGACGCTGACCAAGGACAACGTCGACCAGTTCCAGGCGGACTTCCAGAAGAAGCTCGCCGGCGGCTGATCGGCCTCATCCACGCCCGCGGCCGGTCCTCCGGCTGCGGGCTAGCTCTGTCCGCCCAGCGTAGGTAGTTTTGGCCGTGGCTGCTCTCGACGCCGTTCCATCGCCCGGTGCCGAAACCGGTGAGGCTTTCCTGCGCCTGTCCGGCGTCAGGAAGAGCTACCCTGGTGTCGTCGCCCTGGCCGATTTCGAGATCGAGGTGCGACCCGGCGAGGTGATTGGCCTCGTCGGCGAAAACGGCGCCGGCAAATCGACGCTCATGAAGATCTTAGGCGGTGTCGTGACCCCTGATCGAGGCACGATCCAGATCGATGGCGTGCCCTATGACGGGCTGACCGTGGCCGGCTCGATGCGCGCCGGCATTGCCTTCGTGCATCAGGAACTCAACCTCTTCGACAATCTCGACGTCGCTGCCAATGTCTATATCGGCCGCGAGCCGCGGCGCGGCGGCGTGCTCCGCCTCGTCGACACGCCCAAGCTTAATGCCACCGTCCAGCCCTATCTCGATCGGCTCGGGGCGTCTTTTTCGCCCACCACATCGGTCGCGCGCCTGTCGCTGGCGCAGCAGCAGATGGTCGAGATCGCCAAGGCGCTGAGTTTCAACTCGCGTCTGCTGATCCTCGACGAGCCGACGTCGAGCCTGCCGATCGCCGAGACCGAAAAACTGCTCGAGGTCATCGCCAGCCTCAAGGCGCACGGCATTGCCGTGATCTTTGTCTCGCATCGTCTTCACGAAGTCGTCGCCGCCTGCGACCGCGTCGTCGTGCTGCGCGACGGTCGCCTGGTCGGCACGCTCGAAGGCGACGACATCTCCCACGACGCGATGGTCCGGCTTATGGTCGGGCGCGACCTCAAGGTCGCCTACTCGCCGCCCGCCATTCCCCAGGGCAAGGTCGTGCTCTCCGCGCAGGGCGTGCGCACGCCGACCTATCCCAACCGGGAGGTCAGCCTCGATCTGCACGCCGGTGAAATTCTCGGCCTTGCCGGGCTCGTCGGCGCCGGCCGCACCGAACTTGCCCGCGTCCTGTTCGGCATCGACCGTCCGCATGGCGGCAGCCTCACGCTCAACGGCCAGCGCCTGCGGCTCGCGACCTCCGCCGATGCCGTGAAGGCCGGGATCTTCCTCGTCCCCGAGGATCGCAAGGGCGCCGGTCTGCTGCTCGATTTTCCGATCACCGAAAACGTCACGCTGCCCAACCTTTCGGCCTACGCCAAAAACAATGTCGTTTCGCGCGACGCCGAGCGCAAGCGCGCGGAAACCAGCCGGCGCGAGCTCGATATCCGGGCTGTCGACGTCTCCGTTCGCACCGGGTCACTGTCCGGCGGCAATCAGCAGAAGGTCGTTCTAGCCAAGTGGCTGGCGATGCAGCCCAAGGTGATGATTTTTGACGAGCCGACGCGCGGCATTGATATCGGCGCCAAGTTCGAGATCTATCGGCTCATGCGCCAGCTTGCCGACCATGGCGTGGCAGTGCTGATGATCTCCTCCGACATGGAGGAAGTGATCGGGGTGTCCGACCGCGTGGCGGTGATGCACGAAGGCCGGATTTCTGGCATACTGAACCGCGATCGGTTCAGTGAGGAGAACATCCTGAAGCTTGCCGTCGGCAAGCAGCTTTAATCGGGACCTGGGACGGGGGAGGGCGACGTGCTCAAGAAGGATTTGGGACTGCTCGTCCTCATCGTGGTGGTTGGCGCCATCGTCGCCATCATCAATCCGCGGTTCCTGTCGACGATCAACATCGCCAACACGGCCAACCTCGTCGGCCTGTTCGGCATCTTCGCCATCGGTCAGGGCTTCGTCATCATCACCGGCGGCATCGAGCTGTCGGTGGGCTCGATGATCGCCATCCTCGGCGTGATCTTCATCGACATGATCGCCAACAAGGGCATGCCCTGGCCCCTCGCCGCCGTGCTGGTGATTGCCATCGCGCTGGTGATGGGTCTCGTCCATGGCCTGCTGATCACCAAGCTCAAGCTGCAGCCCTTCGTGGTGACGCTTTGCGGGCTGCTGATCTATCGCGGCGTGGCCCGCTTTTACACCGCCGATGCCACTGCCGGCTTCCCGTTCGGCGTCAACTTTCCGGATCTGGAATGGTTGACCACCGGCCGTACCGATATCGTCTCAAACCTGACCGGCGGCGCTGTCCACACTTTGCTGATCCCGCATTCCTTCTTTGTCATGGTGGTGATCGCCATCATCATGTGGATCGTGCTTCACCGCTCTGTGTTCGGCCGCTACCTGTTTGCAGTCGGAAAGAATGAGGAGGCCGCCCGCTATTCCGGCATCCGCACCACCCAGGTGATCATTGCCGCCTACATCATCTGCGCCGGCCTGACCGCGCTCTCGGCGATCTACTTCGCCATGTATACGCGCTCCATCCTGCCCTCGGGCCACGGCAATTTCTACGAGCTCTACGCCATTGCCGCGGCCGTGCTGGGCGGCTTCTCGCTGCGCGGCGGCGAAGGCTCGATCGTCGGCGTGGTTCTCGGCACCATCCTGCTCCAGGTGCTGCAGAATCTGGTCAACCTTCTCGGCATCCCGACCTCGCTCAACTTCGCCGTGATGGGGTCAGTGATCCTCATCGGCGTCGTCGCGGACCAGCAGTTCGGTGCCTATCGCGAACGCCGCCGCATCGCGGAAGCCGCCCGCCACG
>Ga0207674_10002285_pt1 | contig 24300 bp, 20 predicted proteins | sample KBSCornC72_FD_184303 | JGI IMG/M metagenome (GOLD analysis project Ga0207674, IMG submission 184303) | Corn rhizosphere microbial communities from Kellogg Biological Station, Michigan, USA - KBS Corn C7-2 (SPAdes) (version 2) | ecosystem: Host-associated > Plants > Roots > Rhizosphere > Soil ...
GTCGTCATCGGCGGCGCGGGGCTGCTGTTCACGTTCGGGGTGACGATTCCCTGAAATCGCCTGGCGTGACGCAGCGCAGCGGCGAGTCGGATGGACTTTCGCGCTGCCCTGACTACTTCTGGTCGATCTTGGGATCGAGCGCGTCGCGCAGTCCGTCGCCGAGCAGATTGAACGCCAGCACCGTGAGAAATATGGCGAGGCTCGGAAAGAGCGCGACGTGCGGGGAAGTCATCATGTCGGCACGCGCCTCGTTGAGCATCGCACCCCATTCCGGCGTCGGCGGCTGCGCCCCCATGCCGATGAACGACAGGCTTGCCGCGGTGATGATCGACGTCCCGATGCGCAAGGAAAAGTAGACGACGACTGCGGCGATGGTGCCTGGGAAGATGTGACGGGCGATGATCGTCCGATCCGGCGCGCCGACGCTTCGCGCCGCCTCGATGAACGTCAGATGCTTCAGCGCCAGCGTGTTGCCGCGAACCAGCCGGGCGAAGGTAGGGATGCTGAAGATCGACACCGCAATGATCACGTTGGTCATGCCGCCGCCCAGGATCGCCACGATCCCGATCGCCAGCAGGATGCCGGGGAAGGCGAAGAGCACATCGCACACGCGCATGATGATGCGCTCCGGCCATCCTTCGTAGTATCCGGCGACCAGGCCCAGCACCGTGCCGATGACGGCGCCGACGGCAACCGAGACGAATCCGGCAGTCAGTGAAACCCGCGCGCCCATGACGATGCGGCTGAAGATGTCGCGTCCAAGCGGGTCGACGCCGAACCAGTGCTGCAGCGAGGGCAGCGCGTTGATACTGTCGTAGTCGAAGAAATTCTCTGCGTCGTACGGAACGATCCACGGTGCGAAGATCGCGACCAGCACGAGAAGCAGCACAAAAATGCCGGCGGCAACCGCGACATGCTGCTTTTTGAACTTGCGCCAGAACTCGGTCCACGGCGTCCTGACCGCCGTGTTCTCGATGACCACTGCCTCGGCGGTAGTCATCGATACCGGATCGACGGATTGATCACCGCGTAGAGAACGTCGACGATCAGGTTGATCAGGATGAACTCGAGCGAGAACAACAATATCTCCGCCTGGATGACCGGGTAGTCCCGCATGTCGACCGCGTCGACCAGCAGCCGCCCCATTCCGGGCCAGTTGAAGACGACTTCGACGACGATCGAGCCTCCGAGCAGGAATCCGAACTGCAGGCCCATCATCGTGACGACAGGAATCAGCGCGTTGCGCAAGCCGTGCTTGACCACGACCGAGCGCTCGGTCAGGCCCTTCGCGCGTGCGGTGCGAACGTAGTCCTCCTGCATGATTTCGACGAACGAAGAACGCGTGAATCGCGCCATGATCGCGGCCACGGCCGCGCCGAGCGTCAGCGACGGGAGGATGTAGTGCCGCCAGCTGTCGGCGCCGACCGTGGGCAACCAGTTGAGCTGGACGGCGAAGATCTGCATCAGCACCATGCCGAGCGCGAAGGCCGGAAAGGAAATGCCGGAGACCGCCAGCGCCATCCCCAGCCGGTCGGGCCAGCGGTTGCGCCAGACCGCCGAGACGACGCCTATCGTCATGCCGAATACCACCGACCACGACATCGCGGCGATGGTCAGCCAGAAGGTCGGCATGAATCGCTCGCCGATCTCGACGCTGACCGGACGCTTGGTGCGCAGCGACCGGCCGAAATCGCCGTGCACGATACCGGTCACGAAACGCAGAAATTGCTGCGGCAGCGGTTTATCGAGGCCGAGATCCTGGCGCACCAGCGCGACCGTTTCCGGTGTCGCCTCCGGACCGGCGGCAAGACGCGCCGGGTCGCCGGGCAGCAGATGGACGAACAGGAACGCCAGCGCGCCGACCAGCACCAGGGTCGGGATCAGCCCGAGAAGGCGCTTGACGATGTATTGGAGCATCGGTTCGCCGCGCGCGGTCCGGGCTCAAGACGTGCGCGAAACGCTGCCGGCGGCGCGATCGCGAGCCGCCGCCGCGTTCAGGGCTTCAGATCAACTTCGGTGAAATTGAACGATGCGTCCGGAATCACATACACCCCGCTGAGCTTCTTGTTGTGTGCAGAGAGCAGTTTCTCGACCACCAGAGGTGCCCAGGGCGCATCCTTCCAGATGGTTTCCTGCGCGTCCTTGTAGAGCTTCGCTTTTTCCTTGCCATCGGTCGTCAGCTGTGCACCCTTGATGTCGGCGTCGACCTTGGGGTTCTTGTAGTACGCGGTGTTGAACAGTCTGGGCGGCCAGGAGTCGCCGTCGAGCAGCGGACGCAGCGCCCAATCTGCCTCGCCGGTCGACGTCGACCAGCCGACGTAATACAGGCGCACCGGCGCCGTCGCCGGGTCCTGCCAGCTTTCGACTTTCTCGACGCGCTGACCCGCCTCGAGCAACGTGATCTTGGTGCGAATACCGATCTGCTGCAGCTGCTGCTGCAGGAACTGCGTGACCTTCTGCGCCGTCGTGTGATTGTAGGCCGACCACAGGTCGGTCTCGAATCCGTTCGGATAACCGGCTTCCTTCATGAGCTCCTTGGCCTTGGCGAGGTTGTACGGCCATTCGCCGAGCTTGACCGCGTATTCGACACCTTGCGGTGCGACGCCCTCGGCAGGCGTTGCGTAGCCATTGAATGCGACCTTCGCGAGCGCTTCCTTGTTGATCGCGTAGGCGATCGCTTGGCGGACCTTGGGGTTGTCGAAGGGCTTCTGCTGCGTATTCATCGAAAGGTAGCGAAGCACGATCGACGGCGCCGCGACCACTTCCAGGTCGGGTTTGCCCTTCAGGATCTCGGCCTGTTCGTACGGCACGGGGAAGGTGAAGTGGGCCTCACCCGTCTGCATGATGGCCGCACGTGAATTGTTGTCGACGACGGGTTTCCAGGTGATCGTGTCGACTTTCGGGTAGCCCTTCTTCCAGTAACCGTCGAATTTCGCCACCTTGAGGTAGTCGGTCTGCTTCCATTCGACGAACTTGAACGGACCGGTGCCGACCGGATGAAAGGCGATGTCCTTGTTGCCGTACTGCTTGAGCGCGGCCGGACTGATCATCACGGTCGACGGATGCGCGAGCTGGGCAATGAACGGCGAGAACGGCGTCTTCAGCGTAATGCGTGCCGTGTAGTCGTCGACGACCTCGGTCTTGGCGATATTGTTGTTGTAAAGACCATAGCGCTTGAGCTTGTTCTCCGGGTTGGTCACCCGGTCTAGGTTCACCTTCACGGCGTCGGCCTTGAAGTCGGTGCCGTCGTGAAACTTGATGCCCTTTTTGAGCTTGATCGTATAGACGAGGCCGTCTTTGCTGACGTCGTAGCTCTCGGCCAGCACGGGGATCATTTTCATGTTCTTGTCGAAGCCGTACAGGCCTTCGTAGAACGACTTGGCCATCGCCTGCGAAAGCGTGTCGTTGGCATCGTACGGATCCGTCGTCGTGAACGTCGAGGCGACGGCGAACACGACATCCTTCGAGGCGGTCGCCGGCCCGGCTGCCAGGGCGGCGAGCGCGAGCACAACGGCGGGAAGCAGACGGGGCAGCGATTTCATGCGGTTTCTCCAGGTGATGCGGAAAATACGGCTGGGCTCTCGGTCAATACGCGCCGGAAATGCGGTGGGTCGCGACGAAATGCCCGGGGCCCACTTCGACCAGCGGCGCGACGACCGGCTCGTCGCCGACGGCCCGGATCGGGCTCGGTATCTCTTCGGATGATAGCTCGGTTTTGCGGCGCCGTCGCGCCGGGTCCGCCACCGGAACGGCGGCGATCAGCTTGCGCGTGTAAGGGTGCTGCGGATTCTCGAACACCGCGCGGCGGGGACCGATCTCGACAATCTGCCCGAGGTACATGACTGCGACCCGGTGGCTGATCCGCTCGACCACCGCCATGTCGTGCGAAATGAACAGGTACGACAGACCGAAGGCGTCCTGCAGATCGAGCATCAGGTTGAGAATCTGGGCGCGTATCGAAACATCCAGTGCCGATACCGCCTCGTCGGCGACGATGATCCTGGGCCGCAGCGCCAGCGCGCGTGCCAGCGCAATGCGTTGCCGCTGCCCGCCGGAGAATTCATGGGGATAGCGCTGCGCATGGGCGCGTGAAAGGCCGACGTGCTCGAGCAGCGAAGCGACCCGCTCTTCGGCGGCGCGGCCCGATGCCACACCGTGAATGTACAGCGGCTCCGCGACGGAAAACCCCACCGTCAGGCGCGGGTCGAGCGATGCGAACGGGTCCTGGAACACCATCTGGATGTCGCGGCGCAGCGGCCGGAATTGGTCGGGCGACAGCCGTGCGATCTCCCGGCCGTCGAGCTCGATGCTGCCGTCCTCGATGTCGACCAGGCGCAGCAGCGACCGGCCGGTCGTCGACTTGCCGCATCCGGATTCGCCGACCAGACCGAGCGTCTCGCCCGCGTAGAGATCGAAGCTGACCTGCTCGACCGCGTGTACACGCCGCCGCACCCGGCCGAATATCCCCCCGCGTACGGGGAACTGGGTCTTCAGGCCGCGCACCCGCAGCAGTGGCTCGCCGGCGCCCGATGGCGGGGCGTGGAGCGGAGCCTGCGCCGGCACCGTGTAGGCACCGGGCTCCTGCCGGCGCAGCACGAAGCGCGCCGGCGCATCGGTGCCGCGCATCGCTCCCAGCGTCGGCACCGCAGCGAGCAGCGCTTGCGTGTACGGATGCCCGGGCGCGTGGAAAATCTGCGTCGCCGTGCCATCCTCGACTTTTTCTCCGCCGACCATGACGACGACGCGGTCGGCGACCTCGGCCACGACGCCCATGTCGTGCGTGATGAACAGCACCGCCATATGCATCTCATCCTGGAGGGCGCGTATGAGCTCGAGGATCTGCGCCTGGATCGTCACGTCGAGCGCGGTCGTCGGTTCGTCGGCGATCAGCAAGCGCGGCTTGCACGACAGCGCCATCGCGATCATCACCCTTTGCCGCATCCCGCCGGACAATTGATGCGGATAACGCGACAGCACGCTGGCGGCATCGGGTATGCGGACCTGGGCCAGCATGCGCAGCGCCTCGCGGCGCGCCGCCGCGAAGTCCATCCGCTGATGCAGCCGGATCGATTCGGCGATCTGCTCGCCGACCGGAAAGACCGGGTTGAGCGACGTCATCGGCTCCTGGAAGATCATCGCGATCTCCGCGCCGCGGATCGAGCGCATCGTCGCGCCGTTCGCCTGTGCCAGGTCGATGCGATCGGCGTTGGGCCGGGTGAATTCGAGCTTGCCGGACGTGATGCGGCCGCCACCATGCTCGACCAGGCGCATCAGCGATAGCGCGGTCACCGATTTGCCGGAGCCCGATTCGCCGACGATGGCGACCGTTTCACCGCGTCCGATCTCGAATGAGAGATCGCGAACCGCCTGCACGATCCGCTCGGACGTGCGGAATTCGACCGAAAGGCCGGTGACCGTGAGCGTATTCGCCGCGGGCGTCGTCTGCATGATCGTTGGTCTGCAGGCTTACTGCGGCGCCTGTCCGCGCAGCTCGGCGATCGTCGCGTTCATCGTGATCGCCTGCGGGTCGATGCGAACGTGCAAGAGCGACGGGCCGTCGTGCGCGAGCGCGCGTTCGAACGCCGGCGCGAATTCGGCGGTGCGGGTCACCCTTTCGCCGCGCACCCCGTAGGCGCGCGCCAGCGCCGCGAAATCCGGATTGACGAGGTCGGTGCCATAGACTCGCGCCGGATAGTGCTTTTCCTGATGCATGCGGATGGTCCCGTACATGCCATTGTCGATGACGACGAAAATGATGTTCAGACCGTACTGAACGGCGGTCGCAAGCTCCTGGCCGTTCATCAGAAAGCATCCGTCGCCGTTCCATGATACGACGATGCGCTCAGGACATACCGCCTTCGCTGCGATCGCGGCCGGCACGCCATAGCCCATCGAGCCGCTGTAGGGCGCGAGCTGCGTCCGGTAGCGCGGATAGCGGTACAGTCGATGCAGCCAGGTCGCATAGTTGCCGGCGCCATTGACGAGGATTGCGTCTTCCGGCAGCCGCTCGCGCAGAAATCCGACCGCTTGCCAGAGGTCGAGCTCGCCGGGCATCGGCCGAGGCGACTGCCAGGCAAGATAGTCGGCGTGCGCCGCGGCGGCACTGCCTGCCCAGGCCGGTGCCGCGATCGGCGGCATCTCGGCGAGCGCCGCACACGCCGCCGGCAACGATGCGGCGATCGCCAGCGCCGGCTGATAGACCTTGCCCAATTCGTCGGCCCCGGGGTGCACGTGAACCAGCGCCTGCGCCGGATTCGGCACCGACAACAGCGTATAGCCCGAGGTGACTGCCTCGCCCAGACGCTCGCCGATGACCAGCAGCAGGTCGGCATCGCGCACGCGCGCCGCAAGCTTCGGGTTCGGACCTATGCCGACGTCACCTGCGTAGTGTTCGTCGCGGTTGTCGACGAGGTCCTGATTGCGGAACGCACACGCGACCGGCAGGTCGTTGGCCGCGATGAAGCGCGCGAGGTCGGCGCAGGCACGCTCGCTCCAGCCGCTGCCGCCGACCAGCAACAGCGGCCGGTGCGCGCGCTCGAGCCGCGCGCGCAACGCAGCGATCGCTTCCGGCGCCGGGTGCAGCAGCGTCGCCTCGACGCGTGGTGCGTCGGCGACGGCGGCGCTGGCAGCGAGCATATCCTCCGGCAGCGCCAGCACGACCGGGCCCGGTCGGCCGGATTGCGCGACCCGGAAAGCGCGCGCGACGTACTCGGGAATACGGTCGGCGCGATCGATCTGCGCGACCCACTTGACGCTGCTGCCGTACATCCGGCGATAGTCGATTTCCTGGAATGCTTCGCGCTCGGCGAAATCGCTGCCTACCTGGCCGACGAACACGATCATCGGCGAGGAATCCTGCGCAGCGGTGTGGATGCCGACCGCGGCGTTCGATGCGCCGGGCCCGCGCGTCACCAGCGCGATGCCGGGCCGGCCGGTCAGTTTGCCGTACGCTTCGGCCATGTATGCAGCGCCGCCTTCGTGCCTGCACACGATCAGCCGCAGGCGGTCGCGCACATCGTACAAGGCGTCGAGCACCGGCAGATAGCTCTCGCCCGGAACGCAAAAAGCCAGATCGGCGCCCTGGGCAAGAAGGTTGGCGACCAGGATCTGGCCGCCGGTGCGTGGCGGAGGCATGGGCGGCGTCATTCTAGAGTACCGGGCCGCCGAATGGCGATCGCGGATGCTGATCCGTCGCCGATGACGCGCACGCGGCCCGTCGTAGGGCTCTATAATCACGCGACGCCGGGGCGGCCCGGGCAAAAAACGATTGCCACAATGGACATCGCCGCAACGCTTCACGAAGCGCTGCTCTTCGCCGTTGCCGGCGGCTTGCTGGCGCTGATCATGATGCGCTGGAAGCCCGAAACCCGTCCGGGCCTGATCCCGATGCTGAGCATATTGGCCATCGGCGTCGCCGGTCTTTCGGCGCTGGCGCGCTTCGGGGCCGGACTCGAAGGGACCAAGGCCGGCATCGCGCTGCGCGAGGGCGTGCTGGTCATCGCGACGATCGGCTTCATCCGCATCCTGCTGGTCTTCATCTTCCAGGGGTTGCTGGCGCGCATGTCGCTGCCGCGCATCCTCGGCGATGTGCTATTCGCGTTATCGCTGGTCGCGTATGCCATCTATCGGATGGATGTGCTCGGCGTCAATCCGTTCGGCCTCGTCACGACGTCGACCGTTGCCGTCGGCGGCATCGCGCTGTCGTTGCGCACGACTCTGGCCAACCTCTGGGGTGGACTGGCACTGCAACTCGACAATACTTATCGCATCGGCGACTGGGTCAGGGTCGAGGGTGCGTTGGGCCAGGTGGTCGGGATTCGCTGGCGCTATACGTCGCTCGCCACCAACAACGGCGAGACGCTGATCATCCCCAACTCGACCCTGGTCACGAACCGTGTCCACGTCCTGGCGCGGCGCGGCGATCTGCGCATCCCGTGGCGGCGGCCCGTCGAGATCAATGTCGGCTACGAATGGCCGCCGAGCCGTGTCATCGATGTCATCGAGGCCGCGCTCGCCCGCGCCGACATGCCCAATGTGGCGCGCGCGCCGGCTCCGTCGTGCATCTGCGCCGATTTCGAGGCGAGCTCGATCAAGTATGTCGTCCGCTACTGGCTGACCGATCTCAGCCTGGATGACCTCACCGATTCGGTCGTCCGGCTGCATGCGTACGCGGCGCTGCGGCGCGAAGGCATGGACGTGCCGATCACCCGCGCCGAGATCTTCTGGAATCCGGCCAGCGACGTCCGCATCGAAGAGGCGTCGCGCGAGCGCGATGCCCGAATCGCGCTACTCGTCTCGCTGGAATTGTTCCGGCCGCTGACCGATCCCGAACGCAAGGCGCTGTCGGCGGAGCTCAAGCCGGCGCCGTTCGTCACCGGCGACGTCATCACGCGCGAAGGAGAGCCGGCCGAGTCGCTCTATATCCTGGCACGAGGCCAAGTCGGCATCTTCCGCGATGCGGCGCAGCCGGCGGAGTCGCCGCGGCAGCGGCTCGCCACCTTGTCGGCGCCCGGTTATTTCGGCGAGATGGGCCTCTTGACCGGCCAGGCCCGCACGGCAACGGTCGTGGCCGAAGGCGAGGTGCTGTGCTACCGGCTGGACAAGCCGGGGTTCGAAGCGATCCTCAAGGCGCGTCCCGAAATGGCGGAAGGGCTGTCGCAGACGCTGGCCGCCCGGCAGGCGGCGAACGATGCGACGCTCGCTTCGCTTTCGGCCGAAGCGCGCGCTCGCGCGACCGGCTCCCGCGCTTCCGACCTGGTGCAGAAGATCCGGGCGTTCTTCGGTATGTAGCTAGGGGCGGGGCGCTACGCGCCGGCGACGAGCTCGTCGCGCCTCAGCATCAGCACGCTGTCGTCGCTGCCGCCGGCCGGAAGCCAGGTAAACGGCAGGCGCGGAAACGCCTTTTCGGCGGCGGCCCGGTTATGGCCGATTTCCAGCACCAGCAGGCCCTCGGGCGCGAGAAACTGCGGCGCCTTGGCGAGCACGATCCGCACCGCGTCCAGACCGTCGTCGCCGCCGGCCAATGCGATATCGGGCTCGTGCCGGTACTCGGCGGGCAATTCCTCCATCGCCATCGCGGTCACGTACGGCGGATTGCAGATGATCAGGTCGTAAGTCTTTTCGGTCAGGTTCGACAGCAGGTCCGAGCGGATCAGGTTGATGCGATCCTGCAGCCCGTGATCGGCGACGTTGCGCTGCGCGACCGTCAGCGCGTCGGGAGAAATATCGGTGGCATCGACGTCGGCGTTCGGATAGTGATGCGCGAGCAGCACCGCAAGACAGCCCGATCCCGTGCACAGGTCGAGCGTGCTCTGCACGGCCGCGGCATCGGGGATCCAGGGGGCAAGCCCGTCGGGCAGCAGTTCGGCGATGAACGAGCGGGGAATGATGACGCGCTCGTCGACATAGAAGCGCAAGCCGCCGAGCCACGCCTCGTGCGTCAGGTACGCGGCGGGGATGCGCTCGTCGACGCGGCGGTCGATGATCTGCAGCAGCTCCGCGCGCTCGGCTTGCGTCACCCTGCTGTCCAGAAACACATCGATCCGGTCGGACGGCAGCGACAGCTTGTGCAATATCAGGTACGCCGCTTCCTCGTAGGCATCGGCCAAGCCGTGACCGAAAAAAACGCCGGCGGTGTTGAAGCGCGAGACCGCGTAGCGTATCCAGTCGCGAACGGTCTCCAGCTCCTGCATGACGGTGCTCATCGGGATCGGCGCGTCGCGTCGCGTTTAGGTCAGCAAACGCTCGAGTATGCCACGGTAGATCGCCGCCAAAGGCTCCAGATCGGCGACGGCGACCCGCTCGTTGAGCTTGTGGATCGACGCGTTGACCGGCCCGAGCTCGACGACCTCGGCGCAAATGTCGGCGATGAAACGACCATCGGACGTGCCTCCGGTGCACGAGAGCTCGGGTGCGATGCCGCACGCCTCGCGTATCGCCGAGCCGGCGACATCGACCAGCCGGCCGCGCGGCGTGAGGTACGGCTTACCCGAGCCGGTCCAGCGAATCTCATGGTCGAGTTCGTGCCTGGCCAGGATCGCGAGGAACGCCCGTTCGAGCTCCTCGCGCGTGTGGACCGGCGCGTAGCGGAAATTGAAATCCAGCTCGAGCGTTCCGGGGATGACGTTGGTCGTCCCGGTGCCGGCATGGATGTTCGATACTTGCCAGCTGGTCGGAGGAAAGTAGGCATCGCCCTCGTCCCACCGCGTTCCCGCGAGCTCGGCGATCACCGGTGCGACCAGATGGATGGGGTTGCGCGCCAGCTGCGGGTAGGCAACGTGACCCTGCACGCCGCGGACGATCAGCTTGCCCGAAAGCGTGCCGCGCCGGCCGTTCTTGATCATGTCGCCCAGGCGGTCGACCGACGACGGCTCGCCGACGACGCAGTAATCGAGCCTTTCGCCACGGCCGCGCAGGCGCTCGACGACGCGCACCGTGCCGTCGACGGCCGGCCCTTCCTCGTCCGACGTGATCAGCAGCGCGATCGAGCCCGGGTGTTTGGGCCGGGCGGCGACGAACTGCTCGATCGCGACGACGAACGCCGCAAGCGATGACTTCATGTCCGCCGCGCCGCGCCCGTACAGATAGCCATCGCGTACGGTGGGATCGAACGGGTCGGACTCCCAGGCGTCGAGCGGACCGGACGGCACGACGTCGGTGTGCCCGGCGAAACACACGACCGGAGGCGTGTCGCCGCGGCGCGCCCAAAGGTTGCTGACCCCGTTGGCGACCAGACTTTCGCAGCGGAAGCCGCTGGCGGCGAGTCGCTCGCCGAGAAGGTCCTGGCAGCCGGCGTCGTCGGGCGTCTGCGAGCGGCGCGCGATCAGCAGGCGCGCCAGATCCAGCGTCGGCGCGTTGGACGAACTGGTCGCCACGCTAAGGGTCGATGGCCACTACGGACGGTTGAGGAATTCCGGGTCGATTTCCAGCTTGACGAAATCGCGGGACAAGGCGCCGTCGCCGGGGTCGTCCTCGATTCCGGCCTCGACGCGCGTCGTCGGGGAATTCTGGTTGACCAGCCACGCGAGGTTCGTCGGCGAATCGGCCGCGCTGAGCGCCTCGTCGTATGTTATGACTTCGTCCAGGTAGAGGCGACAGAGTGCCTGCTCGAACGTCTGCGACCCCGGATACAGGCTTTGCTCCATCGCTTCCTTGATCTGCGTGATCTCGCCGTTCTTGATCAGGTCGGCGATCAGCGAGGTGTTGAGCAGCATTTCGACCGCGGGCTGCTGCTCGCCTTCCTTGTTGCGCACCAGCCGCTGCGAGATGATCGCGCGGAGGCCGATCGACAGGTCGGACAGCAGGCCGGAGCGGGCGTCGTACGGAAACATGTTGATGATCCGCGACAGCGCGTGATAGCTGTTGTTCGCGTGCAGGGTCGACAGGCACAGGTGCCCGGTCAGCGTATGCAGCAGCGCGTGCTGCATCGTCTCGCGGTCGCGGACCTCGCCGATCATGATCAGGTCCGGCGCCTCGCGCAGCGCGTTCGGCAACGCCCGGTGATAGCCTTGCGTGTCGATGCCGATCTCGCGCTGGTTGACGATCGATTGCTTGTGCTCGAACAGGTATTCGATCGGGTCCTCGAGCGTCAGGATATGCCCGGAGCGGTTGCTGTTCCGGTAATCGATCATTGCCGCCAGCGTGGTCGACTTGCCCGAGCCGGTCGCACCGGCGATCAGCACCAGGCCGCGTTTTTCCATCACCAGGTTGAGCAGCACCGACGGGAGCCGCAACGCCTCGAACGGCGGGACGCGGCTGCGCACGTACCGGATGACCAGCGAAATCGTGCCGCGCTGCCGGAAGATGTTGATACGGAAGTTGCCGACGGCGCGGTCGAGATACGAGAGGTTCATTTCCAGCTCGTTTTCGAATTCGCGCGCCTGCTCCTTGCTCATCAGCTCGTAGGCGATGCGGCGAACGGTCTCGACATCCATCGGCTGGGTCGAGATCGGCGAGACGACGCCGTTGATCTTGATGTTTATCGGCGCGCCGCACGAGATGAACAGGTCGGAGGCCTGTTTCTCCGCCATCAGCTTGAACAATCGGTCGAGGTACATGGTTCGGTCCCGGTGTCAGCAATAGGGTGACCAGAAGCGCGTTTTACCTGTCGACGACAAATATTGACAATGTCATGAATTGACAAGAATAACCAAGGTCGAGCAAAGTAACAACTGGCACGTGCCCGCCGTGCGTTCCGAGCATCGGCGGCCACCCGGCCTTTTCGATTGCCAATCCATGCTCGCCATCATCGGTGGCAGCGGGCTTACCCGCCTGTCCACGCTCGCCGTCGCCCACCGCGAAGTCGTTCGCACCCCCTACGGCGAGCCCTCGTCGGCGCTGCTGTACGGCCAGATCGCCGGGCGGGACGTCATATTCCTGGCCCGCCACGGCCATGGGCACACGATTCCGCCGCACCGGGTCAACTACCGCGCCAATCTCTGGGCGCTGAAGGAGCGGGGCGCGACCGCGATCCTGGCGGTGGCCTCGGTCGGCGGTATCGCCCCGTCGTATCGGCCGGGCGACCTCGTGCTGCCGCATCAGCTGCTCGATTACACCAGCGGCCGCGAGACGACGTTCTTCGACGGCAGCGACCGCGTCGTTATCCACATCGACTTCACCGAGCCGTATTCGCAGCCGCTGCGCGCACACTGCCTGGCTGCAGCGTCGGCCGCGGCGATCACGCTGCGCGACGGCGGCGTCTATGCGGCGGTGTCGGGACCCCGGCTCGAGACCGCAGCCGAGATCGACCGGCTCGAGCGGGATGGCGCGACGATGGTCGGGATGACCGGGATGCCCGAAGCTGCGCTTTCCCGCGAGCTCGGCGTCGACTATGCGGCGATCGCGGTCGTCGTCAACCAGGCGGCGGGACGGGGCGCTAGCGCACGCGCGATTTCGATGTCGAGCATTGCCGACGTGCTGGAGACTGCGATGGACGAAGTCAGATCCCTGATCGATGGCGTCGTGGGACTGGTGCCGTGATCCGCGACATTCTTCGCATGGGCGATCCGCGGCTGCTCATCCGCTCGACCGAGGTCGAGCGCTTCGGCACGCCGGAGCTCGACGCGCTGGTCGCCGACATGCGCGAGACGATGATCGCTGCGACCGGCGCCGGCCTCGCGGCGCCGCAGATCGGCGTCGGCCTGCGCGTGGTCATCTTCGGGTTCGAGCACAACGACCGCTATCCGGATGCCGAGCCGGTTCCCTACACGGAGCTCGTCAATCCGGTGCTGACGCCGCTGTCCGACGAGACCGAAGAGGGATGGGAGGGATGCCTGTCGGTGCCGGGCTTGCGCGGCCGGGTGCGCCGCTACACACGCCTGCGCTACGCCGGCTTCGATCCGCAGGGCAGGGCGATTCAACGCGAGGCGAGCGGCTTCCATGCGCGCGTGGTCCAGCACGAATGCGACCACCTCGACGGCATTCTGTATCCGATGCGCATGGAAGACATGCGCATGTTCGGCTACACCGAGGTCCTGTTTCCCGATAGCGACGCCCGCGACGAGTGACGCCGTCCGGCGCCGGGAGACCAAGCTACACGCGCAACTGCTCGTAGAGCGCGGTCTCCAGCTTGAGCCGCGCCGCCTCGTCGTGCAATCGCGCACCGTCGAGCAGGAAAACGTCCTCGGCGCGCTCGCCCAGCGTATTGATCTTGGCGCTTTCGACGTTGACGTTCGCCTTGGCGAGCGTATAGGCGATGCGCGCCAGCAGACCCGGCCGGTCGCCGGCGACGATCTCGAGGATGAAGTGCGTGCCCTTGTCGTCGGCGAAGATGCTGACTTCGGGCGAGAGCGGAAAATGCCGCAGGTGGCGGCTGACGCGTCCCTCGGCGGGAAGCTCGAGCGGCGCCCGCTCGGTCAAGACCCGCTGCAACTCGAACTCGATGTAGCTGATCGTCTCGCGATAGCCGGCGTTGGGGTTCGCCGGGTCATGCACGACGAAGGTGTCGAGCGCATAGCCGTGCCGCGTCGTATGGACCTTGGCTTCGAGAATCGACAACCGGGCCCGGCCGAGAAAGCCGCAGATGCGCGCAAAGAGCTCTTTCTGGTCCGGCAGGTAGACCATCAGCTGCAAGCCTGCGCCGTCGCGCGCGAGGCGCGCCTTGACGACCGGCTGCTTGCCGTCGACCCGGTAATAAAGCTGCCGCGCATGCCAGGCGATGTCGCCGGCGCTGTGCCGCTGGAAATAGACGATGTCCAGGCGCTGCCACAGGCTGTCTTCGGCGCCGTCCGGCACCGCATACAAGCGCAGCTGGCGCGCGGCCTCGGCGCGGCGCGTTTCCAGGCTGTCGGGCGCGCGCTTGCGCGCGCTGCCTCCGTCCAGCACCGCGCTCGCGGCGTGATAGAGACCCTCGAGCAGCTTCGCCTTCCAGGCGTTCCAGACGCGCGGGCTCGTGCCGCGGATATCGGCCACCGTCAGCAGATACAAGGCCGCCAGGCGCCGGGCGGTGCCGACCCTGCCGGCGAATGCAGCGACGACGGCCGGATCGGCGATGTCCTGCTTCTGTGCCGTGGCCGACATCATCAGATGCTGGTCGACCAGCCATGCGACGAGCTCGGTATCGTCGCGCGAAAGCTGGTGGGCGCGGCAGAATCGCCGCGCGTCGGCGCTGCCCAGCGTCGAATGATCGCCGCCGCGGCCCTTGGCGATGTCGTGAAAGAGTCCGGCGATGTAGAGCAATTCCGGCCGCGCGAAGTCGGCGATCAGCCGCGAGCAAAGCGGATATTCGTGCGCGTGCTGCGCCTCGGTGAATCGGCGCAGATTGCGGATCACCATCAGGATATGCTCGTCGACGGTGTAGACGTGGAACAGGTCGTGCTGCATCTGGCCGACGATGCGGCCGAACACCGGCAGGTAGCGGCCGAGAATGCCGTACTGGTTCATGCGGCGCAACTCGTGCGTGACGCCACGCGGCTGCCGGAGGATTTCGATGAAGCGCGCGCGATTGGCCGGGTCGCGGCGGAAGGCGGCATCGACGCGATTGCGGTTGCGCCACAGCGCGCGCAGCGTGCGCGCCGACATGCCCTTGAGCTCCGGATGCTGCTGCAGCGTGAGGAAGCTGTCGAATATCGCGCCCGGCCGGCGGGCGAACAACTGCTCGTCGACGACGTCGAGCAGCTCGTCGACGGCCTGAAAATCCGCGTCGATCGGCCGCGCGGCGAGCTCGGCGGGAAACAGCCGGGAATGCACGTTCTGCAGCAGCACGACGCTGATCTGCCGGATCGACTTCGCCGCGCGGTAATAGCGCTGCATCAGGAGCTCGGAGGCGCGCCGCTCGGCCGTGTCCGACAGACCGAAGTCGCGCGCGAGCGCGGTCTGCACATCGAACACCAGTCGATCCTCGCGGCGGCCGGCAAGGTAGTGCAGGCGGATGCGCAGGTCGCACAGCAGTCGCTCCTGCCGGATGACCTCGCGCGCCTCGGGGGCGGTCATCAGTCCGCGCGCGGCGAAATCGCGCCAGGAGCGACCGAGGCCTGCGGCGCGCGCGATCCACACGACCGTCTGGAGATCGCGCAAGCCGCCCGGACTTTCCTTGACGTTGGGCTCGAGATTGTAGGCCGTATCCTGATAGCGAAGATGGCGCTGCTGCTGCTCGAGCGTCTTCGCCTCGTAAAAGGCGCGCGCGTCGATCGTTGCCTCGATGCCGCGGCGAAAAAGCTGGTAGAGCGCGCGCGAGCCGGCAATCTGCCGATGCTCGAGCAGGCTGGTGCGTATCGTGATGTCTCCGGCCATCTCCGTCTCGCATTCGGCGATCGTGCGCACCGCGTGCGCGACTTCGACGCCGGTGTCCCAGAGCAGGCCGATGAATCGCTCGATCGCGGGTGCGGCAGCGGGGGCGAGCTCGCGCGGCAGCAGCACCAGCACATCGACGTCGGAGTACGGAAAGAGCTGGCCGCGGCCGTATCCGCCGACCGCGATCAGCGCGCAACCGGGAGGCGCGCCGATGTCGGCCCAGAGGCCGCGAAGCACGCGGTCCACCAGCTGCGCTTGCGCCGCCAGCAGCCGGTGCGGCGCGTGATCTGCGACGAAGGCGGCGCGAATCGCCTCGCGCCCCGCGGCCAGTTCGCGCTTCCAGCGCGTCGCGGCGGCGTCGCCGGTGGGCGGCAGTCTGGTGGCGAGCGTCGCAGCCACGGCGACCTGATTCAGGCCGCGGCCGCGAGTGGCGGGGGAGGCGCGCCGGCAGAGAGCGTCAACACCTCGTAGCCCTGCTCGGTGACGAGGACCGTGTGCTCCCATTGCGCCGAGAGGCTGTGATCGGCGGTGACGATCGTCCACCCGTCGGCGAGGCCGCGAATGGCGGCGCGACCGGCGTTGATCATCGGCTCGATCGTGAAAATCATGCCCGGCTGAAGTTTCATGCCGGTGCCCGCCTTGCCGTAATGCAGCACCTGCGGCTCTTCGTGGAACTGGCGGCCGATGCCGTGCCCGCAGAATTCGCGCACCACCGAAAAGCCATGGCCCTCGGCGAAGCGCTGGATCGTTGCGCCGATGTCGCCGAGGCTGGCGCCCGCCTTGACCTCGCGTATACCGCGCCACATCGCCGCATAGGTCACTTCGCACAGCCGCTTGGCCTGGATCGGCGGCGTGCCGACGTAGAACATCCGGCTGGTGTCGCCGTGGAAGCCGTCCTTGATCACCGTGACGTCGACGTTGACGATGTCGCCGGCCTTGAGCACTTTGTCGCCCGGGATGCCGTGGCAGACGACGTGATTGACCGACGTGCAGATCGACGCAGGATACGGCCGGTGTCCCGGCGGCGCGTAGTTCAGCGTCGCCGGCACGACATGCTGCACGTTGACCTGGTAATCATGCGCGATGCGATCGAGCTCGCCGGTCGTGACGCCAGGCCGGACGTGCGGCGTGATGAAGTCGAGCAGCTCGGAGGCAAGCCTGCCGGCGACCCGCATCTTGTCGATCTCTTCGCTGGTCTTGATGGAAACGGACATCTCGGTTCCGGTATTGGTTCGAACGCCCGGCGGCTTTTACGGGCGAGTCACGCGCGCAACAATTCGTTGATGCCGGTCTTGGCCCGGGTGCGCGCATCGACCTGCTTGACGATGACCGCGCAATACAGGGCGCAGTTGCCCTCCGACGACGGCAAGGTCCCGGCGACGACGACCGAGCCCGCGGGGACGCGGCCGTAGCCGACTTCGCCGGTCGCCCGGTTGTAGATCTTCGTACTCTGACCGATGAACACCCCCATGCCCAATACCGAGTTCTCCTCGACGATCACGCCTTCGACCACCTCGGAGCGCGCCCCGATAAAGCAGTTGTCCTCGATAATGGTGGGGTTGGCTTGCAGCGGTTCCAAGACCCCGCCGATGCCGACCCCGCCGGAAAGATGCACGTTGCGGCCGATTTGCGCGCACGAGCCCACGGTCGCCCAGGTATCGACCATCGTTCCGCTGTCGACATAGGCGCCGATGTTGACGTAGCTCGGCATCAGCACGACGTTCGGCGCGATATACGCGCCCCGTCGCGCCACGGCCGGCGGCACGACCCGCACGCCGGCCGCGGCGAACGCCTGCTGGTCGAACTGGGCGAACTTGGTAGGCACCTTGTCGTAGAAGCGGAACGGCGCTTCGGGCCCGGCCAGCCCGATCGGCGCGTTGTCGGCGAGGCGGAACGAAAGCAGAACCGCCATCTTCAGCCATTGGTGGGTGACCCATTCACCGCCCTGCTTTTCGGCGACGCGTACCCGGCCGGCGTCCAGGTCGCCGATGACCGCCTCGACGGCGTCGTGAACGTCGCGCGGGGCCGTCGCGGGCGAAAGCTCGGCGCGCCGCTCCCAGGCGGATTCGATCGTTTGCTGCAAGCTGCTCATCGCGAGGGAGGCACGGCGCCCTAAAGTCGGCGCGGCAAAACCGCTATTTTACCTGCTGGCAAAGCCGGCAGGGCTCCTGGCGGGAACTCGAGCCGCGGCCCCGCAAAAGCGGCGGCTAACGCTACATCGCCTTGAACAGATGGGCGAACGTGCGGCTGACCATCAACGATTCCTTGCGATGCTTGAGCACGATCAGCGGCTGGTCGCGGTGATCGCGCTCGACGCGCGCGATGGCGCGCAGATTGACGATCGTTCCCCGATGGACCTGCCAGAAGGATTCGGGGTCGAGCTCCTCGAACAGCTCCTTGATCGTCTTGCGGATCAGCGCGTCGCCGTCGGCCGTGACGACGCGCGTGTACTTGTCCTCGGCGCGGAAATAGCAGATCTCGTCGACCGGGATCAGCCGCATCGTGGCGCCCAGAGACGCCTTGATCCAGCGCAGCGAGCCGCTGCTCGCGCGTGCCGCCAGATGCTGCAGAATCTCCGACAGGTCGGCCGGCGGCGAGCCAAGTCGCTGCTTCAGCCGGTCGACCAGCTTGGCGACGCGCTCGGCGGTGACGGGCTTGAGCACATAGTCGACCGCGCCCTGCTCGAACGCGTTGACGGCGTATTCGTCGTAGGCGGTGACGAAGACGACGTGACAGGCATCGCCGATGGCTGCCGCGACGTCGAGGCCGTCCTTGACCGGCATGCGGATGTCGAGGAAGGCGATCTCGGGCTCGAGCTCGGTCGCCAGCGCCAGCGCCTGCTCGCCGTTCTCGGCCTCGGCGACGATCTCCAGCTCCGGCCACGCCTGCAACAGCCGCGTGCGCAGCTGCGCACGGAGCATCGGCTCGTCCTCGGCGATCAGTGCGGTGACGCGCCTAGCTTGCCACTGCGGCTTCACTCGGCACCTCGATCGTGGCTCGGGCGCCCGCGCGGGGCTCGGCCTGGAGGGAGAAGCGCGCGCGGCGGCCATACAGCGCCTGCAAGCGCTCGCGCAGATTGGTGAGACCCACGCCGCGGCCGATCTCTCCACCCAGGCCCTGGCCGCTGTCGATGACCGACACCGTCACCGTCTCGTCGTCCTGTTGCGCTTCGATCCGGATCGTGCCGCCGGCGGCTTTGGGCTCGATGCCGTGCTTGACCGCATTTTCGACGACCGACATCAGCAGCATCGGTGGAAACGGCGCGGCGCGCAGCGACTCGGGCAAGGCGACAGAAAAGGCGAGCCGCGCTCCCATGCGCATTTGCATGATCGACAGGTACGCTCGTGCGAGCTCGATCTCCTGGCCGAGCGTCGAGCTGCCGGAGCGCAATTGCGGCAGCGCCGCGCGGAGATAGGCGAGCAGGTGCCCGAGCATCTGCCCGGCCTTCGGAGGGTCGGTCTCGGTGAGGAACTGCACCGAGGCCAGCGTGTTGAACAGGAAATGCGGCTCGACCTGGGCCTGCATCAGCTTCAATTGCGCCTCGATCGCCTGCCGGGACAGGCGATTGCGGTCGGCTTCGCCCTGCAGAATTTTCGCCTGCGCCCGCGCCTCGCGGAATTTGAGCAGAAAAAACAGGCTGACAAAGACACCGTTGAAAAAGCCGCCGAACGCGGTCCACGCGAACTGGCTGGTGCGCGTGCTGAGCTCGGACCAGTTGTACATGTGCAGCAACGGTATCTTGACGAGGATCAGCAGCACAAAGCCTGCCGCCGTGCCGATGCCCACCGCCGAGAGCAGGCGCCAGAGCGGACGGCCTTGCTCCCATGGCCGCGCCGCGTTGACCATATAGGCGATCGCCAGTCCGAAACACTGGGCGGTGATGAACGGGTGCCAGAAGGTGCGATGGTCCTCGATCCACAGGATCGCCGCGTAGCCGGTATTGATCGCCAGGATCAGTGCGACCGTCTGCCAGGACACGCCGCGAAAGCCGGCGAAGGCAGGGCGCCACCGCGCCGCCGGCTTGCCGCCCGAAGGTGTGCTCATCGTCGTCATCGGCGCCGATTGTACGCGCGCCGTCGAGCGCGATCCGATCGCGCGACAGGCCGCGCCCGGGCCGGATAAAACGGCGCGGGCGGAGACGGACGGGCCGGTTCGTCAGTCGTCGCGAGCGAACCGGACGAGCCGGTCGATCCCCGCGGCGCATTCGTCGAATTCGGCGACCAGCGCGATCCGAACGTAGCCCGCGCCCGGATTGACGCCGCCGACCGTGCGACCAAGGTAGCTTCCGGGCAGTACGCTGACAGCCTGGTCGGCGTAGAGCCGACGGGCAAAGTCGGCATCGTCGCCGCCGACGTTGGCCCACAGGTAGAACGCCGCATCGGGCATCGGCGCGGTGAGCACCGCGTCGACGCGCGGCGCCAGCGCCGCGAATTTTTGCGCGTACAGCGCACGGTTGGCCCGCACATGCGCTTCGTCGTTCCATGCCGCGATGCTGGCAGCAGCCACCGCGGGCGACATCGCCGAGCCGTGGTAGGTGCGGTAAAGCAGGAAGGCTTTGATCAGCGCGGCGTCGCCGGCGACGTAACCCGATCGCAGGCCCGGGCAGTTCGAGCGCTTGGACAAACTGCCGAAGACGACCAGCCGTGGAAAGCCGTCGCGTCCGAGCGCCGCAGCCGATGCGAGCGCGCCGAGCGGAGGATTCGCTTCGTCGCAATAGATCTCCGAATAGCATTCATCGGAAGCGATGACGAAGCCGTGCCGATCCGACAGCTCGAACAGCGCCTGCCACTCCTCGTGCGTCGTGACGCGGCCGGTGGGATTGTCCGGCGAGCACACGTAGACGAGCTGCGTGCGCGCCCAGACGGCGTCGCCGACCTCGCGCCATTGCGGCGCGAAGCCGTTCGCCGCCAGGCTGCTCACGTAATGCGGCGTCGCTCCCGCGAGCAGCGTCGCGCCTTCGTAGATCTGGTAGAACGGATTGGGGACGATCACCGTCGCGCCGACGCGGCTCGCATCGACGACCGTCTGCGCAAAGGCGAACAGCGCCTCCCGGCTGCCGAGCACCGGCAAGACCTGCGACGTCGGATCCAGCGCGGGCAGCCGATGACGGCGCGAAAGCCATGCCGCGATCGCCTCGCGCAGCGCGGGCACTCCGGCCGTTGTGGGATAATTCGACAGGCCCGCGCTGCCCGCGGCGAGCGCATCGCGAATGAACTGCGGCGTCGGATGTTTGGGCTCGCCGATCGACAGGCTGATCGGCGCCATCGCGGCGCTCGGCGTGACGCCGGCGAACAATTGGCGCAGTCGCTCGAACGGATAGGGCTGCAACAACGCGAGCTGCGGGTTCAACGGCTTGAGACTCGAAGGCATCGAATCGTGGCGAGCAATGCCGGATTATACGTGACCCATGAAGCGCCGCCGTCTTGGCGCTGGCGCGCGGCGGCGGCAATCGCATTGTTCGTGGCGCTGGCGCTGCTGGCGCTCACGCTCGCGCACTGGGGCTGGATCTGGTTCGGACCGCAGCCGCCAGCCATCGCCGCGCCGGCGCCGGAAACCGATCTCGCGCGCCGCGCCGCGGAAGCGCACTTGTTCGGCACCGCCGGCGCGCTGCCGAATGCGTCGGCCAGTGCAGACGTCGGCGACGTTCGCTTGCTCGGCGTCTTCGCGGAGGCCGACGGCAAAGGCTATGCGCTGCTGCGCGCCGGCACCGGGGCCGCGATGCTGGTGGCGGCGGGTCAGGACATCGCGCCCGGCGTGCGCGTCGAAAGCGTTCGCCCCGACGGCGTCAGTGTGCTGCGTGGCGGCGTTCGACGCGAACTCTCGCTGCGCGCACAGCCTTCCGCGGACCGGCCACGCACGGTCGCCGCCGCCGCCGCCCCGGCCGCCTGCGCCATCCCGCCCGGTTTCAAGGGGCCGGTCGTGCGCCTGAACGCCGAGCTCCTCGGCGGCATGATGGACGCGCCCGACGCATGGAAGGCATTGGTCGCGCCGGCATCGGGCGCGCTCGTCGTGCGCGATCAGAGCGGATTCGCCGGCATGCTGGGCCTGAAAAACGGCGACCGCGTCGAGCGCGCGAACGGCATCGCCTTGGCGCTGCCCGACGACATCGCAGCGACGATACTGCGCCCGCTGACCCGCAGCCAGCCGGTATGGCTTGCCGGGACGCGCGAGGGCAAGCCGCAGCAATGGCTTTATCTGAACGCGGGGTCGTGTCCCGGTTGATCGCCTCACCGGCCAGAAGCGGACGAAACTACGCCGCCGCCATGTCCGCGGCGAGCGGAAGCCAGTCGAGCAACTCCGGCAGCGAGTCGAGCTCGCCGTCGGCGTTCCATGCCGCCGGCGTTTCGTCGGCGCCGACGTAGCCGTACGCCGCGAACAGCGTGCGCATGCCGGCGGCGCGGCCGGCGATGATGTCGCGCTCGGCGTCGCCGACATAGACGCAGCGGCCCGGCTCGACGGCCAGGGCCGCGGCGCCCGCGAGCAGCGGTGCGGGATGCGGTTTGCTCTGTGCGGTCGTGTCACCGCAGATCACGGCCCCGGCGCGCGCCGCCAGCGCGAGCCGCTCGACCACCGGTACGGTGAAACGCGCCGCCTTGTTGGTCACGATGCCCCAGCGCAGGCCCCGCCGCTCGATCTCCGCGAGCACTCGCTCGGCCTCCGGAAAAAGCGTCGTCTGCTCGCATAGCGCTTCGGCGTAGTAGGCAAGGAACGCATCGCGCAGCGGCGCGAAATCGGCGTGCTCCTTGCCGATGCCGAAGCCGGCCGCCAGCAGTCCGCGCGCACCGTGCGACGCCTGCGGGCGCAGCGTCGCCAGGGGCAGCGGCGGCAAGGCGCGATCGGCGCGCACGCGGTTCAGCGCATTGCCCAGATCGGCGGCGGTGTCGGCCAGCGTTCCGTCGAGATCGAACAGCACGGCGCGCACCGGCATGCGCTGCGGCGGCTTGCGCGCGCTGCCTTCGCGCTCTTCGCGCGCCGGCCGGTCAGACATCGCGGCGGAACGTCGCGATGTAATTGACCGACGTGTCGGCCTCGAGCCGGTAGCTGCGCGACAGCGGGTTGTAGGTCATGCCGATCAGGTCGACGGTCTCGAGTCCGGCGCGGCGCGCGAAGGCGACGAGCTCGGCGGGTTTGAGCAGGCGCGCGTAGTCGTGCGTGCCGCGCGGCAAGAGCTTGAGCACGTATTCGGCGCCGACGATCGCAAACAGGTACGACTTGGGATTGCGGTTGATCGTCGAGCAGACGACGATGCCGCCGGGGCGGACGAGCCTGGCGCAGGCCGCGACCATCGCCGCCGGGTCCGGCACATGCTCGAGCAGTTCCATGCACGTCACCAGATCGAACGCGGCGGGACGCTCCGCCGCGAGCGCGTCCGCGGCGATCATCCGATACGCCACCGAGGAATTTGCTTCGAGCTGGTGCAGCCGCGCGACGGCCAATGCCGCCTCGGACAAATCGATGCCCGCGACGCGCGCGCCTGCCTCGGCCATCGCTTCGGCAAGGATGCCGCCGCCGCAGCCAACGTCGAGCACCGCTTTCCCGGCGAGCCCGCCGCATTGCGCTGCGATGTACCCGAGGCGCAACGGGTTGATGTCGTGCAGCGGTTTGAACTCGCTGGTCGGGTCCCACCAGCGATGCGCCAGCGCACCGAACTTGGCGAGCTCGGCCGGATCGGCATTGTCGATGATTTCAGCCATGGGAGCGGTGCGAAAAGCGTGAAAGCCAGCCGGTCGGCGGGCAGTAACGGCGATTCTACTGCGCCGGCGGGGTTTGCTGCGCCTGCAGCCGATCCTGCCAGAACAAAACGCGCGCAGCGAGCTCCTCGACGTCGATTCGCGTCAGCCTGCGCTCGGCGACGACGCGCCGGCCCGCGACCCAGACGTCGGTGACCTGATCGCGGCCGGTGACATGAACCAGGTGCGAAACCGGATCGTAGCAGGGGGCGTGCGCCACGGCGCCCAGGTCGACGGCGATCAGGTCGGCCTGTTTGTCCGCCTCGAGCGACCCGATATCGCGTTCCAGTCCCAGCGCCCGCGCGCCGTTGAGCGTCGCCATCTGCAGCGCATCGGCCGCGGGGATCGCGCCGGCATCGCCGCTGACACCCTTGGCGAGCAGCGCGGCCGTCCGCGCTTCGCCGAAGACGTCGAGGCGATTGTTGCTGGCTGCGCCGTCGCTGCCGAGCGCGACATTGACACCGCGCCGCATCAGCTCCGTCACCGGTGCGATGCCGCTGGCGAGCTTGAGGTTGGAGACCGGGCAATGCACGACGTGACAGGCGTGCGCGGCGAGCAGCTCGATGTCGGCGGCCACGAGATGCGTGCCGTGGACGGCGATGAAGTCCGGGCCGGTGACCCCCAGACCGACCAGGCGCCGCAGCGGATCGATGCCGAATTCGGCGATGCTGCGCCCCCGCTCGTCGCCGGTCTCGAGGAGATGCGTCTGGATCGGCAGATCCAATTGGCGCGCGTAGACGACGATCTTGTTCCAGCTCGCGTCGCCGACGGTGTACGGCGCATGCGGCGCCAGCGAAAAGCGCAACAGCGGCTCGTGCTTCCACCGGTCGCGCGCGGCGAG
>Ga0207674_10002287_pt1 | contig 24296 bp, 22 predicted proteins | sample KBSCornC72_FD_184303 | JGI IMG/M metagenome (GOLD analysis project Ga0207674, IMG submission 184303) | Corn rhizosphere microbial communities from Kellogg Biological Station, Michigan, USA - KBS Corn C7-2 (SPAdes) (version 2) | ecosystem: Host-associated > Plants > Roots > Rhizosphere > Soil ...
GGTGATGTACGCCTTCTGCTTCGTGTTGGCGAACTTCGGGATCGCGATCGCGGCCAAGATGCCGATGATCACGACAACGATCAGAAGTTCGATCAGGGTGAAGCCCTTACGATTGCGCAGCATGAATGCTCCTTGGGTGGTTGGGTCGTCGTCGACCCTGTAGCGTGCGGAAGAGATGGGGGTCGAACTCGGAGCACCTGAATGGCAAGGAAGGGGCCTCATCTGTTCATGCTAGTATCTCCTTTGATAGCAAAGAGTTAACTAGTTTGGCAACCAACATTTTGTGGCCCATTAGCCAGCCATTTGCCATAGTCCCCTGCAATGTGCGAGAGGCCTTTCTCGCGGAGTTATACGCCGTACTCCGCGGCGATGCGGGCGGTTCTCGCGTGGATCCTGACGGTGTCTTCGATATCGCGGCCATAGCCGCCGGCAATCGTCACCACGACAGGCAGGCCCACCTCGCGAGTCTGTTGGAGCACAATCGCATCTCGGCGCGCCAGGCCATCGAAGGTGAGGGCCAGGCGACCCAGGCGATCGCTCTCGTGGGGATCGGCGCCGGCCAGGTACACAACGAGATCCGCTCGCGACGCCGCGATGGCGTCCGGCAGCGATCGGGTCAGCAGCTCGAGGTACGCGTCGTCACCGGTCCCGTCGCTCAACTCGACGTCGAGGCATCCAGCGACTTTGTGGAACGGGTAGTTTTTGCCGCCGTGCATGCTGAACGTGAAAACGCTCTCGTCGCCGGCGAAGACCGCGTGGGTCCCGTTCCCCTGGTGGACATCGAGGTCCACGACGAGCGCGCGTCGGATTCTGCGGTCTCGCTGCAGCGCGCGTATCGCGATCGCGGTGTCGTTGAAAACGCAAAAGCCCTCGCCGTGCGACGGGAACGCGTGGTGCGTTCCGCCCGCCAGGTTCATGGCGATCCCGTGCTCCGTCGCGAACGTCGCCGCCTCGAGCGTTCCACCGGCCGCGCGGTACGATCGCTCGACGAGCGCCGGCGACCAGGGGAAGCCGAGGCGCCGTTCCTCGTCCGGGGAGAGGCGACCGCTCGTGAAGCGGTCGACATAGTCCGCGGTGTGAACGAGCAGAAGATCCGCACGTGAGATCGCCGCCGGATCGTGCAGGTGCTCGGGATCGACGATCCCGTCGGCGATGACTCTGTCGCGCAGCAGCGCGTACTTCGCGATCGGAAAGCGGTGGCCTTCGGGAAGCGGAAAGGAGTATTTCGCGCTGGACCAGGCGTGGAGGGCCATCACGTACCGGCCCGATCAGCCGCCGCGCTTGCCGAGCGTGACGCGGCGCGTGAGACGCTGGCCCTCGCGGAGCAACACGATCGTCACCTCGTCGCCGGGTTTGTGGGCGTACAGCGCGTCCGAATAGGTATAGAGATCTTTGATTGCCTTTCCATCAAGCTCTACGATGATGTCGCCCGCCTTGAGGCCGCCGACGTCGGCCGGACTTCCGACCGTTACACCGGTGAGTTTGAGTCCCGGCACGTCGCCGCCGGCCATGTCCGGAATCGAACCGAGGTACACACCCGAACCTGTGCGAGTGCTCGACGACTGCGATACCGCCGCGCGAACAAAGGTGAGACGTACCGGACGGTCGGCGACATCGCGCGCGATCCGCTCGGCGAGCGCGACGATCCGCGCTTCGCCGCCGGCGTTGATGTGCTCCGGAACGTCGGTCACTTTGTGATAGTCCTCGTGTTGGTCGGTGAAGAAATGCAGCACGGGGACGTTTTTCGCGTAGAACGAGCTGTGATCCGACGGACCGAAGCCGTCGCCTTGCGCGGCGATCGCGAGCCTCGGCTGGGTGTTTGCCGCCTCGACGATGGATGGCCACTCGTTCGCCGTGGCGACGCCGAACACGAGGAGCTTGTCGTTTCGCAGCCGACCTACCATGTCGAAGTTGAGCATCGCGTCGATGCTGTCGACCGGCACAGGGGTATGGTCCACAAAGTACGACGAGCCGAGCAATCCCTGCTCCTCGCCCGAGAAATTCGCCACGATGATCGAGCGGCGCGCCGGCTGCCGCGCGAAGCGCGCGGCGAGCGCGAGAACGGCCGCGGTCCCCGACGCATTGTCGTCCGCGCCGCGTCGAACACCGCGAGCCTCCGGGTCGAGGGCACCGTCGGTGGACGCGCCGAGGTGATCGAAATGCGCGCCGATGACGACATACTCGCCGCGCAATGCATCATCGCGACCCGGAATCAACGCAAAAACATTCTGGGTGGCTATTGAAGGGCGCGGCCCTTCTCGCACGGGCGGGTGCGCCACGAACGGCTGCTTGTAGCCGGCGGCGAGCGCGCGCAAGCCGAGCGTCCGGTATCGGCGCGCGATGTAGGCCGCGGCGCTGTCGTTCCCGGGCGTGCCGATGAGGCGTCCGGCGAGCGCGGGGCTCGCCAGGTAAGCGATGTCGGCGGCGATCGACGCGGAATCCGAACCGGGCGCCGGCGCCGGGTGGGCCGGTGCGGCACAGCCGACAATGGCAAGCGCGAATGCCCCGACGGCGAGGCACGTGGTGCGTTTTGAAACTGACATCAGTATTCTCTAAATATCCCCAGAATCAGCGCGCTCGAAAGTCCGTTTTGTCGGTCACGGCGCGGCACGCTTCGGCGAGCAGCGTCGCCGTGCGGTCCACGTCCTCGAGGCTCACGAGCTCGTTCGGGGAGTGCATGTAACGGTTGGGGATCGAGACGAGGGCGGTCGCCACGCCTTCCCGCGCGATGTGGATCGCGTCGGCGTTGGTCGCCGTGTCTCGCCCGGCGGCGTGCACCGAATACGAAATGTGCTCTCGTTCGGCGACGTCGCGCAGCAGGGAAAAGACGACCGGCGAGATGATCGCGCCGCGGCTCAGCACGGGGCCGCCGCCGATACGGTGATCGCCGATCTCTTTCTTCTCGATGTTCGGGTGGTCCGTGGCGAAGGTGACGTCGATGACGATCGCCATTTGCGGATTGACGCAGTTCGTGCAGACGAGAGCCCCGCCGCCGTGCCAGGCGATCTCCTCCTGGGTGGTCGCGGCGGCGACGACGCGCGCCGCTCCCGGCTTTTCGGCGTAGCGGCGCAGCGCCTCGAGCACGACGAAGGCTCCGATGCGGTCATCGATCGAGCGTGACACGATACGGCCGTTCGGGAAGTCGATTGTCTTCGAGTCGATCACGCCCGGATCGCCGACGGCGATTCGCTCTTCCGCTTCAGCCTTGTTCGTCGCGCCGATGTCGACCCAGAGGTCGGTCATCTTCGAGGCCTGGTCGCGGTCCGCTGTCTTCATGAGGTGGATCGGCTTCTTGCCGACCACACCGACGACGTCGTCGCCGCGACCGAGGAAGCGAATCCGCTGCCCGACGAGCACCTGCGGGTCCCAGCCCCCGATCGGCGACGGATAAACGTAGCCGTCGTCGTCGACGTATTGCACGATCAGCCCGATCTCGTCGATGTGGCCGTCGAGCATGATCGTCGGCGAGCCCCCGGGATTGATCTCGGCCATCGAGTTCCCGGCGACGTCGGTCGTGACGTTCTTGGCGAATTTGGAGGCTTCGTCCCGCCAAACCTTGGCGGCCGGCCCTTCGAACCCCGACGGCGCGGGCGTGTCGAGGAGCCGCTTCAGAAACGCAATGGAGGACTCGCTGAGCATGTTGCGGTGACGAACGATCGTGCCGCGGCGTTACGCCGCGTCTTTCCGGATCGGAAACGCCAGAAAGCTCAAAAGCTGAATGACGAGCCCCGCGACGTACCACCGCAGATCCTCGGTCAGCCCATAGTATAGGATGCCAAACCAGGTCAGCATCTGCCCGAACAGCCATCCGTGCAGGCTGTCCGGGATCCCGATCGCCGTTCGCCGGCGTTGCGCCCAGCGGCTGTTGTAGAAGCGCAGATCGATCATCTGCACGAGCGCGTAAAGCCAGGTCAGCACGCCGACGCCGCGCAACTTCTTTACGAGAACGGGCTGCGCCAGATGCGAAGCACCCAGCGTGTGAAACACATAGACGGCGAGACCGAGGAAGAGGGACACGCCAAGCAAAATCGCCCGGACTCGAGTGAGTCGGTCAGGGGAAAGCCATGGGTATCGCACCTCGGCGGCGCGTGCCGGCGGGCCGAGCTCCGCCATCGGGGGAACCATAAGAAACCGCCTGAGAATGACCGGACCGCCTATCGGCTGCGCTCGTAAACGGCCCGTCCCCCAATATATGTCGCGACTACGGTGGTGCCGAGTATTTGCGACTCGGGCACGACCATTATATCGCGGTCGAGGATCACGAAATCGGCAAGCTTTCCCGGCGTCAGCGAGCCCATCGTCTGCTCCTGAAAAGCCGCGAAAGCCGGCCAGATCGTCATGCCCTTGAGTGCCTCGTCGCGGGTCATGCGCTGCTCCGGGAACCACCCACCCGGCGGCCAGTCGTGCTCATCCTGGCGAGACACTGCCGAATGGAACGAGTACAGCGGGTTGACGCGCTCGACCGGGAAGTCGCTTCCGTCAGGAATGATGACCCCGGTATTCAGAAGCGACCGCCAGGCGTACGCGCCCAGGGTGTGTGCGTAACCCAAGCGAGTCGATGCCCAGTACATGTCGCTCGTCTGGTGGACCGCCTGCATCGACGGAATGACTCCGAGCTGTGCGAATCGTGGCACGTCGGCATGATCGAGGACCTGCACGTGCTCGATGCGGAACCGGTGGTCGGCCACGGGGACTGCCTTCAGCGCGGCCTCATACGCGTCGAGCACGACGCGATTGCCCCGATCGCCGATGGCATGCGTTGCGACCTGAAAGCCATTGCGAAGCGCTTGCGTGGCGACGTCGCGCAGGTGGTCGGGGGTCGAGCGCAACAAACCGTTGTTCTTCGGGTCGTCGGCGTACGGGTCGAGAAGCGCCGCGCCGCGCGATCCGAGCGCGCCGTCGGCGTAGAGCTTGATGGACCGAATCCATAGCCTGTTGTCGTAGAGTCCGGCCTGCGGGCCGCGCTGGAAGTAGTGCGCGATCGCCGCGCTGTCGTCGCCGATCATGGCGTAGACGCGCAGGTTGAAGTTCCCCGCCTTGGCCAGCTCCTCGAACACGTCGAGGACGTCGCGCGGCTCGCCGGCGTCGTGCACGCCTACGAGCCCCCATCGATTCGCTTCGGCGATCGCGGCCAGCGTCGCGGCGCGCATCTCGTCGTGCGACATGTTCGGAACGACGCGCTCGACGATGCTCATCGCGTTGTCGACGAACACGCCTGTCGGCTCCCCATTCGCTCCGCGCTCGATCCGGCCGCCGGCCGGATCCTTCGTCGCCGCGGTCACACCGGCGGCGCGCATCGCCGCGGCGTTGGCGAGAATCGCGTGCCCGTCGATTCTCGTCAGGACGACTGGATTGTTCGGCGACACGCGCGAGAGAGCATCGTGTGTCGGGAAGCGGGTGTCGCCCCATTTGTTTTGATCCCAGCCCCTACCTTGGATCCAACGGCTGCTCGGCGACTCGGCAACTCGGCTTGCGACGCGCGAGACGATCTCGTCGAACGATCGCGTATCGGTGAGATCGATGTTGCGAAGGAAATCGCCGAGGCCGAAGAGGTGCGCGTGCGCATCCACCATTCCGGGAACGACGGTTCGCCCGGTAAGATCGAGGACCTTGGTGGACGGGCCGCGGAAGAGCATCGCTTCCCGCACCGATCCGACGAACTGCACCTTGCCGTCGCGCACCGCCATCGCCGAGACGAACGGGTGGCTGTCGTCTACGGTGTAGATCCTGGCATTGGTGACAATGAGATCAGCGGGGGAGGGGGAGAGACTCGCGTTGCGCTGGGCGCTGATCGTGTGAGGAAGGCCGAGTGCCGCGGCGGTAGCCAGCAGGCAGGCGGCTCGCGTGGTCAGGATTTTTCGTTCTCCTTGCCGGGAATGCGGGTCCAGATGAGGATGGTGCCGCAAATCGATGTGCCGTTGAACCGATTGTACTGCGGTGGAACACCGGCCGCGCCGGAGTACAACTCGACGGCTTCCACGTCGCCGGGCAAGACCTCATCGATGTCGAAGTTGCTCGCCGGGATGCCGTCCACAAAGTATTGCGGCGGACAATTACCGCGCGGGTTTCTCGCGAAGCGGAGCGCGCTGCGCCCATTGTCGAGCGTCACGATCCGCACCCCGGGAACCATGCGCATGTAGTCGCTCAGCATGCTCGGCCTGCGGCGCTCGATGTCGGCCCGCGTCACGAAGTGGCCGACGCCGAGCTTCCGGCGCGCCTCGAATTGCTCGAGGACCCTGCTTCGCTCGACCTGGTCGTTGACGATGACTGCCGGGAGCAGGGGCGTGATGCCGCCGAGGCGAACCTCGACGTCCGTCGTATCGTCGGCTGGAATTCGCAGGCTGACGATGACGGGTTCGAACGCCACTCGCCTGAACCCGATGTCGGTCGTTCCGGACTGGATGGCGGCGAGCAGGAAATGACCGGCGGAATCGGTGCGCACCGTGCGACCGGTGCGCATCACCATGACCTCGACGTTACTGAGCGCGATGCCACCGCTGTCCTTGACGACGCCGGTAACCGCGCCGACCCGCGGCTGCGCGCCAACGGCCGGCGCGATCGCGAGCAGCCCGACGATGCCAGCGCACATAGAGACTCGAGCGGCGGAAACGTGGCGCCGCGCCGACGCTGGCTCTCGTGTTGCCGGAGTGTACGGAGAGTGTACGACCTCGTCCGTTCGTGTACCTTGAGTCATGACAGCACGATGTGGATGCGCCAATATGATGCCAGGCACTCAACAAATCCAATCGAAATGAGATCCGTTTCTTTCGTCCTGGTCGCGCTTCTTCCCACCGTGCTTGCCGCGCAAACCGCGCGCAACGATAGCACGTCGGCGCCGATACGCGACGTGCACTACGACGTGACGTACACGCGCGCCAACGCGCAGCAGCGAAGCGTCGAGGTCGCGATGACGTTCGTTCCCTCGGGGACGGGGACGTCGCCGGTCGTGCTGTCGCTCCCCGCTTGGACGCCGGGCGCGTACGAGATCAGCAACTTCTCTCGCTGGGTCGTCGGCTTCGAGGCGACCGGTGACGGAAAGCCCCTGACGTGGGACAAGCTGGATTATGACACGTGGCGGATTCGTCCCGCCGGAGCGAAATCCATACGTGTCTCGTTCCGATATGCCGCGGACACGCTCGACAACGCGATGGCGTGGGCGCGGCCCGAGTTCCTGCTGTTCAACGGGACGAATCTCTTTCTCTACCCCGAAGGACAATCGCTCGACTTCGCCGCGACGGTGGCCGTGCACACCGAGCCGGAGTGGGGCGTGACGACAGGGCTCGCGCCGACGGCGCAGCGGCGCACCTACACCGCGACCAACTATCACGATCTGGTCGACATGCCGTTTTTCGTCGGCCGGTATGACGTCGACAGCGCGCGAATCGCCAACAAGTGGATCCGCTACGCGACGTATCCCGCCGGCGTGGTGGCGGGTGCCGTACGCAGCACGGCGTGGGATCAGCTCAAGAAAGTGATTCCCCCTGAGGTCGCGGTGTTCGGCGAGGCGCCGTGGGAGAACTACACGGTCATGCAGATCGTGGATTCGTCGTTCGGCGGCGCGAGCGGGTTGGAGCACCAGAGCTCACACGTCGACGTGCTCGCGCCGTCGTACGTCGGCAGCGAGTTCCAGCCGTCGCTCTACGCGCACGAGATCTTCCATTCGTGGAACGTGAAGCGGTTACGTCCGTCGGAGATGTGGCCGTACGTCTACTCGCGTCCTCAGCCGACGCCGTGGCTCTGGGTGTCGGAGGGCATCACCGACTACTACGCGGACCTGGCCGAAGTGCGGGGCGGCGTGATCGACGAGCACGGCTTCTATGCGTTGACGGCGGAGAAGATCAACGAAGTCAACGCCTCGCCGCCCGTGTCACTCGAGGACGCATCGGTCAACACATGGGTCCATCCGGTGGACGGCACCGGCTACATCTACTATCCCAAGGGATCGCTCGCCGGTTTCATGCTCGACATTCTCATCCGTGACGCGAGCGACAACAAGAAATCGCTCGACGACGTGATGAGGAATCTTTATCAGAGCCATTACAAGCGCGGCCGCGGGTTCACCGCCACCGATTGGTGGAATGCGGTGAGCGCGGCCGCCGGCGGCAAGTCGTTCGCCTCGTTCAGCTCGAAGTACATCGACGGTCGCGAGCCCTTCCCCTGGGACAGCCTCCTACCGATGGCCGGCCTGCGCGCGCGGCTGACCAAGGTTCCGAGGCTCGGCGTCCTCACGCAGCAGGACGCGAACGGCATCGTCGTCATGAACGTGCAGGAGGGAAGCTCCGCCGCCGCCGCCGGCGTGAAGGCCGGCGACTATCTCGTCTCGGTCGGCGACATCCCGGTCGAGGACCAGCAGTTCGGCGCCCGCATGCGCGCGAAATTCGGCGCGTCAGCCGAGGGCTCCGCCTTGCCGATCAAGATCCGCCGCGGCATGGATACGCTCACGCTCAACGGCAAGCTGCAATTCGGCCCCGGGGATACCGTGGTCGAGCCGGATCCGGCGGCGACACCGAAGGCGGCGAGGATCCGGGGGGGAATCCTGAAGGGAACGACGGGGTGACGCGGAAAGGGGCGCCTGTCGGCGCCCCTTTTAGTTCCCCAGCGATCGACCATCAGGGTGGATACTCGGAAGCAAACGCCGCCCACGGTCCATTGATCTGTGTCGTCGCGCGAATCAGCTTGATCACCGTGTTCAAGGCATCGTCGTCGTCGATCGGGATCGAGATACCGGCGACGCGCGACGTGAGGGTCTTGTAAACCAGCGGCTGTTGCGACGCGAAGACGAGGAGGTAACCGCGCTGGTTGAACATCGGCATGGGCAAGCTGTCGCGGCCGAATCCTCCGCGATTCTGCGTCCTGCCGCCCTGGGGACGCGCACCACCACTTCCTCCGGGGATTCGCATCAAACGCGAGGTATCGCTCGGCGTCAGGTTGGCTTGCGCCGTCTGGACGAGATGCGATCCTGCTTCGACGTATTGGCTCGCGGTGGAGTCCGACGGAAAGAGCAGCGTGCTGCCTCGGCCCGGCACGACGTAGAACACGGCGACGTTGGCGGGTCGCGCGACCTGCACGGTGAGGTGCTGTGGAATGCGTTCTCCCTGCACGGGCGCGACGCGCGGCGCGAGGTCGTTGAATTCGCCGAAGACGTGCGGCTTCGCACTGGCGCACGCGGCGAGAATACCGGTAAGAACGACGAACTGTTTTCTACGAGAGCGCACTGAAACCCTCACGGAGCGGTAGAGACGATCACATGGTCAAAGCACTTACTAGCGCGCGGTTCCTGCTCGCCGGCGCCGCGACATCGTTGACGCCGGCGGCGCTCGTCGCCCAAGCGACACCCGCGCCCCCCCCGCCGGCCGTCGGCACCTCGATCGCCGCCCGCACCGCGGGCCTCGAACGAAGGGACGGATTCCTTCCAATCTATCTCGACCCTAGGTCGGGTCGCATCCTGCTCGAGCTGCCTCGCGATTCGACGCGCGCGCTCCTCATGATTACCCAGGCAACGGGTCTCGGTTCGAATCCGATCGGCATCGATCGTGGATCGAGCGGCGAGACGTACGTCGCTCGCTTCGATCGCGACGGCGAGCGTGTCCATCTCGTGCTCGAGAACTGGTCCTACCGTTCCTCGTCCGGTGATCCCAATCACGCCCGCTCGGTCGTGGAAGCGTTTCCGCCGAGCACTGTTGCCGCGCTCCCGTTGCTCGCCGACGAGTCGGGAAAGCTGCTCGTCGACGCCACCGACGCCGTCATGCGCGACTGGAACGACGTCGTCGGAACGCTCGCTCGAACCCAGCAAGGGGCGTATACGGTGGCGCGCGACCGGTCGAGCATCTACCGCCCGTATACCAAGGCCTTCCCGGAGAACAGCGAGGTGGATGTGTCGCTGACGTACGCCGCAACGGCGCGCCCGGGCGGGACGGTCGAATCCATCGTTCCGGATGGCCGCGCGTTCACGCTGCGGCAGCATCTGACATTCCTCAAGCCGCCGGATGGCGGATTTCGGCCGCGACCGATCGACCCCCGTGTGGGCTACTTCGGCATCGCGTTCAAGGACTACGCGCGCCCGGTTCAGGAGCCGCTCACCGTTCGATGGGCCTCGCGGCACCGGCTCGAGCGTGTGAACCCCAACGACCCGTCGTCGCCGATCAAGGAACCCATCCGCTACTACGTGGACCGGGGCATCCCCGAACCCATTCGCTCGGCGACGCTCGAGGGCGTTCGGTGGTGGGAGCAGGCGTTCGACCGAGCCGGACTCAGGGGAGGCTTCAAGGTGGAGTTGCTCCCCGAAGGCGTCGACCCGATGGACGCCCGCTACAACGTCGTGCAGTGGGAGAATCGGAACGAGCGCGGCTGGTCCGTGGGCGGGGCGCTCACCGACCCGCGGACGGGCGAAATGATCAAAGGAATGGCACGTCTGGATTCGCATCGTGCTCGAACCGACTACAACCTGTATGCAGGACTCATGGGCGCGGACGCATCGGCGGCGGATACCGCGTTCGTGCTCGCCCGCGTGCGTCAGGTGAGCGCGCACGAAGTCGGCCATACCCTTGGGTTGGCGCACAACTATATCGCTTCGACTTACGAGCGCGGGTCGGTGATGGACTATCCTCCGCCACGTGTCCGCCTCGACAGCACGGGTCGGATCGACCTGTCGCAGGCGTACGCTGTCGGGCCGGGTGACTACGACATCTGGGCGATTCACTGGGGCTACGGCGTTTTCGCGCCGGCGGCCGAGTCGGACTCACTTCGCGCCATCGTCGCCGACGGACTTCGCCGCGGCTTTCTGTACTTGTCGGACGCGGACGCTCGGCCAGAGTATGGCTCCGATCCGCGCGTAAACCTGTGGGACGACGCCAAAACGCCGGTCGATTTCCTCGCAACCCAAGGCGCGGTTCGCCGAACGGCGATCCGCAACTTCGGCGAGCGGAACATTCGGCGAGGCGAGCCGATCGTGCTGCTGCAGGAGCGCTTTGCCCCTGTGTACTTCATGCATCGTTTCGCGCTGAACGGCACGTCGAAGGCGATCGGCGGAATGGAGTACAGCAACGCGGTGCGCGGGGACGCTCAGCAAGCCACGCGGCCCGTGGCCTACGCACAGCAGAGCGCGGCGCTCAAGGCGATGCTCGACGCCCTGAGGCCCGACGAGCTGGCGATTCCAGACACCGTGCTCACGCTCATGGCGCCGGGCGCCAACGCGGTCACGCCCAACGTGGAGCTGTTCGCCAGCCGGACGCGGCCGGCGTTCGACGAGCTTGGTGCGGCGCAGACGCTCTCACAGATGGTCGTGGACATGATCCTCCAGCGCGATCGCGCGGCGCGGCTGGTGGAGTTCGCCACTCGGGGGGCTGGTCCTCACCTCACACTGGCGGCGACGATCGACAATCTCGTCGGCGCGACGTGGACGGCCGCGGTGCCCGGCACGCCGAAGCTCGCGGCGATTCAGCGCGTGACGCAGCGCGTGGTCGCCAATAAGCTGTTGCTGCTCGCGGCGGATTCGGAGGCGACGCCCGAGGTGCGCGCGATGGCGGAGCTCAAGCTCGCCGACCTCCGGTCACGCGCGCGCGCCCGGTTCGCAAGCGCAAAGGCCGACGAGGAGCGGGCTCACTGGTTGTCGCTCGTGAATGACTTCACTCGGTGGATCGAGAAGCGCGAACTACCGAAAATGTCACCATCGCTCGTCGCGCCGCCGGGAGACCCGTTCGGCATCGAACCCGGTTGACCAGCGTCATCCTGAGGAACGAAGCGACGAAGGACCTACTGACCCTGGCTACTTAGTCGATTGGGAAAGTAGGTCCTTCGCTCGCGTTGCTCGTCAGGATGACAGCTATTAGAACATCTCTGCCCAGGAACGCCCCCTGAGCCGTTTCGGGATGCCGGCGCCGACGAGCGCGGCGTCGATCGCGCACTTCGAGTAGTCGATGACCGCATTACCGAGCACGGTGTTCTGCTCGAGCGACACGTCGGCGGCCATGACGCCGCCGTTGAAGTGGCCGCCAGTACCCTGTGTCGTCACGTGGCCGCGAGCGATGACCGGGCCAAACCACTGGAAGCCGCCCTCGACTTCAAGGTCGCCGTCGATGAGCAGGATGCCCTGACCGACGCCACCGGTGATGTGGACCGTCGAGCCGGTGCCGGCGAAGTAGATGATCGGGAAGTAGTCCTCGCACTTGCCGGCCGGCGAGGCGCGGTTCGGGTCGCCCCAGTTTGTGAGCAATGCCGTGTTGCACGTACCGCTCGCGGTGTAGGCAGGCGTGATGTTGTTCAGCGTCCAATTGCCGGAATAGTTGAGGGTGGCCGCCGACGTCAGCGTGGCCCAGTTCGCGTCTGCCCCGTACGTAAAGAACGTGTTGGTGTCTGAAACCGCCGAGCTCACCTGGACCTGCGGATTCCCGACGATACAACTGAGGTTATTGCAGCCGGATGGGTCGATGTTAGAGAGGTTGTCTGTAGCGATCCCCGGCTGTGTCGCGACGGGAGGGGGGCACGCCCACCCTGGCGGCGGCGTATCCACTCCCGTGGTGAGGGAGCTACCGCCGATCTTGATCGCGCCATGCACCGTGAGCGCGGCGAGGAAGTTGATTTGCGGGTAACCGATGCGGATCGCGGACGTCGTGCGATGGCGCGCCTGTGCGAAACCCGAGCCGGCATACGCCGTCGAGACGATCCAGTAGGAATTGTCGTTGAGGCGCGTGACGCGCACCGTGTCGATCCACCCTTTCGCCGACGAGTCGTGAACGATGGTGTTGACACCGCCGATCGCCAGCGCCTTCATCGTCCCGTTGGACCACGACCCATAGGTGTTGTTGACGCCAAACTCGGCGGCGCGGAAAGCCTTTTCCTGATTCACCGTATTGCGGCCGACGCGGTTCTCCTGCGTCGCGGCGAAGAAAACGCCGGCGAGAATCATTCCGATCACCACCATGGATCCGAGCGCGATCGGTAGCGCGAATCCCGCCCGCGGCCGGCTGCGTCTTTCTCGGCTCGTTGTCATGGAATCAGCTCCTGTTGCGGAGTGCGATGTTCATGCGAATCGAATCCATATACACGCCTCGCTTGAGACCCGAGACGTTCAGCGCGCTGCGCGTTTGCCCGCGCAGCACGATGCTGATGCGCGACACCTGATTCGTGGCCGTCGTGGTTGCGCCCGTCGAATCGAAGTAGGTGATGCGAATGCCGCTCGTATCAGTGCCGCCCGCGTCCGTGTACGCCTTGAACGGACCGGCGATCGGTTGCACGGTCGTCGTGCCGCAGGACGAGCACGAGTAGCCGAGATACCAGTTCCCGTCGTTGCCCGACTGATAGAGACTGTAGTGGGCGCGACGGACGAACCGGATCGGCGCTCCCTGAAGGATCGTGGGGGAGATGCTCCCCGTAGCGACGAGGGCGTATCCGGCGGACGGCGCGTTGTACGCGCCGGCGCAGTTAGCGGCACCCGTCGTCAGCGTGGTGATCTCGTACGCCTTCCACTCGTCATCGCCCGACGATGCCGCGCTGCCCATCTCGTCGAATACGAACGCGGTGTCGCCGGCAGCCGGCGGTGTTAGCCAATTCGTGAGCGTGTTGCCGTTCGCCGACGCCGTGGGCGGAATGATGATGGTGGAGCCCGCCGGTGTCGTGCAGGAGATCGAGCTTCCAATCGTGTAGCGGAAGTCCATCGACGAATCGGTCATCGACACGATGTCGCCGCCCGGTGTCGACATGCTGCGCAAGTCGCTGCTCACGACGGCCTCCGCTTGACGCAGCTGGCTGCGCAGCTCGATCAAGTCGTAGGTGCCCTGATAGAAGCGCTGCTGTTTCGAGACCATGCTCATCAGGCTGCCGCCGACGATGGCGAGCAGCGTGAGCACGATGAGGAGCTCGATGAGCGTGAATCCGGAGCGGCGGTGCTGTCTCATAGGATGCCTCATGCGCATGGAACCACCGACCGCCACGCGACGGTGCGGGATACCCGGGCGCGCGGTACGTACGTGACGCTCTCCGTCACCGCACGCGCCCGCGCCGAAATCCAAACGACGTTCCACTTCTCGGTCATGCCGCGCGTGGTCGCGGTGTTGCTGGACAGCGATGAGCACCCGAGACTGCGAATTGTCTCCATGCGTGCCTGTCCAACGACCGCCGCGAGCGCGGCCTGATTGCCGTCGCGCATCTGCTTGGCGACGCCGGCGGCGCCGGTGGCCAAGGCCAAGACGCCGACGGTCATGATGATGATCGCGACGACAAGCTCGATGATAGTGAAGCCACCGCGCGACTTGAGCGCGCGGCGCCGGGTCACCATCCGCACTTGCGGGCGATCAAACCGACGCGAGAGACGCATATTGAGTCCTTGAGGTTGTTGAGCGTCAACACGTACGTGCGCCGGGTGACCGGCCAGACTTCGAGCCCGCGCGCATCGTACACGATCGAGTCGACCACCGGGCTGCCGCCCATCGTGATGGTCACGTTGCGCGTCCGGAACAGCCGAAGCCGTTGGTTCACGGTGGCAGTCGTACCATTCGGCTGACTGACCGTGGTCCACGCGCTGTTGATGGAGAGGTGAAACTGCGCCGGCTGCGACTGGCGGATCGCGGCCGCGCGCGTTGTCATCAGCAACGTGCTGAACTCCTGCTTGGCGGAACGCAGGTTCATCCGATCGCGCATCCCGGCGAACCGCGGGAGCGCGATGTTGAGCATGATGCCGGAGATCACAAGGACAACCACCATCTCGGCGATCGAGACGCCGCGCCGCGCGCGAAGCCGGCGCGGCGATGCGGGTGGTATGTCAGAATGGGCCGGGCGGACGCCCGTCTGGGATGGGGCGTGTTTTTGAACGAATAGGCGCATGAGAGTCGCTCAGGTCCGGCGGATGGTCGTTCGCGGCAGCGCAGAACTGACCGTATCAAAGACTCAAAGCGGGCTCACCGGGTAACCCGAATCCGCGCCTATTTCAGAGGGAAAAAGAGCAAAAAAAGTTGCCAGTCGTCTCACCTTTTTTACGCTCCCCTTCCGAGTGGCAGTATCTCTTACCACAGGCGTGCAAATCGTGCCGTTCCGTCATCAGAGACGCGGCTGCACCGGGCGAGGAGAGACGTTCGAATGCGAATTCGGAAACTGGGCGTAGTTGGGGCGGGGACGATGGGCGGCGGCATCGCGGCGCTCGCGGCGTCGGCTGGTGTTCCGGTGGTCCTGCTCGACGTGCCGGCCTCGGAGGGCGGACGGGGGGGGGACGCCGTGGCGCGAAACGGTCTCGAACGCGCCAAGAAAAGCAGGCCGGCGGCGTTCATGGATCCCGAGCGGGCGGCCATCATCCGTACCGGCAATACGGAGGATCATCTCCAGCTGCTCGCCGAGTGTGACCTGGTGATCGAGGCCATCATCGAGCAGCCTGAGCCGAAGCGCGCCCTGTACGCGCGTCTCGAGACGACGCTCCCCGAACACGCCATTGTCGCGTCGAACACGTCGGGAATTCCGATCCATTCGCTGCTCGAGGGGCGCGGCACGTCGTTCCGCTCGCGTTTCCTCGGCATGCACTTCTTCAATCCGCCGCGGTATCTCCACCTGCTGGAGATCATTCCGACGCCCGAAACGTCGGCGGAGACGATCGCCGCGGCGCGCCTGTTCAGCGATCGGATCCTCGGCAAAGGCATCGTCGTCGCGCGCGACGTCCCGGGGTTCGTCGCCAATCGGCTCGGCGTGTTCGGGATGGTCCTCGCCATCCGACAAATGGAAAAGCACGGTCTGACGATCGACGAGGCCGATGTGCTGACCGGCGTGCTCACCGGGCGCTCCAAGTCCGCGACATTTCGGACCGCGGATCTCTCGGGCATCGACGTCATCGCGCACGTCACGGCCGGGCTGGGCCAGACGACAGGGGAGGACTTTTCGCTCTCACCATGGGTGCTGGAGCTGGTGAAAGCGGGACGCGTCGGCGAGAAGAGCGGGGCGGGCTTCTACCGGCGGGTCGGCAAAGAGATCCACACGCTCGACTGGCGCTCCGGCGCGTACAACCCGCAGGCGCTTCCCGCCACGCCGGAGCTCTCACGGATCGGGAAGCTGCCGCTCGGCGAGCGGTTCGCCGCGATCCGCGACTGGAACGACCGGGAAGGGGCGTTCGTCCGCGAGTACTTGTTACGATTCTCTCATTACGTCCTGTCGACGACTCCGCTCGTCGCGTACGACCTCACCGCGGTCGATCACTCGATGGAGTGGGGATATGCCTGGGAGGCGGGGCCATTCAAGCAGATGGACCTGCTTGGCGCCGATTTCTTGAGCCGCGGGTTCGCGCACCTCGGCCTCGACGAGCCCTCGCTTCTGCGCGAAGCACGCGATGGCTTCTATTCAGCGGACGGGACCAGAGTGTTGTCCCTCAGCGGCGGCTACGAGGAGATTCCGCGCGAGCCCGGCGCAATCCGTCTCGCCGAGCTCCGTCTGCCGACGAAGCGCGAGCGTCACGTGCTCGAACACTCGAAGGACGCCACACTGCTCGACGTAGGACAGGGCGTCGCGGTGGTCGAGTTCCACAGCAAGATGAACACGCTCAGTGAAGGCGTGGTGACGATGATCAACCGTGCGCTGGACCGTGTGGAGCGCGATGGGATGGAAGGCCTGGTGATCGGCAACGAGGACCCGCGCACCTTCACCGCGGGCGCGGATCTCTCGATGATCGTCGGGCTGTTGCAGGCCAAGGATTGGTCCCGCTTCGAGGCCGCCGTGCGCGGGTTTCAGGAAACTTCGCTACGCATTCGCGGCGCACCATTCCCGGTCGTTGCCGCGCCGTTTGGACTGACGCTCGGCGGCGGCTGCGAGTTCTCGCTCCACGCCGACCGTGTTCAGGCGCACGCCGAGCTCTATATGGGTCTCGTGGAGGTGGGCGTCGGCCTCATTCCGGGCGGCGGTGGAACGACCGAGATGCTCTTCCGCTTCTCCACCGAGCTCGGTCCGTACGCCGAAGCCGATCCGTTCGAAGGAGTGCGGCGCGCCTTTCAGCTGATCGCGATGGGTACGACGAGCACGAGCGCGCTGGAGGCGAGAAAGCTTGGCTTTCTGCGTGAGGCGGACCGCATCACGATGAATCGCGATCGTCTGATCGCCGATGCGGTGGCGCGCGTGAAGGACCTCGCTCCCGACTACGTGCCTCCGCTGCCGCGCACGATCACAGCGATGGGCAAGGACGGTCTCGGTAATCTGCAGTACGCCGCCTGGGCGATGCGCGAAGCCGGGCAAATCACCGATCACGAGGTGCACATCGCGCACGAGCTGGCCTACGTGCTAACCGGCGGTGACGGACCGCCGCGTCCCGTCTCAGAGCGAGACATTCTCGACCTCGAGCGCGAGGCATTCCTGCGGTTATCGGGTACAAAGGAGACGCAGGAACGCATCGCGCACATGCTGAAAACCGGAAAGCCGCTGAGGAATTGATATTATGAAGGACGTGGTGATTGTTTCGGCCGTCCGCAGCGCCGTGGGGCGCGGGAAGCAAGGAGGCGGACTCGCCAACGTGCACGCCGTTGATCTGTCCGCGCATTTAATGAAGGGCGCCCTCGATCGCGCTGGTGTCGAGCCGGGGATCGTGGACGACGTGTACTGGGGCTGCGCGATGCCGGAAGCGACGCAGGGGTTGAACGTCGCGCGACTCGCGTGGCTCCGGGCCGGCCTTCCCGTCGAAGTGCCGGCGGCGACGATCAATCGATTTTGCTCGTCCGGTCTGCAGACGGTTGCAATGGCAGCACAAGAAATCATGAGCGACATGGCCGACGTCGTGCTGGCCGGCGGTGTCGAGATGATGAGCCAAGTGCCGATGTCGGGCTACCACACGCGCCTCGACCCGGACCTCACGGAATCGTATATCGGCATGGGCTTCACCGCCGAACGTGTCGCCGCACGATGGAACGTGACGCGCGAGGACCAGGATCGCTGGGCGCTGGCGAGCCAGCAGAAGGCGGCGCGCGCCTGGGGCAACAGTGCGTTCGAGAAGCAGATTGTTCCGGTCCCGGTAGAGTGCGTATCGTGGAATGGCGCGGAGAAGTCGGCGACGACAACAGCTTTCTTGCGTGACGAGCTGCCGCGCCCGGAGACGACGCTCGAAGGGCTGACCAAACTGAAGCCGGCGTTCAAGGTCAACGGCACGGTGACCGCGGGGAACGCGAGCCCGTATTCCGACGGCGCGGCCGCGGTGCTGCTAATGAGCGGCGACCGCGCGAAGGAGCTCGGGCTCGAACCGATGGCGCGTTTCATCACGTTCGCGGCGGCTGGTGTCGATCCCGACATCATGGGGGTCGGTCCGATCAAAGCGGTGCCGAAAGCGCTGAAGCGCGCGGGCATTCAACTTGGCGACGTCCGGCTCATCGAATTCAACGAAGCGTTTGCCGCGCAAGTCGTCGCCGTCGTCCGCGATCTCGGCTTCGACGAAAACATCGTCAACGTGAATGGCGGCGCGATCGCGCTCGGCCATCCGCTCGGCGCGACGGGCGCCAAGCTCACGACACAGCTCGTCCACGAGCTGGGAGGCCGAGGCGGCGGCATCGGGATGGTGACGATGTGCATCGGCGGCGGGATGGGCGCGGCCGGACTGTTCGAGGTCTATCCGCGGGCTGCCTGATCGGCGGCGGCGCGCGACCGCCCGACTGGAAACGCGTTGGATTGGGAGGTATAGTCACGGCGATTTCCCGCCTTACCTCCTCTTCGAGATCCGTATGCGCCTGCCGCTGCTACTCTGCCTCGTCGCGTCGCCATCCCTCGCGCAAACCCGTCCCGTGTCCGCTCCCAAGCAATCCGCTGACCCGTCCGGTTCGATCATCATTCGCGCCGATCGCGTCGTCGATGGACGCGGCCACGTCGTGCAGGGTGGCACTGTGGTCGTCTCCGGCGACAAGATCACTCGCGTGGGCGCGGCAGCCGGCACGCCGACGTACGACTTGAAGGGGTTGACGCTGATCCCCGGGCTGATCGATGCGCACGCCCATCTCACGTGGTACTTCAATCGACAGGGCCGTTATCACAGCGGCCGGGGCGACAACGACACCCCTGTCGAGTCGATGCTGTCCGCCGCCGGCAATGCGTACGCGACGCTGATGGCGGGCTTCACGACGATCCAGAGCCCGGGGTCGCTGGAAGACAAAGATCTGCGCGAATGGATCGCGATGGGACAGATCCCCGGTCCGCGCGTGCTCACGTCGCTCGGTCCAATTCAAAACGTGAACCTGACTCCCGACTCGCTTCGCGCGATTGTGCGTCGGCGCAAAGCCGAAGGGGCCGACGTCATCAAGATTTTCGCGTCGGCGAGCATTCGCGACGGCGGAGCGCAGACGCTGAAGGACGAGCAGCTCGAAGCGATTTGCGGCGAAGCGAAGGCGCAGGGCATGCGCACCATGGTCCACGCGCACAGCTCGGAAAGCATCAAGGCGTCGGTGCTCGCCGGGTGCAACCAGATCGAGCATGGCGTGTTCGCCAACGACGAAGTGCTCAAGCTCATGGCCGATCACGGCGTGTACTTCGATCCACAGGTCTGTCTCGTCTTCCGCAACTATCTCGACAACCGCGAGAAATACGAGGGAATCGGTAATTACAACGAAGCGGGCTTCGCCGCGATGGAAAAGGCGATTCCGCTCGCGACGGAGATGTTCAAGCGGGCGCTCAAGACGCCCAAGCTCAAGGTGATCTTCGGCACCGACGCGGTGGCCGGCGCGCATGGGCGGAACGCCGAGGAGCTCGTCTGCCGCGTGCAGGCGGGCGGACAGTCGCCGCTCGACGCGATCACCTCCGCGACGTCGCTCGGCGCCGAAGCGCTGCACATGGGCGATCAGATCGGGACGATCGCGCCGGGGATGCAGGCCGATCTCGTCGCGGTGCAAGGCGATCCCTCGAAGGACATCACCGCACTGCGTCGCGTCGTGTTCGTCATGAAGGGCGGGAAGGTCTATCGGAACGCGAAATAGGCGTTCCGATCTCGTCGAGACGGCCGCGGAGACGGGGATGACGCGGATCGCTTAGATCCACGAGATTCCAGGGAACGTTCCGCGCCGGTTTCGTGGAACCGAACAAACGAAACAACGGCAGCTGGATGACGACCGAGCCGACGCGCTCGAGCAGCGCGGCCGATCCCAGATGGAACTCCGTGACGGCGAGCTCTCCGTCCACGACCTCGGCGCGCATCTCCTCGATGCGGCCGACTGTGCGTCCTTCGCTGTCGATCACTTTGCGGCCAAGCAGCCGTTCGACGTGCACCTCGAGGATCTTCACGATCAGCCTCCCGGAATGTGCTCGACGATGTGCCGACGGAGCCAATCTTCCACGGCGACGATGGGCGTGGCCTCGGAGTCGATGTCCATTTGCAGTGAAGGACCCGACCGCGTCAGGCGCGTCCACGGAATTCGAAAGGGCACACCGCGTCCTTCGCCAAATCGCCGATCGCGCGGCGCGTACCACCACGCCAACCGCCGGCTGAGCCGCGACAGGAACGTGATCGGACTCACCTCGACGTACGCAACGCGCGGCGGCTTGTCATCGCGCAATTCGAGGACGATGCCATCGACGCGGCCGGCCGGTTTCCCCTTGGAGTCGCATAGCTGCTCATCGAGCACTTCGGAAACGAGATTCATGCTCACGAGCTCCCGACGATCTGCAGTGGTATCGAGATGATCGCCAACACGCTCGCCAGAAGACTGATGAACATCACAACGATGTTGCCGGCGATACGATTGGTGTGATCGTGGAGATACGACTTGTCGTTCATCAGCACGAGGAACGGCAGCACGCCGATCGGTAACGAGGCCGCGGTGAGGGACATCGAGATCTGCGTCATCTTGAGCGGATCGACGCCGACAAGACTGAAGATCGACGCGGCGAAAACGAGCACCGTGTACAAGAGGCAGAAGCGCGCATCCTGACGCGGCTTGACGTTCTCACCCCACGTCCAGCCGAGACCTTGCGCCACCAGGTACGCGAGCGCGAGCGCGATCTCGAGCGTCGCGCCAAGGCATGCGATGGCGAGTGACGCGACGACGAGCCAAAAGCCAGGCCGCCCGAGAATGGGGCTGAGCAGCTCCGGCAGCTGCTGGTAGTGTTCGACGTCGATGTTGTGCGGATGGAAGATCATCGCCGCCAGAACGAGCACCGCGACCGAGAGAAATCCGCCAAAGCCCATGCCGATCGTGGCGATCGCGCGGTTGGACCAGAGGTACGTCTCGTCCCACTTGTCCTCGATCGCCCCCGACGAGTAGAAGAAAAACAGGTACGGGCTGATCGATGCGCCGAGAATGCTCACCGCTGTGAACCAGTATTTCGCGGCGTCCTCTTTGGGCAGGCTCGGAATGAATCCACGCGCCACCTCGCCGTAGTTCGGGTGCAGCTTGACGGCGCCGACGACGAACGCGACGGTCACGAGCCCGAGGATCGACACACCGTTCTCGATCACACCGAAGGTCGTGTACCAGAGGAGTCCCCACGCGACGAGTGCCACCGGAATGGCCCAGACGGGGATGGGCAATCCGGTCGCCATCTTCAACGCGGCGCCGACACCGCCCACCTCCGCCGCCAGCACGAGGAGCGAGACGCCGAGCATGACGACGGTGAGCGTGGTGAAGAAGGGCACGCCAAAACGCTCTCGCATCGCGTCGGCAATCGTGTGCTTGCTCACCGCCGCGAATCGCCCCCCCATCTCCACGAGGAAGGCGATGCAGACGGTTCCCAGAGCGATCGCCCACGCGAGCTGAAACCCGAACGAGGCCCCGGCCTGTGCCGCCGTGGCGATCGAGCCGATTTCGAGGAAGCCGCCGACGCTGGTGACGATGCCCAGCGCGATGTCGAGGATCCGTTTCATGGCGAGGGTCAGCGCATAGCTGGGCCCGCAGCCTCCTGCTCCCGGCGACGCACCCGCCGTTCCGAATCACGGAGCCAGCCTCGCATCGTCAGCAGAGCGGCGATCAAGTACGCGACGCTCGCCGGGATCCACATGATCAGCCCGGCGAGCTGCTGATCCGCAAGCGCGGTCATGTGCCAAGCCGCGGCGCGCGTCGCGTACTCCGGATACCATGGGTGCCGCGCGAAGGTGATCAACGCACCAAGCACTCCCGTGTGCACCGCCGTCGTGAACAACGAAAGTACGGCAATCCCGCCGCGCTCCGGCGACCCTTGCGTCGGGAGACTCGACCAGAAGAGATACGCGCTCGCCAGAAAGCACAGGTGCTGCGCTGCATGGACGGCGTCGTTCGACAACGTCGCTTGAAACAGCGCCGGGATATGCCAAACCCATATCACGGTGCCGTGAATCAGCCATGCGGCGAGGGGTTGGTTTGCGGCGCGCCACGCACGAACGACGACCGGACGATCGACGAGCGACTCGATTGTCCGGCGAAACCGCCGGGGAACGCCGTCGAGCAAGATGGGAAACGGCCGCGCAAGCACGAGCAATGGTGCGGTGACGACCATCAACAGCTCGTGCTGCACCATGTGCGCCGAGAACAGCGCTTCCGACGCCGCATGGAGCGGCGACATCAGAGTGATGACGAGCAGCAGCCAGCCGGCCGCGAACCAGGCTGCGCCGGGCGTGTGCTTCACGCCGCCGAGAACACGCGCGCCGCGCGCGTAGAGTACCGCGAGCAGAGCGAGTGGAACGACGATGCCGGGCTCGAAGCTCCAGCCGAGCATCGCCTGGAGCACAACGTGGAGCAGAGGCGCCGCGGTCACGCCCGAATGCATGGGCCGAACGCGAAGGCCGCAGCCCACATCGCGGCGATCACGAGCGCCGAGAAGGTGCTGAGCGCCATCCCCATGAGCGCGATGAATCGGGTTCGCGAGTCCACCGTCGCTTCTTCGTCCTCGACGCCCGCTCCCACGACGCGCCAATCGCGGCGTGCCACAAGCCCCGCACCGATTGCGACGATCAAGCAGAGGAGCGGGACCACGTGAATGACAGCCGGCATATGGTGTCCACACGCCCACATGTTGACGCTGTACATGAGCTCCTGATTGAGCAGCGCGGCGATCGGACCGAGCAAGAGTCCGAGCGTGAGGCTCATCAAGCCCGGCCAACGCGCGAAACCGGACGCGCCATCCGCGGCGTTGTGGCGCACGACGTCAAATGACTCTGGGGCCGACATAGACGATGAGGTAGATCGCGATCCAGAGACTGACGGTGAAATACCAATAGGTGGAGTTGTCGACGGTATCGCTGAACGTTCTCGCCGGCATCTTCCTCACGAAATAGAAGAGTGTGAGCCCGATCGTATCCACGACGTCGAGCAGCAGGAGCGACGTATGAAAGCCGACGATGGTCCACGCCGCGGAGCCGTACGCGGTCGTGTCCCATCGGGTATTGATCGCCCAGAGCTCCCACCAGCGAAGCACGATGGTCGGCGTCACCGCCAGGGACATGACGAGCAGCCACCGCTTGACCGCCGCTTCATCCAGCCGCTCCGCTGCTTTCGAGACTACGTAAGCCGGGATGCAGCTGACGAGCATCACCACGACGTTGATCGTCGGAATCAGCAGACTGGGATACGGCGTCCGCAGCGGCGGCCACGTCTCGTAGTTCTGGCGGAGGTACAAGTACGCGACGACGAGCAGCGCAGTCGTCCAGCCTTCGATGACGATGAAGCCGAACGTGCCCCACCACATCAGGCTCTTCGGCCCAAAGGTCACACTCGGCAGCGCGGCAACGTCGCCGGCGGGACGCAGCCGCCTCATGCCGTCTCCACGATCGAGTCGCCGGCGAGTACGCGTTCGCGCGTTGCGCTCTGCGCCCCGGTCCATCCCCAACCGGCGAGACCGATCAGCGACAGACCGAGGCCACCGAGCACGAAATACGGCGAGAAGATCGAGCCGATGAATACCACGCCCATGCACCCGGCGAGGTAGAGCGGCCAAATCGAATCCGGCGGATGATAGTGTCGCGATTCCGGCCGTGCGTCGAACAGTGTCGTCATCAGAACTTCACGCCGGTCGGCACGCAAACCCGTGAGCACGGGCAGATCGACAGCCGTGTCCCACAGAGGGTGCCGGCTCGTTACGATCGGGGTGTGAACGAAGTTGTACGGCGGCGGCGGCGATGGAACCGCCCACTCGAGTCCGTGCGATTCCCATGGATTCGCGTCGGCGACGGGCCCGCGAGCGAAAGCCCGGATCACATTGACGATGAATACGACGACAGAGATCGCGATGGTATAGGCGCCGGCGGTCGCGAGCAGGTTGAGCGGGCCCCAACCCGTCTCCGGCAGATACGTATAGACACGCCGCGGCATCCCCTCGAGGCCGAGCACGTGCATCGGGAAGAACGCGACGTTCACGCCGATCACGAACAGCCAGAAACTCACCTTGCCCATCGTCTC
>Ga0207674_10002288_pt1 | contig 24294 bp, 24 predicted proteins | sample KBSCornC72_FD_184303 | JGI IMG/M metagenome (GOLD analysis project Ga0207674, IMG submission 184303) | Corn rhizosphere microbial communities from Kellogg Biological Station, Michigan, USA - KBS Corn C7-2 (SPAdes) (version 2) | ecosystem: Host-associated > Plants > Roots > Rhizosphere > Soil ...
GTCGGATGGCGTCATTACCGTATTGCCGCGCGGCGCGGCGTCGGTGCGAAACCGAACGCGCTCGCGCGGACGGCTCGGCGAAATTGGATTCGTTTCGGGGAAGCGGTTGCGGCCTTGACGTGCGCCGGATTTGGGTGGACCTGAAGAAGATGCCGGACGATGGCGGGCGTTTGTGCGTGCGGGGGGGTTTGCTAAGATGCGGTTCCTTAATGATCTGGGTCTGTCGTAGAGTCTTTGCTTATGCCGCTTAAGTTTGAGATTTATCGCGAGGGCGCGCGGGTCACCAGCTTTGTGCCGGTGGCGGCGATGGCGATGGGGCCGGAGAGTGTGCCGATTCCGGGGGAGGTCGTGTTTAAGGACGGTATGCTGGTTCTGAGTCGGACGGACGATCATGCGGTGGGATTGTCGCTGCTTTGGGATGCGGGGCCGCTGGGGTCGTATCAGTTGGAGACGACGCGGGTGCCGCCGCGGGAGGAGCCGTATAACCTGAACGTGGAGCTGGCGCGGTTTCGGCTGATGAAGGTGATCCAGAAGCAGGAGGACTGGAACCTGTTCGACTTTCCAAAGGCGGACAAGTTCACGGCGCGGTTCAAGGAGGCGCAGAGCCTTTTTACCGACGCGCTGGGGAAGCTCGATCAACCGGTGGAGGCGGCGGGGCTGGCGGACCAGGCGCTGGCGATCGCGCTGGATTTGTCGGAGCAACTGTCGGGGTTTCATGGGGAATTGCTGATCAATCGCCGGCGGTCGTCGAACTCGTTCGTGCGGCACATCTTCGGTTGCCGGGTGGATTCGTCGGTGCAGAATTCGCGGTACCGGGAGTCGATTGCGGGGAATTTCGACTACGCGGTCGTGCCGATGTCGTGGAAACAGTTGCAGCCGGAAGAGGGGACGTTTAACACGGACGCGCTGGACGAGTGGGTGGAGACGTTGTCGCGGAAGCGGGTGCCGATCATCGCGGGGCCGCTGATTGATTTGAACGAGGGGCAGGTCCCGGATTGGCTGTTCATCTGGGAGCACGACTTCGACACGCTGCGGGAGATGGCGTACGAATTCGTACAGAAGGTGGTGCACCGGTACCGCAAGGCGGTGGCGGTGTGGAACGTGGCGAGCGGTTTTCACACGAATCGCGCGTTGACGCTGAACTTCGAGCAGGCGATCGAGCTGACGCGGCTCCTGGTAGCGCACGTGAAGAACATGCTGCCGCAGGCGCGGACGCTGATCACGATCACGCACCCGTTCGGTGAGTATCACGCGCGTCCGATGGCGAGCGTGCCGGCGATGCTGTACGCGGAGATGGTTGCGCAGGCGGGGATCAACTTCGAGGCGTTCGGGCTGGAGATGGAGATGGGGGTGCCGGCGCCGGGGCGGTATTTGCGGGACTTGTTCCAAGTGAGTTGTATGCTGGATCGTTTTTCGACGATCGGGCGGCCACTGTTCTTGACGGCGGTGGGTTCGCCGGGGCGGAACACGCCGGACGCGACGGATTCGTCGGAGGGGAGGCTTGATCCGGCGATGGGGGGGCGTTGGCATCGGCCTTGGGATCCGCAGTTGCAGGCGGAGTGGATGGAGGCGGTGTACCGGGTGGCGTTGTCGAAGCCGTTCGTGGAGTCGATCGCGTGGGCGAATTTGGCGGACATGGGGCAGACGCTGCCGGGCGGGGGGCTATTAGACGACATGTTGCAGCCGAAGCCGGTGTGGGAGCGGCTGCATAAGATGCGAGAGCAGTTTCATCAGTGGACGGGACGGAAGGGTGCGGGCGGGGGTGGGCCTTTGCCACCGGTTGGGGGTGGGAATGGGGGGTAGTTCGTGCGGTGCGGAGGGGTTTGCATGCCTCACGGACGTGAGCAAGCCGGTGGAAATCAGATGAGCCTTGAGGGGTCCTGGGTATGGAGTCGGCGTCAGCGCGTTGCGCTGGCGGTTCTGGTGTTGGTGGTGGCGGTGGGGCTTTTTGTTCGCGCGGTTTGGAATCCGGGGCGGGTGGGGGATCCGTTGCCGGGGGCGGGGGAGCGGGCGGGGCGGTTGGCGACGCGGATCGATCCGAATACGGCGGACTGGCCGGCGTGGGCGGCGCTGCCGCTGATCGGGGAGAAGCGGGCGCGGCAGATCGTGGAGTGGCGGGAGCAGTTTCAGTCGGGGCACCCGGGGGAGGTCCCGTTTGAGCGGGCGGAGGATTTGATGAAGGTGAAGGGAGTGGGGAAGGCGACGGTGGAGACGCTGGCGCCGTATCTGATATTTCCGGGGGCGGGGGAAAGGTAGCGAGGGTGGGGGTTGGCGATGACGATTGGCAACGGGGAGGTGGGTTGGCACGGAGTCGCAAAGAAGTAAAGGGGGAACCAAGCAAAGAAGAAGCTGAGGGCGATGGGGTGGACGGCGTGAAAATGGGCGGTGGTGGGCAAACTTCGGGGGGGTGGTGGACGTTGTATATTAGGGCCGGCGGGGGTATCCTGTCGGGCTTCTCGTTTACCCCCATTGGTCAGGCGGTAGCGGTGTTCTCCCTGTAAAGTCAGGCGGGAACCGGTCTTAGTTCTTTCAGATGACCAGTCACAACGGACCAGCGATAATGAATCAAGTGCGAAACGACATCCGAAATGTTGCCATCATTGCCCACGTCGACCACGGTAAGACGACTTTGGTGGACGCGCTGCTGCGTCAGTCGGGCAACTTCCGCGAGAATCAGGTTCAGGACACGATGCTGGACAGCAACCCGCTGGAGCGGGAGCGCGGGATCACGATCCTGGCGAAGAACGTGGCGATTAACTACACCGATCCGGTGACCAAGCAGGTCTATAAGATCAACCTGATCGATACGCCGGGCCACGCGGACTTCGGGGGGGAAGTGGAACGGGTGCTGAGCATGGCGGACGGGGTGTTCCTGCTGGTGGACGCGGCGGAGGGGCCGATGCCGCAGACGCGGTTCGTGCTGAAGAAGGCGTTCCAGCACGAGCTGCGGCCGATCGTGGTGATCAACAAGATCGACCGTCAGGACGCACGGGCGGACGCGGTGCTGAATGAGGTCTTCGACCTGTTCGTCGAACTCGGGGCCGACGATGAGACACTCGACTTCCCGGTCCTGTATGCGTCGGGGCGCGCGGGTACGGCGAGTTGGAAGCTGGACGAGCCGGGCAAGGACATCATCCCGGTCTTCGAGGCGTTGTTGAAGCACATCCCGGCTCCGCACGGGGACGCGGACCGGTCGCTGCAGATTCGAATCAGCAGCATTCAGTACAACGACTACGTCGGGCGGATCGGCGTGGGCAGGATCATCAACGGGCGGATCAAGACCGGGCAGCAGGTGACGATCGTGAAGCGGGACGGGGAGAAGATCAAGAGCAAGGTGCCGCAGGTTCAGGTGTTCGACGGGTTTGGGCGGAAGAACGCGGACGAGGCGGCGGCGGGGGACATCGTGGCGATCATCGGCCTCGAATCGGTGGACATCAGCGACAGCGTTTGCGACTTCGCCAACCCGGAGGCGCTGGAGCCCGAAGACATTGAGCCGCCGACGCTGACGATGATGTTCAGCGTGAACGATTCGCCGTTCTGCGGGAAAGAGGGGAAGTATGTGACGAGCCGGAACATTCGCGAGCGGCTGTTCAAGGAGCTTGAGGCGAACGTGGCGTTGAAGGTGGAGGAGGCGGAGAACAAGGACTCGTTCAAGGTGAGCGGCCGCGGGTTGCTGCATTTGGGCATTTTGATCGAGAACATGCGGCGGGAGGGGTATGAGTTGTCGATCAGCAAGCCGCACGTGATCATGCGGAAGGACAAAGAGACGGGCCAGACTCTCGAACCGATCGAGTACCTGGTCGTGGACGTGCCGGAGAAGAACATGGGGGGCGTGATGGAGCTGGTCGGCAACCGCAAGGGCGAGCTGGTGCGGATGGACAACCGCGAGGGGCAGGTGCACCTCGAGTTTACGATCCCGGCGCGCGGGCTGATCGGGTTGCGGACGCGGATGTTGACGGCCACCCAGGGGACGGCGGTGATGCATCACAACTTCCACGAGTATGCCCCCGCCCGCGGCGAGGTGCCGGGGCGGCTGAACGGGGTGATGATCAGCATGACGGGCGGGAACGTGAACGCGTTCGCGCTGAACAATTTGCAGGAGCGCGGGGTGATGTTCGTGGAGCCGGGGCAGCCGGTGTACGAAGGGCAAATCGTGGCGGAGAACGCGCGAGACAATGACATGCCGGTGAACCCGACGACGGCGAAGAAGCTGTCGAACATGCGGACGACGAGCAGCGACGAGAACATCATCCTCAAGCCGGCGCGGAAGATGACGCTGGAGCAGGCGCTGGAGTACATCGAGGAGGACGAGCTGGTCGAGGCGACGCCGCAGAGCATTCGGCTGCGGAAGAAGCATTTGACGGAGAACGCGCGGAAGAAGGCGGGGAAGTCGAGGCCGTCGTCGGAGGCGGTGGAGGTTTAGTCCATCGGCCCTTTGCCGCGCGTCACTTGTCGGCAGACCCGATCGTGAGAGTCACGGGCTGGCCTTCTTCCGTTACTTTTGACAGGATGAGGAAGCCGGTTGGGCGGGGCTTGTATTCGAGTGCCTGGCCGGAGTAGGGGTCCGTGAAATCTTTGAGTCGCTGGGGTCCGGCCAGTTCGATGGCTACGGCGGCGCGCAGGAGGGTCAGGCGCGTCTGCATGGCGGCGTAGTGGTCGTAGGCGCGGGTGAAGTCGGGGAGGGCGATCTTCAATGGGTTGTCGTCGGACTGCCGCTGGAGTTCGAGCATCCGCGCGTGGGCTTGCGGCTGGGGGAGCTTGAGGGCCTCGGGGAAGGCGTCGTAGATGGGGCGCAGGGCGTTTAAGCGGGCGGCGACGGTCTGGGGCGTCGCGCCGGCGGCCTTGATGGCGGCGGGGGGGAGGCCGAGTGTGTCGGCGAGCCATTGCTCCCCGCGGCGGCCGTCCGACTTCGGGTCCTGCAACCGGGCGATCAGCGACATCAGGCCGTACTCGCGCTCCCAGACGATCGAGCCTTCCAGCGTACCGCCGGGCGGGAGCTTGGTAAGGCGGTCGCTGAGGTGGGCTAGGTCGTCCTTCGATACTGTCTGAAGGTGTGGGGCGACGGCGTTGATGGCCATTCGTTCGATCGACGCCTGGACCATGATGCCGATGAGGATGTCGTCGGCGCCGGTTCGGCGGGCGAGGACGAGGGTGTCGGCGATGTCTTCGACGGCGGCGGCGGTTTGGCCGGTCGTCAGGCGCTGGCGCGCGCGCAGGCAGGCGAGGCGGGCGAGATCCCGGGCTTTGACCAAATGCGGGAGGCGCATCGCGAAGCTGTCCTGCTTGTTGAGTCCCCAGTCGCAGCGGTCGCACGCCGAGCCGCGGTGGAGCTGCTTGAGGGCGTCGGCGGCGGACTGGAGCAGCTTGTCGGCGGTGGCGTCCAGCGGGGCGGTTTCCCAGGTGGAGATGAGCTTGCGCTGGGCGTCGTCGGGCACGGGGAGTTCGGCGAACGCCTGCCAGTATTGGAGGGCGGCGTTGCGGTCGGTGGCGTCGGTGACGCTTGCGGCGGCGGCGGGAGTCGGCGCGGGCTGCGCCCGGATCGGAGCGAGCGCTGCGGACGCGAACATTATGGCGGCGGCGATCGAGGCGCGGGATCTTCCCAGGCGGTTCGTGCGATTCATTTTTCGTCTCCAATTGAGTGGAATGAACGTCGCGGTTTCGAGTCACTGAATCCAGTTTTGATTGATGCGAGCGAGGGACGCCGCCGGCGGCGCGGGGTCGGGCGGTCCCATCGGGCGGTACGATTGGGCGTCGAGGAGGGCTTCGAGACGGGCGGGGGATTCGGCCAAGGCCTGTCGATAGTCGCGCAGGGCGGTGGCGGATTGGGCGACGGCGAGCGGGGCGGGGACGGTGGTCGTTGTGGCAAATTCGTTGGAAACGGTCGGGTTGTCGCGCGGGCGTGCGAGCCACGTGACTAATGCGACACACGCGGCGGCGGCGGTAATGGCGGCGATGGCGAGCGTCGTGCGCCAAGGCCTCGCGCTCGCCGGCGCCAAGGCGTCGCCGATGCGGCGGTACAACTCTGACGAGGGGGCGATCGGCCTCAGGGCTTCGAGTTCGACTTCCACGGGGTCACGTTCGTCATTCGTCATGGCACACTCGCTCCTCGGCCAATTCGGACCGTAACTTTTCCAACGCGTATCGGTAGCGCGACGCGGCGGTGTTGGGCGAGATCGCCAAGGCGGTGGCGACCTGCGCGAACGAGAGACGTCCCCAGACCTTTAAGACGACGATCTCGCGCTGCTCTCGGGGCAGGGCGTTCAGGTGATGGTCGATGCGGGCGGCGCGTTCGCGTTCTTCGGCGGGCGCGGCGTCGTCTGTGGCGAACCAACCGGGAGTCGATTCGGGACTGGCGGCGAGTCGCTCGCGGGTCGTTCTGCGGAGGCGGCCGCGCCGGAGGTCGGATGCGGAATGCCGGACGCAGGCGTAGAGGTAGGCGCCCGGATCCTCGGCGCGGTGTCGGGATCGCCAGAAACGGAGGAAGGCGTCCTGGACGACGTCCTCGGCGTCGGCGGTGGTGTGCGTCCATTGGCGGGCGAGGAGGAGCATCGCCGGCCCGTGCCGCCGGAACCAGGTTGACCAGTCGTCCGCGGAATCTGCCATCCGTCAGCCGCCTTCCACCTTTAAGACGCCGCGGGCGGGGGAAATTGTCTAAAGCGATGCCGGATGTCGCATTTATCAGCCGGCGCGCATCATAGGGGTGGATGCTGAGCACGGGCGAACGACTAGATTGCCGCAGGGCCGAGTGCGGCGGCGGCGGCACGGAACCGGATGAGAGTCTGGTCCTGCGGGCGCGGGGGGGAGAGCGGGGGGCGTTTTCGGTTTTGGTGGGGCGGTATGAGCGGGCGGGGCTGGCGGTGGCGGTTTCGATCCTGCGTTGCCGTCATGACGCGCGGGACGCGGTGCAGGATGCGTTTGTTACGGCGTACGAGCGGTTGAACCGGTTGTGGTCGGCTCGGCGGTTTGGGGGGTGGTTTCTGCGGATCGTGCGGCGGCAGGCGCTTTGGCAACTGAGACGGCGGCGAACGCGCGAGCGACACCTGTCGGCGGTCGCGCGGGCGGAGGTCGGGCGGCGGGAGGGACGGACGCCTGAAGAAAGTGATGTGATGATTGGGCTGATCGGGCGGTTGCCGGATCAGGAGGCGTTGGTGGTGTCGTTGCGGCATCTGGATGAGCGGTCGGTGGCCGAGATTTCGGCGATGACGGGAAGGCCGGTGGGGACGGTGACTAAGCAGTTGTCCCGGGCGTATGCGCGGATGCGCGGGTGGCTTAGGAAGGAGGATTTGACGTGAGTCGAGAATCGTTGACGGAATCGGAAAGGCTTGAGGGGTTGTTCACCGAGGCGCGGCGCGGGTTGGGTGAGGTTGAATCGGTGCGGGCTGATGTCGAGCGGCGTGTTGAGGAGACTTCGGTTCGGCGCGCGAGTCGGTCCTGGTCGGTGGCGACGGTTGTGCTGCTCGCCGTGGCAGTGGGTGGAGGGTTTTGGGTTTGGCGCGGTACGGGGGTGGTGGTCCCGGCGGAGGCGGAGGCGGAGCCGGCGTTTAGCGTGCGGGTGGGGGAGGAGGAGTTGAGGACGCATGTGGCGGCAATGCTGGATCGGCGGACGGTGCTGATGGTTTGGAGTGGCGGGGGTGAGGTGGCTGTAAACGCGGGTGAGGGGCGGGATGGTGTGCGGGTTGGGAAGTATGTTTGCCATGCTCTTCCGGACGGGCGGTCGCGGGCCGGGCGGCGGGTGTGTTACCGGATGTACGTTGCGGACGAGGGTGTGCGGCCGGCGCTGGAGCCGCCGACGGTGACGGTGGACGCGGGTGCGGGCGGTGGTGTGGTGTCGTTTGCGGTGTCGCCGCGGGCGGTGTCGACGGCGGATCAACTGGCGGCGGTGATGGCGGGTCAGGGGCTTACGTTGGCGGACGGCGCGACGGCCGCGCGGATTTTTGAACGGGCTCGTGAATATGTTCAAGACTGAAAGGACCGAACGTGATGCTTCGACGATATTTCGTTATCGCGTTGATGGTGTGTGCGGCGTGGGCTTGCGTTACGGCGGCGGCGGCGGAGGGGCCGGCGTATTCCGTCTCGGGGAAGGCGGTGCGGGTTGGCGACAAGGTGACGGTGGAATTCAAAGTTTCGCACCGGGCTGTGGGCGGGGAACTGGTGAACGGTCATCGCGTTGTCGAGACGTCGCAGTCGGGTGCGTTCAAGCTGGTCGAAGGAAGGCGGGCGAGCATGGTGGCGAACCTGGCGGGCGATCGTGAGCCGAATAAGGCGGCGGCGGAGACAAAGCCGGTGGCGAGCCTGGACGATGTGGATTCGGGATTGCGAGTGGACGTGATCAGTGTGAAGGGAGTGGACAAAGTGTTGGTGACGGCGAGTGTGATCGAGGGCGGGGCGACGACCTGGGCGGATGCGAAGGTGCTGGACGTTGTGGTAAAGCCGGCGGAGAAGTGACGGGTACTCGTTACTTTGGCGCGGGCTTGGCGACGGCGGCTTCGTGCTCGCGCCAGGCTTTGGCGAACGCCGCGAGGCCTTCGCGGGTTGCGGGGGCGGCGGCGCGGTTGGCCGCTGCGTCGATCGACTGCGGCGTGTCGAGCGTTCCGTGGGCGTGGAGGATGCTGGCGGCCTGGGCGGCGACGGCGGCGTCGTAAGGGGCGAGGTCTGACAGGACGGCGTCGAGTTTGGCGTCGGACTTTTCGACGATGCGCGTGGCGTAGTCGAAGGCGCTGTCGAACGTGCCGGAACTGTCGGCATCAAGGAAGACGGGGGCGGTGCAGGCGAAGGTGTAGGGTTGCCAGTGGGGGCTGGTGCGTTGGAAGGGACGCGCGCCGGGCCAGTAGGGGGCGGTGAGGCCGGGGCCGGTGGCGACGGCGGTGAGGTAGCAGTCGTGGGTGGGCTTAGGGAGTTGCCAGGTGATGCGGGATTTGATGCCGGGGCGGGCGGCGTGATCGTTGTCGATGGGGAATTCCTGGATCTTTTGGCCATTGGCGTAGAGGGCGACGTTGGTGGCGCGGGTCCAGGCTGGGCCGGCGACCGTGACTTCGACGGTGACGGTGTCGGCGGTAACTTGGGCGAGGTCGGCGGGGTGGAATTGGTTGTTGACCTTGAGGTCGGCGAGGAGGCCGTAGCTGACGAGGACGCGACCTTGTTTGATGGCGTTTACGGCGTTTGCGATGTTGACGTGGGCGGGGTCGGCGTCGTCTACGCGGACGTAAGTGCGGCCTTGCCCGACGATGAAGCGGGAGACGTCGTGGGAGTCGCTGGCGCCGATGGGGGTGAGGCGGAGGCCGCGGTTGAGGCAGCCCATCCAGTCGCGGTAGAGGAGGAGGGGGTCGTTGAGGGTGGCGCCGGAGTTGAAGACTTCCATTGCATTAGCGCGGAGGGTTTGGCCGTCGGTGTCTTCGCCGGTGAGGGCGAGGTGGCGGCGGGGGTCGAAGGGGCGGAAGCCGCCGTGATCGTCGCGGGCGTGGTTGAGGATGACGACGGCGTTGGGGGCCTTGTCGGTGATGTCGGCGAAGAGGCGTTCCCACGTTGGCGCGCGGAAGTCAATGAGCTTGGCGGTCTTTTCGAGGGGGAAGACGTTGAAGTGGCCTAGTTTGGCGGTGGTGACTTCGTCGCCGATGACGGGGGCGAAGAATTGGCGGACGTTGGCGGATTTCGCGGCGTCTTCGTAGTCGATGGTGAGGTTGTGGTCGGTGGCGATGGGGAGCTCGATGCCTTCGCCGGCGAGGGTGATCATGCGCTCGGCGAGGGTGGCGTCGCCGTGGTGGGAGTAGGTGAAGGTGTGGATGTGGGCGTCGGCGGCGACGTAGCCGGTGGTGTCGACCTCGCGGCGGATGGAGAGGTTGATCGGGTCGTTAGCGCCGCGGTGCGGGTCGAGCTCTTTTGTGGCGAGGGACCATTCAAAGCCGCGGTTGGCGTAGAGGGTGTAATGGCCGGCGGGGAGGCGGAGGGTGGCGCGACCGGTGGCCGTGTAGACGACGCCGGTGCGGACGGCGAGGGTTTCGGAGGATTCCACACCGAGGGGGACGAGATCGTTGTCGGGGTTGACGACGGTCAGGCGGCAGGGGGTGGCGTGGTGGGTGTCGGCGTCGGTGACGGTGACTTCGACGGTGGATTCGCTGGTCAGGTCTTTGACGGGGCGGTGGAGGAGTTCGACGCCGCCGACCAGGATGTCGTCGGCGTCGGGGGCGGGGCTGGTGCAGACGATTTGGATGTCGTTCTCGCCTTCGCGGAGGGCGTGCGGGGGGATGGCGAGCAGGGTGACCATGGCGTTTTCTTCCTGGGGCAGGGTGGCGAGGCGCTTTCCATTGAGTAGGACGTCCCAGGTGAGGCGGAGGTCGCGGTGGCGGAGGCGGAGGGTTTCCTCGGTGTCGTTGGTGCGGGATTGGAAGGTGATGCGGGTGGTTTGGCCTTCGGCGTCGGCGGGGAAATCGTCCCACTCGCGGTCGAGGCCGTGGCGGAGGTGGTGGAGGTGGGGGTCGAGGGTTTGGGCGTACACGCGATGGACTGGCGCGACGAAGAAACATGCGATGGCGGTTGCTAGAATCCAATGCAGACGCATGTGAATATGGTACAGTTCTAGTTGAGTCATTGGAGAACGCCGGTATGGAAATTTCCCTTCCACCAGACCTGATGAAATACATCGACGACAAGGTTCGTGCCGGTCAGTTCGGCTCGGCGGCCGAGTTGATTCATGGCGCGATCGCCGCGATGAGGGACCAGGAAGAACTGACGGCCGAGGACATTGCGGCGCTGCGTGAGGAGGTCGGTGTGGGCCTGGCGCAACTTGACCGTGGTGAGGGGGCAGAGTGGGATGTCGAGGAGACGAAGGCGCGTCTCCGGGAACGGATCGCACGGGCGAAGAGGGCATCCTGATGCCGCGCGTCATCCGCTCGCCAGAAGCGCAGTCGGATGTTGACGAGATAGCACATTACATCGCGCGGGATAACCTCGACGCGGCGCTTCGATTTTTGGATACGGTTGACGAGAAGTTCAAGTTGCTCGGGAAGTTCCCGGGTGCGGGAACGGCTCGTGACGAGATCGGAACCGGCCTGCGAAGTTTTCCGGTGGGGAATTACGTCATCTTTTACCGGACCGCTCGGGGTGGCGTCGAGGTTGCGCGGGTTCTGCACGGTGCGAGGAACCTTCGTCGCGTGTTCGGGCGGCCCAAACGTAAGTAGAGGATCACTTACTTCGACTGGCCGACATAGTAAGGTATGATCGAAACCGTTATGGACGCGCGTGAGCGAGAGAAACGTCGGCCGGTGATTGGGATCACAATGGATTGCCGGGACGAGGGGAACTATTACCAACTTGGGTTCGACTATACGAAGTCGGTGGAGTTGGCGGGGGGGGTGCCTCTTGGGATTCCTTATAGGACGGATGTGGGGCTGATTCCGCAGATCCTGGACGCGGTGGATGGGGTTTTGTTTACGGGTGGGAATGATTTGGACCCGGCGCTGTATGGGGAAGAGTGGCATCCGAAGGCGCAGCGGATCGATCCGGATCGGCAGACGTTTGAGTTGGCGCTCTTGGCGGAGGTGGAGCGGCGACGGCTGCCGGCGCTGGCGATCTGTCTGGGGTGTCAGTTGTTCAACGTCTACCGCGGCGGCAGCCTGCACCAGTTTCTTCCCGACCTGGGCGACAAGAACGAGCACCGGCGGCTGGATGCGACGCTGCGGCGGCATCCGATCAAGATCGAGGCGGATTCGGCGATCGGGCGGGCGATCGGAAAGTCGGAAATTTCGGCGAACACGTATCACAAGCAGGCGGTGAAGGATGTCGGCAGGGGGTTGCGGGTGACGGCGGTTTCGGACGACGGGATCGTGGAGGGGCTGGAGGATCCGACGATGCCGCTATTCGCGGCGGTGCAGTGGCACCCGGAGCGGTTGCATACGGAGGCGGAGCATTTGGCGCCGTTTAAGCTTCTTGTGGAGAAGGCGGGGGAGGCGGGAACGCGGGGGCGCTGAGTGGCTGACGTTCCGACGATCTTTGACGATTGTCCGTGCGTCGCGTGCGAGTACAACCTGCGCGGGCTGACGGTGGATCAACGGTGTCCCGAATGCGGGGAGCCGATCACGCGAACGCTGCGGCGGATACTGGGGGTCGTGCGCCCGGAGACGGGCGTCTGGATTCGGGACGCGCTGGCGAGCGTTGAGGCACGGCGCTTGGGCGCGGTGGCTGCGGAGGCGGGTTGCACGGTGGACGCGGTGCGATTTCTGTGTCACGCGTTCAATGTCGCCAAGGGGCAACCTGGTGGCGGGCGCGTGACGGCTGGCCACGTTTGTGACGGCGTGCGCGATTGGGCGATTCGATATTTCAATGACACGGACGAGGCGAAGGAGCTGCTTGCGGAATGGGGAATCACGCGCAGCGAAGACGTCGGGCGGATCGTGTTCGCGATGGTGCAATTGGGGCACATGAAGGCGGAGGAGGGGGAGACGATTCGGGATTTCGACGGTCTATTTACGCTCGAGACGTTGTTTTCGGATTCGAGTCGGTAAACTGCCGCCGTGGCTCGTCGCATTCTGCTCGTGATTACGGACCTGGAGATCGGCGGGACGCCGACGGTGGTTCGGGAATTGGTGTTGCGGCTGCGGTCGGATGACATCGTGGTGGAGGTGGCGTGTTTGAAGGGGTGGGGGCCGGTGGCGGATCAGCTTCGGGGGGCGAGGGTTGAGGTGACGGCGTTCGGGGCGCGGCGGGCGCGCGAGTTGCTGGGGGTGGCTAAGCGGCTTCGCAGTCTGGTGCGGAAGCGGCGCATTGATACGGTGTTCAGTTTTCTGGTGCACGCGAACGTTGTGGCGGCAATGGCGGCGAAGCGGCTGCCGGGCGTGCGGTTTTTGCAGTCGATCCAGACGGTGCAGCCTCGGCCGCGGTGGCATTGGTGGGCGCAGCGGTGGGCGGCTCGGTGGGCGGAGCGGATTGTGGTGCCTTCGACGGCGATCGTGCGTTACGCGTCGCGGAAGTGTGGCATTCCGGAGTCGAAGTTTGTGGTGATTCCCAATGCGGTCGATGCGGATGCGTTCCCTCGCGTTGAGGTCTTCGCGGGTCCAAAAGTACGGGCGGGGTATCTCGGGCGACTTGATCCGGCGAAGGATCCTGGCCTTCTGCTGGCGTCTATCGAATGGGCGATCGCCGAGAATGCCGATGTGGAACTGCATTATTTCGGCGACGGGCCGGAGCGGCCACGTCTGGCGGCGGCGGCGGAGCGGATGGGGTTGGGCGGACACGTTTACTTTCACGGGACGTATGCCCGGCCGCAGGATGCCTTGAGTCAGATTGATGTGCTCTGGCATCCGTCGGGGGTGGAGGGGTTCGGTCTGGTAGTGATCGAGGCGATGGCGAGCGGGGTGCCGGTGATTGCTCTGGGTGCGGCGGGGGTTTTGGATATCGTCGAGAATCAGCGGAACGGCTTGCTGATGGATCTGATGACTTGCTATCGGGACATGGCGGGGTGCCTTAAGTGGCTTCGGGATGATCCGGGGCTGCGGGCCAAATTGATTGAGAATGGGTTGAAGACCGTGCGAGAGCGGTTTACATGGGAGAGGGTGTTGCGGGAGTATCGGGGGGTGTTGGGGTTTTAGCTAGGGTGATTTTGTTGGTGGCGATTTCGCTCGCTGAAGAGAGCCCTACGAAATTGCCTGTATCATGCCGGGAACTTGAAGACCCTCATCCCCGCCTTCTCCCGCGAGCGGCTGGGGCGGTGCGGCGGAATGCGGTTTTGGGCGCTCGCGAGAGAAGGAGGGTAGTTGTTGGGGCGCGGGGGCGACTTGGTTGAGGCGGAACCACTGGCAAGCCTGAGGGCTTGCCAAGTGCCACCCATTTCTGGCGTTAGTCGTAGGCTTCGGGGGTTTCGTTTTTGGGGCGGGTTTTCCAGCGGCGGTGGACCCACCAGTATTGGCCGGGGTCGGCGCGGATGGCGTCTTCGAGGGCCTTGGTGTAGCGTTGGGTGATGTAGCGCAAGGGGTCGTCCTGGGTTTGCCAGTCGTCGGGGAAGATGGTGTCCTGGACGCCGACGACGAACTTGAACTGGTCGTTGAGGCGGCGGGCGTAGCCGACGACGACGGGGACGTTGTATTGCATTGCCAGCAGTCCGATGGATTTGTAGGTGCTGGCCTTTCGGCCGAAGAAGTCGACGAACATGCCCTTGGAGCCCGCGTTCTGGTCGGCGACGAAGGCGACGGCGCCGCCGCCCTCGATGACGTCGACGACGTCGTCGGTGGCGCCCTTCTTGGCGATGATGCGCTGGCCCTTGCGCTCGCGGACTCCGAAGACGAAGTCGCTGAGGTAGGGGTTGTCGAGCGGTCGGGCGACGCTGGAAGTGGGGAAGCCGAGGGTGGCGAGGAGGTAGCCGAGGATCTCGAAGTTGCCGTAGTGGCCGGTGAGCATGATCAGACCGCCCTCGCGCTTGACCATGAGCTCGAAGGGTTTCTGGAAGTTTTCGAGGACGACGTAGCGGGCCCAGGAGTCGATGCGGATCAGGCGGGTGGTGAAGAACATTTCGACGAAGAACATGAAGAGTTCCTGCATGCTTCGTCGGGCGAGGACTTCGCGGGTGCGGTCCGGAAGTTCCGGGAAGGAGCGGCGGAGGTTGGCGAGGGCGCGCTCGCGGTGCTTGCGGTCGAGGCGGTACATGATGTCGCCGAGGATTTTGGCGACGCGGAGGTTCAGGTTGACGGGCCAGCACTGGAGCCACATGGCGACGAGGCGCACGCCGAGGAATTGCAGGCGGTCGAGGAAGTCGTTGCGCTCCTTGGGCATGGGGTGGGAATTGTAGGGACGGGGGCGGGGATGACCAGAGTGGAGAGATCCGACTCCGCAGGAGCCGGCGTGGAGTTTAACCACCAATACGACTCATCTGCTGGTTGCCGTGGTGGGAGTGGACTTCGGGTTTGAGGCGGACGCAGGCGGTCATGGCGTCGGCGAGGGCGCGGGGGCGGTCGGCGGGGGGCGTGGTTGGTGTGCGGAGGAGGGGGCGAATGTCTACTTCGCCGCCTTCGAAGAGGCAGGAGCGGAGGACGCCGTCGGCGGTCAGGCGCAGGCGGTTGCAGGTGCTGCAGAAGGGGGCGGACATGGCGCTGATGAAGCCGATGCGGCCGATCGGGTTGCCTCGCGCCAGGCGGTAGACGTTGGCGGGGCCGACGCCGGGCTCGGTGGATCGTTCGACGGCGAGCAGGGGGCCCAGTTCGCGTTCGATGGCGGCGCGGACTTCGGATTCGGGGATGAAGGCGTCGCCGCGGTCCTGTGCGCCGCAGCCGCCGGCGGGGCCGATTTCGGATTCGTCGACCCGTCGGGCGGACGAGGTTGGAGGGAGTTGGATGGCGGCGTCGCCGAGCGGCATGTATTCGATGAAGCGAACCGTCAGGGGGCGTGTGAGCGAGAGGCGGGCGAAGTCGGCGAACTCGTCGTCGTTCGTGCCGCGCATGGTGACGCAATTGATCTTGAGCGACCGCAGGTTGGCGTCTTCGCAGCGGTCGAGGCCGCGCAGGACGGCGGCGAGGTCGCCCGTGCGCGTGATCCGGCGGAAGCGGTCGGGATGGAGACTGTCGATGCTGACGGTGACGCGATCGAGGCCGGCTTCCTTCAGGGGGTGGGCAAGGTGCTCGAGGTGGAAGCCGTTGGTAGTGAGAGAGAGGTCCTCCACTCCGTCTATCGGTCGGAGCATGCGGACCAGGTCGACGATGCCGTGGCGGACGGTCGGCTCGCCCCCGGTCAGCTTGAACCGGCGGATGCCGTGGATCTCGATCGCGGCTTTGACGACATCGGCGATTTCCTCAAAGGTCAGCAGGTTTTCCTTGGGCAGCCAGCGGACGCCTTCTTCGGGCATGCAGTAAAGGCAACGGAAATTGCAACGATCCGTGACGCTGATGCGTAACACGCGGACGGCCGAGATCGACCGCGGGCCGGTTTCGATGACGTTGGCAGGGCGGTTCGAGGTTTCGAATAGCGGCAGACGCATGAGCGTTTGCATTGTAGCCTCGCGAGTACGCCGGCGGAAATGGCCGGCGAAAGGAGCACGCCGGAATGCGACGGGCGCGACTATAAATCCCGCGCCGGATTGTAACTTTCGGCCGTTTGACGGGTTGGAGGGACTGGGTATGCTAACCCGGCGTATCGGTGGGACGTCTAACTAACAAGCAAACAAGGAGAACTCATGAGAAGCGCTCGTAGATTCGCGGCCGCGGTGGTCGTGATGGCGATGTTGATCGCCTCCTCAGCCCGCGCCCAGGTACTGTCGCTGCTGCCCGGCGACGCGATGGTGGTCGTCAAGATCAAGAACATGCAGGACGTCAGCTCGAAGGTCGCGACGCTGGCCCAGCAGTGGGGCCTGGCGAACATCCGCCCGGAGCTGAATGACCCGCTCGGCACGCTGCTGACGGTGGCGAACCTCGGGCCGGGGCTTGCCCGCGACGGCGAGGCGGCGGTGGCGGTCATGATGCCGCCGGCGAATGGCGGCGAGCCGAACATGGTCGTGCTGGTTCCCGTGAGCGACTTCAAGACGTTCTCCACGTCGCTGCCCAATGCCAAGGCGGAAGGCGAATTGACTACGTTCACCATGGGGGGCAATCCGCAGCCGGGTTACGTGGCGGACTGGGGCAAATTTGCCGCGATCTCGCCGCAGAAGGAGATGGTCGGGAAGAAGTTTACGGGCGTGCAGGTGACCGGCGCGACGTCGAAGGAACTGTCGTCGAAAGACCTCGTCATCTACGCGAACATGAAGCAGATCAGCAAGGAAGTGCTGCCGAAGTTCCAGCAGTTCAAGCCGCAGATGCTGCAGATGATCCAGCAGGGCATGGCCGCCCAGGGGGGCAACCAGAAGTTCGCCCCCGTTATGGGCGCGTACATGGGCCAGCTCTTCAACGTGGCCGAGGGCTTCCTGCGTGACGCCAGCGGCGTGACGTTCGGGATCAACCTCTCGAAGGAAGGGATCTCGACGACGCTGCTCGCCGAGTTCGATCCCACCAGCTACGCGGGCAAGGCGGTCGCCGGCCTCAAGAACAGCAACGCCTCGTTCACCGCCGGCCTGCCGGACGGCAAGTACTTCGTCTACGGCGGCATGGTGATCAACCCCGAAATCGACCTGATGCTGCTCAACGACTTCGCCGCCCCGATCGAGCAACAGCTCAACGCGATGGGCGCCGAGGGCAAGCCACTGCTCGACTACCTCGCCTCCTTCCGCGATTTCATCGGTGCGACCAAGCAATCGAACTTCGGCATGGTCGCGCCGCCCGCGAACGTGATCGGCCAGCAGGGCCTGATCCAGACCGTGAACGTTACGACCGGCGACACCCGCAAGCTGGCCGCGGCGCAGAAGAAAATGTTCGCCACGCAGAACGAGATCATGAAGATGACGACGGGCGGTGCGGACATGATCAAGACGACGTGGGCGCCCGGCGCCAAGGTCGTCGAGGGCGCGGAGCTCTCGCAGTTTAACATGACGGTCGACCTGCAGCCCAAGACACCGCAGGAACAGCAGGCGGCCGTGATGCTCCAGATGCTGTACGGCCCCAAGGGCATCACGGGGTACACCGGCACGGTCACCCCGGACCGGCTGATCGCGGTCGCGGGCGGTGACGACGCGCTGCTGACGTCGGCCGTCCAGGCCGCCAAGGCCAACACCGACGCGCTGGGTCAAGGTCCCGCCGCCAAGGTCTCGGCCTCGCTTCCGCAGGAACGCCTGGGCGCCTTCTACCTCCCGATCGATACGATCGCGTCGACCGTCCTCGACGTGATGGCCGCCCGCGGCATGCCAGCCGGCGTCAAGCTCCCGCCGAACCTCCCCCCGCTCGCGGCGGCGATCGACTCCGAAGGCTCGGCCATCCGCGTCGACGGGTACGTCCCCGCGCAGACCGTGCAGAGCCTCATCGCCGCCGGCATGCAGATGTGGCTCCAGGGCATGAACGGCGGCGGCGCCGGTCAGCCCGGTGGGCTGTGACGCGGTCCGTCGGATAGTCCTTCAGTAACGAACGAAGCCCGCCAAGGTGATGCCTTCGCGGGCTTCGGTGTTTATTGGTGGTGTGTTCGCGAAGCCGCAAGCGGCGGGAGGCAAGCGGGCGCTATTGCAGGTCGAACAGCTCACGCACCTTGGCGCCGACGTCGGGACTGCGCATGAGGCTTTCGCCGACCAGCACCGCGCCGACGCCGGCTTCGGCGAGCTTGGTGATGTCGGCGTAGGTGTTGATGCCGCTTTCGCTGACGAGGACGCTGCGGTCTTCGACCAGTTCGGACAGGCGGAGCGTCGTGCCCAGGTCGGTCTTGAACGTGCGGAGGTCGCGGTTGTTGATCCCGAGCAGGCTGTAGCTCTTGTGCGGGAATCCGATCACGTGGTCGCGGACGCGCATCAGGTTCTCGAGGTCGTGCACCTCGATCAGGCAGGTCATGTGCAGCTCGGTCGCCAGGATCTGCAGGTCGATCATCGTACTGGTCGCCAGGCACTCGGCGATGAGCAGGATGGCGTCGGCGCCGGCGGCGCGCGACTCGTACACCTGCCACGGGTCGATGATGAAATCCTTGCGGAGCACGGGCAGCTTCACCGCGGCCCGCACCTGCTCGATGTACGATAAATGTCCCTGGAAATACTTCTCGTCGGTGAGGACCGACAGGGCGTCGGCGCCGGCGGCTTCGTAAGCTTTAGCAATCGCGACGGGGTCGAAGTCCGGACGGATCAGGCCGGCGCTGGGGCTGGCCTTCTTCACTTCCGCGATCAGGTTCAGGGGCTTGCGGCCGCCGCCGCCGTCGGTCGATTCGCCCGGCGGCGCGGGTGTGCGGGAAACCGCCTGGAAGAAATTGCGCGGCCGGGGCATCGCATCGATTCGCGCGCGCAGGTGCTCGACGGTCGTGGCGGCTCGACGCTGTGCCACTTCATCGCGTTTGGTTTGAACGATCTGGTCGAGGATGTTGCTCATGGTGAAAACGCGGGTCGCGCGTACAATGCCTCGCGCACCCCACGCCGCGCCCGAGTAAGGGTAGGGGGGGTCACTGTAAACCGGACGAAACGAATGTCAATTCTAGGCCGGGCCGCGGCGGCGACGCAGGACGTAGCAGGGGGTGAACTGCTGACGCTGGTCATTCTGTTCGCCCCGGCGGCGGTCGCGATCGCCGTCGCATATTTCGCCGGCGCCTTCAGGCGTCGTGGCGTCGCCGGCCCGCCGCGCGTGGACGACACGGAATCGCTCGGGACGCTCGTCGTCCTCCTCGGGATGGGGGTCATCCTGCTGATCATGGCGCAGGCGCTCTGCCTGATGCCCGGCGTCGCGACCGCCGCGACAACCGCCCCCACGACGAAGTCGGCCGCCCAATCGCTGCTGGACGACGTGCCGAAGATGGCGCTGATCTCGTCGGTGCCCCCGATGGTCGCGTTCGTCTTCCTCGTGGCCGTCAGCAACGTGCTGCGACCGGGGCGCCTGCGCGGGCTCGGGCTGTCCGCCGCCCAGTTCCTGCCCGGCGTGGTCGCGGGGCTGGTGGGAAGCCTCGTCATGATCCCGCTCGTCTTCACCGTCTCGCAGGTGACGGAGCTCGTCTGGCGCGCGGTCCACTACACGCACCCCGCCGAGCACGATCTCCTCCGCGGGTTGGGCGAAAGCCAGAACCCCTGGATCGCGGCCGTGCTCATCCTGTCGGCCGTGCTCGTCGCGCCATTGTTCGAGGAAACCCTGTTTCGCGGTCATCTTCAGACGTTGCTGACGTATATGTGGGTGCGGTTGCGCCGTCGTCCGGGGCGCCCGGTGACCGCGGTAGCGCCGGCCGGGGATGCGCCCGTCGGTGAGGGCGTCGCCACGTCTCCCCCGGTCGTGGACTATGAGACGGTTGTCCCGGCGGCGGCGTTTCAGCCCCAACCATGGATGCGCTGGCTTTCCATCGTCGTCACGTCCGCGCTCTTTGCGTCCTTCCATCCGGCGTGGTCGATCCCGCCGATCTTTTTTCTCGCGATTTGTCTGGGCTACGCCTACGAGCGCACCGGCAACCTCTGGACGACGATCACGATGCACGCGCTCTTCAACACGACCAGCACCGTCCTGTTCCTGTGGCTGATACGTTGATGGCCGCCGCCGTTCTTCCTAGAATTCCCGCCAATCCAGAGGCTTTTCCCCATGCTTTCGACTGATGACCAGATCGCCGCGCTTTCCCGACGCAGCGAGCGCATCGTTCCCGAGGCCGACCTCCGAGCCAAGCTCGAGCGGAGCCAGAAGACCGGCAAACCGCTCCGCATCAAGCTCGGCATGGATCCGACCGCACCGGACGTCACGCTCGGCCATGCCGTGCCGCTGCGCGTCGTCCGCCAGTTCCAGGACTGGGGACATAAGGCCGTCCTCATCATCGGCGACTACACCGCCCGCGTGGGCGATCCTTCCGGCCGCAACCAGACGCGCCCGCAACTCAGCGGCGAAGAGATCGACGCCAACGCCAAGACCTACGTCAGCCAGGTCGGCCGAATCCTCCTCACCGACCCCGACCACCTCGAAACCCGCTACAACGGCGAGTGGTTCGCAAAGATGAACCTGCTCGACATCCTGCGCCTTACCAGCAAGAAGAGCGTCGCCCAGATGCTCGAGCGCGAGGATTTCAAGAACCGCTACACGACCGGCGTCGAGATCCGCATCCACGAGTTTCTCTACCCGCTGATGCAGGGGTACGACTCGGTCATGATCGACGCCGACGTCGAGATGGGCGGCAGCGACCAACTCTTCAACAACCTCGTCGGCCGCGACCTGCAGGCCGAGGAAGGCAAGCCCGGGCAGTCCGTCATCGTCACACCACTCCTCGTCGGCACCGACGGCGTGAAGAAGATGTCGAAGTCGCAGAAGAATTACATCGGCGTGACCGACCCACCCTCGGGCCAGGACGGGATGTTCGGCAAGATCATGAAGCTGCCGGATGAGCTGATGGAATCGTATTACACGCTTTTGACGGATGTGCCGCTCGGCCCGGTTAAACAGCAAATCCGGCAAAGTCCGCGCGACGCCAAGGTCGCGCTGGCCAAGCACGTCATCACGTGGCTGCACGACGCCGGCGCGGCGAACAAGGCCGAGGCCGAGTTCGTAGCACAGTTTGTTGGTGGGGAAGTCCCCGCCTCGATGCCGGAGATCGCCATCGGCGAACTCGGCCCCGGGCCCCATAAAATCGCGCCGCTTCTCGTCAAAGCGGGGCTCGCCGCGAGCAACGGCGAAGGTACGCGCAAGATCAAGGAAGGGGCCGTCAGTGTCGACGGGGAAAAGGTCACGGACTTCCAGAAATGCTTCACGATCGACAAGCCGACGGTGCTCAAGCTCGGCCGCCGCTACGCGCGATTACTGCCGTGATTGGTATTGACGATTACCGGCCGCGCCCTATATTCATTATTCAATCAGTTCGTTTATCGAATCGGACCGAGAGCGGTGGCTCCCTTTCGGTCCGATTTCTTTTGACTCATTTCCGCACGGGGGTATTCTCTTTTCGAGGGGTTTTTACGCATATTTCAGAGGGTCACTTGATGCGACGTCTGCTTCTGCCTCTGATCACGTTGCTCGCGCCGCTGCTCGGCTGCTGCGGCGGTTGTACGCAGGCCATCGCGGACCGCGTCCTCATTCCCGCCCATTTCGCCGACCGCGCCGACTGGCTCGCCGAGGAGCGCCGGCAGATCGGTCACCGCGTCGGCGACCGCCTCAAGGCGATCGACTTCCTCTCGTACGACAACACCACCCACATCGCCGCCCTGATGATCCTCCCCGAGCGAGAGCAGCGCGGCGTCGTCGTCGTGCTCCACGGACTCACCGACCAGAAAGAGGGCATGTTGTCGATCGGCGAAGCCTTCGCCGACGCGGGCTACCTCGCCGTGGTGCCCGATCTCCGTGCGCACGGCTCGTCGGGCGGGCGTTACACGTCGATGGGCTACCGCGAGAAACGCGACATGGTCGCGCTGCTCGATTACCTGGCGACGCAGGGGTGCGACGTCTCGCACGCGGGTGTGCTCGGCGGCAGCCTGGGCGCCGCGATCGGACTCCAGTGGGCCGGCATCGACCCGCGCGTCCGCGCCGTCGTCGCCGTCGCGTCGTTCGCCGAACTCGGCTCGGAGATGCAATACTTCTATCGCGCCCACCACGTCAGTCTGCTGCAGCAGATCCTGGTCGAGGCCGCCGCCCAGCGCGAGGGGCGGTTCCAGATCTCCGACGTGTCCCCGCTGGCCGCGATCGAATCGATGAACACGCCGGTCCTGCTCGCCCACGGCCGCCAGGACGACATCGTTCCCATCGACGAATCCCGCCGCCTCTATTACGCCGCCCGCGGCCCCGTCGTGCTGGAAGAGGTGGACGGCAAGCACATGAACATCCGCCAGGTCCTCGGCCGCGAATTCCTCAACCGCGCGATCGACTGGATGGACACCTACGTCCCCCCCGAAGCCCACCCGCAGACGCCGCCCGACTGGGCGCGGCGGTTACCCAATCGGAATTTGCCCCAACGGGAGTCGCTATCCATGGCCCATCAAGGGGCCGTCATTCCCCCATCTTTTGTCCACACTGACAGGTGAACGCCTTCAACTGGTGCGGCCGCAGGGACGACGGTGTGCGCACCTCGATGACGCACCCGCACCGCGGACAGGCCGCCCGGTCGCCCGCCTTGGGCTCCTTGGGCGCGGGTGTATCCAAGGGGCTCTCGTCGGCTTCCGCGTCCGTCACATCCGCCCGCCGGTCCATCGCCAGGTTGCCCAGTCGGTCGGCCAGTTCGTTTTTCTCTCGATAGTTGTGTTCGATCGACGCCGACGCGAACGAATTGAAAAGCTGCGTCGCCTCGCGGTGAAGCGGGATCAGGTCGGGGTGTTTGACGCGGTAGACGCCGGTCATCTGCCGGACGACCAGTTCGCTGTCACCGCGAACTTTGATTCGCGTCGCCCCCAGCTTCTTCGCCTCTTCCATGGCGGTGATCAGCGCGTTGTATTCGGCGACGTTGTTGGTCGCCTTGCCGATGTAGCGGCCGAGCGTGACCAGCGCGGTGCCGTCCGCCGCACGGACGACCACGCCGATTCCCGCCGGCCCGGGATTGCCGCGGCTGCCCCCGTCGAATTCCAGCGTGAGCGTTTCTTTCATGTGTCGCGCGCGTCCACCCTGATTATACGGAGGGTCTACAAGCCGCCGCGCGCGTCACGGTTGAGCGGGAGTTTCGCCGCCCGAGGATTCGGTCGCCGATGAATCCGGAGCGGGTGCCGGGTCTTCTTCGATGGTGACGGAATTGACGACGTCCTCCGCCGACGACTGCCGGTTGATCGCCGCCCCGACGCCCTTCCCCTTGGACGCCTTCTTTTCACGTGGTTCGCGCACTTCCTTCGCCTTATTCACCGCGACTTCCGGGGGGAGGTCTTCGGGGATATAGAGCAACCGGCCGCAGCTCGTACACATCACCAGGTCGTCGCGGCTGTGCAGGCGGTTGTAAACGTCAACCACCAGCGCCATCTGGCACGCGCCGCAGACGTATTCTTCGGTGCGGCGGTCGGGCTTCTCGAGGGGCGACATCGCCTCACCCTCGAAACGTTCGGCGAGACGCTCGAACTCTTTCAGCGCCCTCGGCGGAACCGCCGCGTACGCCTCGTCCCGCGCCGGCTTGAGCTGATCGATCTCGACCTGCAATTCGGAAAGCTTCCCGCCCAATTGCCCCTTCACGTCCGCGAGCCGCTTCTGTTCCTCGCCCAGTTGCCCCTGGAGGGTTTTGACCTCGCCCTGCGTGCGTTCGACGACTTCGAGGGCGCCGATCGCGTCTTCTTCGATTTTGTTGCGGTCGACCTTCTCGGTGTTGATTTCGGTCAGGAAGGCTTGGTACTCCTTGTGGGTCTTGGCCTGTTGCTGCTGGGTGCGGAGTTTCTCGATGTGGGCTTCGCGGGTCTTGAGGTCGAGGTCAAGCGTGGCGGCCTTGGTCTGTTGCTCGCGCAGGGTTTGCTGGAAGGTATTGAGGCGGGTGGTGAGGTCGTTGACCTTGCGTTCCAGGATTCGCACGCTGCGGGCGGCGGTCTCGTATCGCTCTTGGGCGACACGCAGGTTTTGATCGGCTCGAAACAACTTGACCAAAGCGACGTTGGTCGGACCCATGCGTATTTCCTCGTCTGTTAGCTCGAAACGTCCGAACCGGGCATTATGGCGAAAATCGGTCGAAATGAAAGGGGTTCGGGGCTTACGGCGGGTGCAAAAAAGAACAAGCCCTGGTCTTTTGGACCAAGGCTTGCCCGTTTTAGTTAATAGTCGGAGCCATCCGCCATCGCCCACCCTCGCGGGGGGGCTTTGCCCCGCGGTCTTGCGACCGGGGCACGAGGCCGTGCTGACAAGTTCGTATCGG
>Ga0207674_10002289_pt1 | contig 24291 bp, 22 predicted proteins | sample KBSCornC72_FD_184303 | JGI IMG/M metagenome (GOLD analysis project Ga0207674, IMG submission 184303) | Corn rhizosphere microbial communities from Kellogg Biological Station, Michigan, USA - KBS Corn C7-2 (SPAdes) (version 2) | ecosystem: Host-associated > Plants > Roots > Rhizosphere > Soil ...
GTCCACCGACGGCGTCTCCCGCACCGCGATCGGGTTGTCCCGCAGGTCGGGCAGCGCGACCAGCGGCTGGCCGGCCAGCTTGCCGCCGAAGGCGGGCTCGACGCCCTCGCCGCCGGCCACCGGGCGCAGGCCGTAACCGAAGATGCCGATGTCGAAATAGTGGCGTGCCTTCCCCGGCTCGCCCTGCGACGTGAAGAGCAATTCAAGCAATATCTCATTGAGCACCCGGGCCGCCCCCTGGGCCAGGGTCTCCTGGCTGTTGACCCAGGTGGACTTCATCGAATCAGAACGGTCGAGCAGGAAAACCACGCAGCCGGGATCTCTCCGGCTGATATCCCTCTCATACATGAAATGACCTCCGTTGCTTTCCGGCGATAACAAGGAACTCCAGGGTTCAGGGCGGCATGACCCGGACCGGCGGCCACGGCGTGCCGGGCTGCCAGGTCCAGGTGTTCTCGCACGCCTCGCAGCGGAAATTCCAGTCGCTCCTGCCCCGCCTGATGTCGAGCCGGAACGCGCCGCAGCGCGGGCACTGCGCGATGAAGGTAGACGCCAGGTAGGTGGACAGGTCCGGGGCGGGCGCGCGCTTGGCGCCCGCGCTCGGGGCCGGCGCGGGATGGGCCGAATCCCACCAGGGCGCGTCGGCCGACCCCTCGGTTCCGAGCGGCAGCATCTGGACCACAGTCTCGTTCACGGCGGGCGCCCCGCCGCGGTTCAACCCGTCGGCTACGACCGGAGCCTGGGCCGTGACCGGGGCGACCGGGTCGGGCGGGTAGGAGTCGGGCGGCGCGACCTGGCTCGATGAGGCAGGGCGCGGGTGGGCGCGGGGCATGGTTGCCGTGCGCGGGCCGGTCAGTTCCGGCTCCCGCGCGGGCGAGCGGAACACGACTACCGCGCCGACGGCGCCGATGACCACGGACACGATGACCGCGGTGAGCAGCGAGGCGTCCACGAGGGTCGCCGCGGCCAGGCCGCCGATCAGCGCCATCGCGATCACCAGCACGGCCCAGCCGAACCGAGCCGGGCCCGGCTGACCCGGGCCGGCCGGCCCGGCTCCGCGGCGCGCGTGCGTGCTCACTGTCCCACCTCCGGGGCCTGGTTGCCCAGGCGGAACGTCACCAGCTGCGGGCTTGTCCTGAGGTCGGCGGGCGAGCAGATCCAGCCCGCCAGCACGTGCGTGGTGCGGACCTTGCTGCCCCAGCCGATCGGCGGCAGGATGCACACCTGGTACTGCCCGGCGGGGACGTTGGAAGCGAACTCCAGGGCCGGGCTCAGGGTGCCGGTCACCACGCTGGTCAGCGTCCCGGTCTGCAGCACGTTCACCTGGGTGCCGGGCAGCGGCAGGCCGTCGCCGTCCTTGATCACCCTGACGGTGAGCTTGAGCGCGGCCCCCTTGCTCGAGGCCGAGCTGGCCGTGGGCGTGGCGGTGTTGGTCGGAGCCGGCGTCGCGCCCGGCCCGGGCGCGGGCGTCTCTGCGTGGCCGGTGAACCCGCCGATAACCAGCACAGCGACGAACGCGGTGGCTTGCGCGAACAACGGCACGGCAAGCTTCCTGCGGTCGAGGTTGACCACCGGAGGAATCCCTCCTCTCCCGGCTCGGGCGCTACTAGCCTGTCACGGACCTAGCGCTCTTGTTCCCACCACGGCCGAACGGGCGGCTTGCGCTGCAGCACGGTAGGCGCGGTGGCCGGATTGTACGGCGCGGCGGCGGGCGGTGCGGTCCGGTTGGACGGCGTGGCGGCATGCGGCGTGGCGGACGCGCGAGGCGCGGCGGCGGCGGGCTGCGGGGGCGGAGGCGGGGTGGCCGCGGGGACGTGCTGCCACCATTCGTCCCGCGTCGCGGGCGCGCGCGGCCGGGCAGGCGGCGGAGCGGGCGGGGCCGCGGCCCAGGGCGCGGGTGCTGCCCGCGGCCCGGCCTGGGCCTGGGCCTGCCCGGCGGGCACGGCCATGCCGTCCGGCGCGGCCATCGCCTGCTCAGGCAGCCAGGCCCCGGCCCGGGCATAGCCGAGGAACAGCAGCACGCTGATCAGCGTGATCAGCACCCAGGCCGGGTGGCTGTTGATCGGGTTCCAGTCGTTGAGGCCGTGCAGGACCGCCGCGATGCCGATCCCGATCAGGCCGATCCAGTAGTCCCGGTGCGGGCTGGTGATGGCCAGGCCGATGAAGTAGCCGGTGATGCCGGCCCAGCAGGCGTGGTCGATCGGGTCGGTGAGGAAGCGCCAGATGTACTGGATGGTCAGGGTCTGCAGGTTCAGGCCGGTGGCGTGGCCCGAGATCGAGCCGAGCACGTCGGTGAAGTAGTGCACGACCTCGGCCGCGCCGAACACCAGCCCGCTCACCGCGCCGAGGAACAGGTAGTCCCGCGGCGTCTGGGTGTGCCAGTACCGCCGCCAGATCCACGCCACCACCACGATCGGGATGGCCTTGGCCAGTTCCTCGGGGAGGCCGATGGTGAAGATGTCGAGCAGGCTGCTCGTGCCCGCGTGCAGCTGGGTCTCGAGGAAGATCGCGGTGGGCGCCTGGGTGACGACGCCGACGACCGCGATCGCGGCCAGCATGGCCCGGCTCACATGCTGCGGGCGGACGATGACGCCGAGCAGCAGCAGCCAGGCCACGGCGAAGTAGACCGCGAAAATCCAGGCGATGTCGCGGACCTTGGCCGGGGTCGGGTCGTTGAGCATGACCAGCGCGATGGGCGGCACGCAGACCAGGGCGATCAGCAGCAGCACCGGCCAGCTGCGCAGCGCCGGGTCGCGGGCCCAGTGACGCAGCGGCACCAGGTTGGAGAAGGAATACGAAGGGGGTCGCCGAGCGGAATTGCGAACGTAGCCCCCACCCATAATGCCCACCCTTGCGCGACCTGCCGGAGTAGGTCCTGGCGCACGGTCGCGCCTGCTCCGAACGCTAATCCTAAACTAAATGGGGGCAAATTTTCAGTCGCCGATTACCACCCGGTTGGTCAGGGTGCCGATGCTCTCGATCGTCACCGAAACCTCGTCCCCGTCGGTGAGCGGCCCCACTCCGGCCGGCGTCCCGGTCAGCAGGACGTCCCCGGGCAGCAGCGTCATCACCTGGCTGACGTACGCGATCAGCCCGGGCACGTCCCACAGCAGTTCGGACGTGCGGGCCTGCTGCCTGATGTCGCCGTTGACCGTGGTGGTGAGCTCGAGGTCGGAGGGGTTCGTCCCGGTTTCCATCCACGGCCCGAGCGGGCAGAACGTGTCGAAGCCCTTGGCCCGGGTCCACTGTCCGTCCCTGGCCTGCAGGTCCCGCGCGGTGACGTCGTTCGCGCAGGCGTAGCCGAACACCACCTCCTCGGCCCGCTCCCGCGGCACGCCGCGGCAGAGCCTGCCGATGATGACGGCGAGCTCGCCTTCGAAGTCCACCCGGTCGGTGAGCTTGACCGGGTACTTGATCGCGTCGCCCGGACCGGTCACCGAGGTGGACGGCTTGAGGAAGATCACCGGCTCGGCGGGCGGCTCCCCGGCCAGCTCCCGCGCGTGCGACGCGTAGTTCCGGCCCGCGGCCACGACCTTGCTCGGCAGCACCGGCGCCAGCAGCCTGACCTCGGCCAGCGGGTACCGGTTACCGGTCAGCCTGACCCCGCCGGGGTCCACGCCGAACGGGTGCCCGTACAGTTCCGCGATCGTCAGTCCCGGCCGCGGCGGCCTCCCCGCCCCTCCGCTCTCTAGCTCGCCCTCGACTACGCCGTACGCGACCCCGTCGCCCTTGGCGAATCTCGCGATACGCACGCCACTCCTGTCGTTGTGATCCTGCGGCTGGCTGGCTGGCGGCTACTGCATGTAGCCTTCGACCTCGCCAGCCGGCCGCGCCGCCGCCTCGTCCGGGTTCTCGCCGAACTCCCGGCGGGCCCGCCGCTGCCGCAGCAGGTCCCAGCACTGGTCCAGCGCCTCCTCGGCGGAGCGCAGCCGCTCACGCTCTTCCTGGCTGGTCAGCTCGCCGGCCGCGAGCTGACGACGGAGCTGATGCTCGGTGTCGATCAGCTCGTCGATGTGAGCCATGATCTCCTTGTCGTCCATGCCCCTACCGTAAGTCCCTGGCCGGCCCACTGCGGCCCTGGGTCTGTTATTTAGCCCGAACGAACGGGGACAAAACGTACATCGCGGACGGCTATCGCGGGGGCGGCGAAGCCGAGAAGCCGCTCCCCCTCGGCCGCGACGGCGTCCCGGTCCGCCGGGCCCAGCGAGATAAACGGCTCGATCTCCAGGACGCCCTGGCTGATCTTCCAGTCGGCTTGCCACAGGCCGTCGACGAGCAGCGTGCCCACGGTCGCGCCGTGGCCGGGCGGCAGCGGGACCGGGCGGCGGTGCGGGATGACCCGGCTGCGTTCGGCGTAGGAGAGCAGCAGGTTGTCGTATTCGGGCAGGAAGCGGGGCGGCGCCGGGACGTCCGGGTCCGGGCGCGGCGCGTCCGGCAGATCCAGCAGGTCCGCGCCGTCCGGGCCGGTGAAGGCGCGGAGCCGGCTACCGAGGCGGTCGGTCACCTCGCGCAGCCGGGAAAGCCCCGACCAGGCCTGGGCGTCGGCCACGCTGGCCGGGCCGTAGGCGGCCAGATAGCGCAGCACGAGCTGCTCGAGCATGGTCGACTGCATCATGGAGGTGGGGTCGAGGCCGAGGGGTGGGCTGGGCGAGGCGGAGGAGTCGCGATCGGCCAGCCAGGCGGAGGCGAGGAAGAACGCGGCGCGGTGGTTCGGCTCGCCCCACAGGCCGCGGGGCGGCACCTGGACCAGCGGCAGCAGGTGGCTGGCCGCGTAGGCGAGCGAGGCGGGATCGTGGTCCGGCCAGCGCGGGGCCAGCCGGGCGCCGAGCTCGACCCGGGTCAGCGGGGTCTGGCCGAGCAGGTCCGCCGCCACGGCGGCGAGCTCGGCCAGGTCGACGCCGATCAGGTTCTTCCCGAAGTTCCCGGCCAGGTGCCGGGCCAGCACAGGCTGGTACAGCGGGCGGAACCGGAGGTAGTCCCCGGCGTCCACCAGGTGGACCGTATTGCGCATCAGGTGAGCGCGAAGCACGGCCCGTTCGGTAATAAGCTCCTTCAGCTCCTCATGACGGAAGCCGGCCAGCCTCGTCCACAGCCCGACGTACGGGGCCAGCGGGGCCTGCGCCTGCAGGCCGGCCAGGTGCCCGACCGCCTGCAGGGCGGTCAGCGGGGCCCGGTCGAGCAGCAGCTGGCGGTGCAGCGCGGCGCGGTTCAGCGCGCGCGGGCTCAGCCGGCCGTGTGTCACGCGAGGGCCTTCGCGGTCTGGGGATCGGCCGGATAAAACGATTCGATGGCCAGCTCCTCGACGGTGACGTCCATCGGGGTGCCGATCACGGCGGTGATGCTGAGGAAGGAGAGCTCGGCCTGGGCCGTGCGGTAGCGGAGCGGGACCACCACGTCGGTGGGCAGGGGCGGCTGGGCCCCTTGGTCCCCCAGACCGCCGGGGTAGGCCTCGAGCTCGGAATACAGGCTGAACAGGCGGGGGTCACCGGTGGCTTCGGCCTGGCGGTGCAGGCGGGCCAGCAGGTGGGCGCGCCACTCGGGGAGGTTCGCGATCCGCGGCGCCATCCCGTCCGGGTGCAGGCTCAGCCGCAGCACGTTGACCGGCGGCTCGAGCAGCTCCGGGCGGACGTCGCCGGTGAACAGCGCGATGCCGGCGTTCGCGTCGACCAGCTCCCACCAGCGGTTCACCACCGCGGCCGGGTAGGGCTCGTGGCCGTCCAGGACGCGCTTCAGGGCGTTCTTGACGGCGTGGAGCTCGGGCTCGGCCAGGCCGCGTTCGGGGTAGGCGGGCGCGAAGCCGCCGGCCAGCAGCAGCGCGTTGCGGTCGCGCAGCGGCACGTCCAGGTGCTCGGCCAGGTGCAGGATCATCTCGCTCGTCGGCCGGGACCGGCCGGTCTCGACGAAGCTCAGGTGCCGGGACGAGACGTTCGCCGCGATGGCGAGGTCGAGCTGGCTGAGCCGGCGGCGCTGCCGCCACTCGCGGATCAGGTCCCCGGCGTGCATCCTGGTGAGCCTAGCCGGGTTTCGTCCGTGTTCACATTACCTCGGAGGTAATTGCGACGCTTCCCTCCAGTCGGCAGGATCGAGGCCGTCGGTAGTTATCTACGGAGGGAAATCCGATGCAGGAGATGGTCGAGCGCTACCTCGCCGCGTGGAACGAGAAGGACGCTTCGCGGCGACGCAAGCTCGTCGACGAGCTGTGGGCCGAGGACGGCAGCTACACCGATCCGCTGGGTGACGCGAACGGGCCAGCCGAGATCGACGGGCTCATCGGCGCGGTCCAGCAGCAGTTCCCTGACTTCGTGTTCACGCTCGGCGGACCCGTCGACGCGCACCACGAGCAGGCGCGGTTCACCTGGCACCTCGGGCCCGAGGGCGCGGCCGAGCCGATCGTGATCGGGTTCGACGTCGCGGTGCTCAACGGGGGCGGCCAGATCCGCAGCGTCTACGGCTTCCTGGACAAGGTGCCGACCGCGTAGGGGCCGCGGCGAAACAGCATGAAACCCGGGATCCAGGGCGTTCGAACGCCCTGGATCCCGGGTTTCATGGCGCGGGGAGAGGGCGGCGGGCTAGCTGGGCTCGCGGCCGGAGCGGAGGAGGCAGTAGGTGACGGCCTCCTCGAGGGCGTGCCAGGAGGCGGCGATGATGTTCTCGTCCACGCCGACCGTGCTCCAGCTGTCGCCGGTGCCGTCGTCGGACTCGATGAGCACCCGGGTCACTGCGCCGGTTCCGTGCGTGCCGGCCAGGATCCGCACCTTGTAGTCGGTGAGCTCGAGCGCGGCCAGTTCGGGGTAGATCTGCTCGAGCGCGGCGCGCAGCGCCTTGTCCAGCGCGTTCACCGGGCCGTTGCCCTCGCCCACCGCGACCAGGCGCTCGCCCTTGGCTTCCAGGCGCACCGTCGCCTCGCTGGTCATCCGGCCGTCCGGGTGGCGCTCCACGATGACCCGCCAGGACTCCACCGCGAAGTACTCGTGCCGCTGGCCGAGCTCGTCGCGGAGCAGCAGCTCGAAGCTGGCGTCGGCGGCCTCGAACGTGTAGCCGCGCGCCTCCATGTCCTTGACCCGCTCGGTGACCCGGCCGATGGTGTCCTTGTCGCCGGACAGGTCGTAGCCGAGCTCGCGGCCCTTCAGCTCCACCGACGCGCGGCCCGCCATGTCCGAGACCAGCATCCGCATGTCGTTGCCGACCAGCGCGGGGTCGATGTGCTGGTACAGCATCGGGTCGACCTTGATCGCGCTCGCGTGCAGGCCGGCCTTGTGGGCGAAGGCGGACAGGCCGACGTAGGGCTGGTGAGTGTCCGGGGCGACGTTGGTGACCTCGCTGATCTGGTGCGCGATCCTGGCCATCTCCACCAGCCCGGCGTCCGGGACGACCTGGCGGCCCTTCTTCAGCTGCAGGCCGGCCACCACGCTGAACAGGTTGGCGTTGCCGGCCCGCTCGCCGTACCCGTTCGCGGTGCCCTGCACGTGCGTGACGCCGGCGTCGACCGCGACCAGGGTGTTGGCCACGCCGCAGGCGGTGTCGTCGTGGCAGTGGATGCCCAGCCGGGCCTGCGTGCGGCCGCGGACGGCGGTGACGACGTCGCCGAGCTCGTTCGGCATCATGCCGCCGTTGGTGTCGCACAGCGCGACCAGGTCGGCGCCGGCCCGCATGGCCGTGCTGACCACTTCCAGGGCGTAGTCCGGGTTGGACCGGTAGCCGTCGAAGAAGTGCTCGGCGTCGAGAAAGACCCGCTGCCCGTTCTCGCGCAGGTGGGAGACCGTGTCCGCGATCATCGCGAGGTTCTCCTCCAGCGTGGTCCGCAGGGCGAGAAGGACGTGCCGGTCGTGACTCTTGGCGACAAGGGTCACGACCGGCGCGCCCGATTCGCGCAGCGCGGCGACTTGGGTGTCGTCGGCCGCCTTCACGCCGGGCCGGCGGGTCGCGCCGAACGCGGCGAGCTGCGCGTGCTTGAGGTCCAGTTCGGTGGCGGCGCGGCGGAAGAACTCGGTGTCCTTCGGGATCGCGCCGGGCCAGCCGCCCTCGATGAAGCCGACACCGAGCTCGTCCAGCTGCCGCGCGATGACGAGCTTGTCGGCGACGCTGAGGTTCAGGCCCTCCTGCTGGGCGCCGTCGCGCAAGGTCGTGTCGTAGACGTGAAAGGTGTCGTCGAGCATCGGATTGTCTCCTGGGATTGGTTGTGGGCCGCGCAAACAAAAAGACCCCTCGCGAGTACGCGAGAGGTCTGCGCGCCGACGTCCGGGACCTTGTCCCGGCGCTAGGGCTGCTGCCCTAGGTGCCGGCGCGCCAGCCGATAATGATGCGGCCTGACGTCACGGTGACAGTCTGCCACACCCGTTCGGTAGTTGGGTTATCTATCTCACCATCCGAGACGCGAGCCGGATCCGGCCCCGAAAGCCAGCCTGCTGGCCATTGACTTAGGTTAGCCTTACCTAATCTAATGATGATCATGAGCTACGAGATCCTCCCCGGGCCGTCCCTGGCCGAACTGGCCCGCACCGCGCTGGCCCGGGCCGCGGCCGCCACCGTCAGCGAAGCCGGCCCGGCGAACGCCCGCCAGGATGTCGCCGGCCGGGTTCCGGTCCGGACCCGCCCGGACGGCAGCCCGCTGCTGCTGGCCGCCACCGGATCGATGCTCGAGCAGCGCCTCACCACCTGCCCGGACGCGGTGACGGTGTCGGTGCCGGCCGCCGTCCCCTTCTCCTCGCTGCGGCTCACCGGGACGGCGCGGGCCGTGGCCCGGGACACGGCGGCCAGGATCACCGCCTGCGCGGTGGCGCTGCGGTCGGTCGAGTTCGGCGGCGCCGTGCCCGCCGAGGTCCCGGTCGAGGCGTTCCACGCCGCCGCGCCCGACCCGCTGTGGCGGGTGGGCCCCCGGCATCCTGGAGCACCTGGAAAACGGGCACATGGCCGAGCTGGCCGGCTGCGTCCGCGCGCACGGCCTGGTCGAGGCCGACTGGGTCATCCCCCGCGGCCTGGACCGGCACGGCCTTGAACTGCTCGTGCTCACCCCGGACGGCACCGTGGCCGTCCGGCTGTCGTTCCCGGACGGCCCGGTCAGCTCGCTCGAGGAGGTCCCGGCCTCCATCCGCACCATGCTGACCTGCCGCTGCCGGTCCGGGCCCGGACATGAGTACCGCCGCCGGCAGAGCCGGCGCGCCGCGGGCGAGTGAGCGCGGGTCTCGCGCTAGCAGACCTTATGGATCCAGCCGAACGGGTCGGGCTTGTGGCCGTACTGGATGGCGACCAGCTCCTCGCGCAGGCGCATGGTCACCGGGCCGGGCTCGCCGCCCGCGACCGTCCACGCCGCGGTTTCGCTCTTGACCCGGCCGACCGGGGTGATGACCGCCGCGGTGCCGCAGGCGAACACCTCGGTCAGCTCGCCGGCCGCGCACTCCGCCTGCCACTGGTCGGTGGTGATCGGTTCTTCGACCGCCTTGACGCCGAGCTGCGGCGCCAGCTTGAGCAGCGAGTCGCGGGTGATCCCGGGCAGCAGGGTGCCGGTCAGCGGGGGCGTCGCGATCCAGGGGTTGCCGGTGTCGCCGCCGCGGACGAAGAACAGGTTCATCCCGCCCATCTCCTCGACCCAGCGGTGGTCCGCGGCGTCCAGCCAGACCACCTGGTCACAGCCCTGGTCCACGGCCTGCTGCTGGGCCACGAAGGCGGCCGCGTAGTTGCCGCCCGTCTTGACCCCGCCGGTGCCGCCCGGCGCCGCCCGGGTGTACTCCTGCGACAGCCAGACCGTGACCGGCTTGACCCCGCTGGCGAAGTAGGACGCGGCCGGCGAGGCGATGACGCAGAACAGGTACTCGCTCGACGGGTGGTTGACGCCGAGCCCCCGCTGGGTCGCGATCATGAACGGCCGCAGGTAGAGACTGTTCCCCTCCCCGCCCGGGACCCACTCGCGGTCCTGGGCGACGAGCAGCTCGAGCGCCCGGATGAAGGTCTCCGGCGGCAGTTCCGGCATGGCCATCCGGCGCGCGGTGCTGTTGAACCTGGCCGCGTTGGCGTCCGGCCGGAACATGGTGATCGAGCCGTTGTCCTGGCGGTAGGCCTTCAGGCCCTCGAAGAACTCCTGCGAGTAGTGGAGCACCGAGGTGGCCGGGTCCAGGGTGAACGGCCCGTAGGGTTCCAGGCGGCCGTCATGCCAGCCGCTGTCCGCGGACCAGCGCAGCGTGATCATGTGGTCGGTGAACAGCTGGCCGAAGCCGGGTGCCTCGAGGAGCTTCTCGCGCTCGGCGTCGGGCACCGGGTGGCTAGCCGGGCGGATATCGAAATCAATCATGACAGGGAACTTCCTTCTCGCCCGCGCGGGCAGACATTGTCACTAGGGTCTCACCTTTCGGTGGGTGCGCTGCCGGGCCCGCCGGGCGGGATCGCCTGCCGGTCTGGCCCGGCAGGCGCGTGGCATGGGCCGGCCGGTTAGCCGGCTACTCGCTCGGCGATGTCGTCGCCGACCTCGACGGTGGTGCGCGCCGCCCAGGCGCCCTGGCGCTCGACCAGATCCTCGGCGACGGCCTGCTCGATCCGGGCGGCTTCGGCGGACAGGCCCAGGTGCTCGCAGAGCATGGCGGCGGACAAGATGGCCGCGGTCGGGTCGGCCTTGCCCTGGCCGGCGATGTCCGGCGCGCTGCCGTGGACCGGCTCGAACATGCTGGGCGCGGTCCCTTCCGGGTTGATGTTGCCGCTCGCGGCGAGCCCGATCCCGCCGGCCACCGCGGCCCCCAGGTCGGTGAGGATGTCGCCGAAGAGGTTATCGGTGACGATGACGTCGAAGCGTTCGGGCTGGGAGACGAAGAACATCGACGCGGCGTCCACGTGGCAGTAGTCCACCGACACCTCGGCGAACTCCTTGGCCAGCGCGTCCACGGTCCGCTGCCACAGGTCACCGGCGTAGGTCAGCACGTTCGTCTTGTGCACGAGCGTGAGCTTGTGCCGCGGCCTGGTCAGGGCCTTGGTGAAGGCGTAGCGGGCGACCCGCTCCACCCCGAACGCCGTGTTGATGCTCTCCTGGGTGGCGATCTCGGCTGGCGTGCCCTTGCGCATGACACCGCCCGCCCCGGTGTACGGGCCCTCGGTGCCCTCGCGGACGACGACCATGTCCAGCGTCTCGGGCCGGGCGGCGGCTAGCGGGGTCGCGACGCCGGGGTAGAGCCGGACCGGGCGCAGGTTGACGTAGTGGTCGAGCTCGAAGCGGAGCCTGAGCAGCAGGCCGCGCTCGAGCACGCCGCTGGGCACGCCCGGGTCGCCGACCGCGCCGAGCAGGATCGCGTCGTGCCCCCTGATCTCCTCGAGCACCGCGTCGGGAAGCGTCTCCCCGGTGCGGTGCCAGCGCCGCGCGCCGAGGTCGTAACTGGTCTCGTCGATGCTGAGCCCGGGGGTGGCGGCGCCGAGCACCTTGAGCGCCTCGGCGGTCACCTCGGGGCCGATGCCGTCGCCGCCGACAACGGCCAGCCTGATGGTTCGTGAACTCATGCCTGAACCTTACTGGCGGGTCAGGCTGGTCGTGGGCGGAGTCGCGCGCGTTCCGGCTGCGTGCGTGCTGGCCGCGTGCGTGCTGGCTGCGTGCGTGCCTGCCGCGTCGCCGCCGTTGTCCCGGCGGTCTAGGGCCGTCTGGACGGCCTGGGCCGGGGAGGTCACGGGGGAGGTCTCACGGGGGTTCGGGTTCCGCCAGGACCGGAGGGGCTCGGGCGGGTAGTCCCCCTGGCTGTCAGAGTCCCAGGGATACATGTCGTACACAGAAGTGCTCCTGATCGAGATCCGGATCGGACTTACGGCCAGCAGCAAACCCCCGCAGCGGGTTGCCGGCCTGCCTTCGATCAGGCTCCGCTGCGGCAGGCGATGAGTACGAGGTGCCGCATAGTGCCTGCTACGTTACCGCAGCGCGGAACGGGACGGACGTCCCTCAAGACGTCTGTCTCGGTATGTGAGACACTATTTTTAAGTCCTAGTGGATCCGGTCTGCGGTGCGCCGGACCAACTGGAACGCCATGAAGCCCCGGATCCAGTGCGTTCTAGCGCAGTGGATTCCCGGTTTCAGTGCGTCCAGCAGGCGGCCGACAGGGCGTCCGGGGTTAGCGCATCCACCTGCGGTGGCGGGGGCGGGAGGCCTTCTTCCAGACGGTGCGGACGCGGGCCTGGAGGCGTTCGGCCTGGTCGTGCTCGCGCTCGTAGAGCAGGCCGTAGGTGAAGGCGTTCTCGCCGGCCAGGTGCGCACCGATGCCGAGGTCGCGAGCTGCCTGGCGGGCGATCACGGTGTCCTGGTGGTCGCCGACGACCGACTGGACCTTCTTCATCTGCCGGGCGAACGTGCGGGCGGGCTTGCCGGACGCCGGGCGGGCGGCCTCGGCCGCGTAGCGGGCCCGCCGGGCCGACTTGCGGGCCTCGTGCAGGGCGACGTCCCTGGCCTGGCCGCGCGGCACCTGCCTGGCCCGGCGCATCCGCCTTTTCGCCTGCCGGTACGCCTTGTGCACGGCGGCCGGGAGGACGTCGCGGGCCGGGGCCCCGGCCTGCGGGCCCCGCGGCGGGTCGTGGGCCAGCTGGTCCAGGTTGGCCAGCAGCTTGGCGTAGCGCACCGAGCCGAAGGCCTCGATGACCCGCTCGCGGGCGGAGGCCCGCAGGGGGGCGAAGTGGCCCTGGACCCGGGCCTGGACCGGGCCGATGAGCTGCTCCACCGGAACCGTCTCCAGGCTGGCCAGCAGGTGCTGGGGCAGCACCTCGCCGTCGCGGGCCTCACCGAGCAGGCCGCCGAGCCACTTGAGCTCCCCGGCCACCTTTTCGGTCGCCGGACGCGGGATGACCGTGCCGAACGACCGGAGGGTCGCGCGCAGCCTGCGGGTGGCCACCCGCATCTGGTGGACGGAGTCGAACTCGTCGGCGCGCACCTTGGACTCGAGCGAGCGCAGCGTCGCGACCTGGACCTTGAGGTAGGCCTGGACCACCTCGGCCGCCGAAGCCGACGGCTTCGGCTTACTGCCGGCGATGGGCACCGAGCGCAGCGGGGCGGGAGAGACCCGCCCCGGACGGGTGCGGCGGGCGGAGGCCGCCGGGGTAACCGGCGTCTTCGGGCTCCTGCCCGCGCGGGCGTTGCTTCGGGTCCTGGTTTGCGTGCTGTTCACTGCCATCGGGACCCGCTACCCCGTCCGGGGCGGCTAAACCTGCTGCTACTCGTCCTCGTCGAGCCAGGACATCAGCGGCCGCAGCCGGGCGCCGACCTGCTCGATCTGCTCGTTGTGCTCTTCCTCGCGGCGCTTGAGGAAGTTCGGCTTGCCCGCGTCGAACTCCTCGACCAGCTCCCGGGCGAACGAGCCGTCCTGGATCTCGCCCAGGATGCGGCGCATCTCCTCGCGGGTGTGCTCGTTGATCAGCCGCGGGCCGCGGGTGTAGCCGCCGTACTCGGCGGTGTCAGACACCGACCAGTACATCTTGGAGATGCCGCCCTCGTACATCAGGTCCACGATCAGCTTCATCTCGTGCAGGCACTCGAAGTAGGCCGACTCGGGCTGGTAGCCCGCCTCGACCAGGGTCGCGAAGCCGGCCTTGATCAGTTCGGCCACGCCGCCGCAGAGCACCGTCTGCTCGCCGAACAGGTCAGTCTCGGTCTCCTCGGTGAACGTGCTCTTCAGCGCGCCCGCCCGGGTGCCGCCGATGGCCTTGGCGTAGGCCAGGGTGAGCGGCCACGCGTTGCCGGTCGCGTCCTGCTCGACGCAGACCAGCACGGGCACGCCGCGGCCCTGCGCGAACTGGCGCCGGACCAGGTGGCCCGGGGCCTTGGGCGCGACCATGCACACGTCCACGTCGTCCGGCGGGCTGATCAGGTCGTACCGGATGTTCAGGCCGTGCGCGAAGAACAGCGCGTCGCCCTCCACCAGCGACGGGGCGATCGCCTCCGCGTACAGCTGGCGCTGCAGGTGGTCCGGGATCAGGACCATGATCAGGTCCGCTTCCTCGCACGCCTCGCCGGGCGTGACCACGCGCAGGCCGTCGTTGGCGGCCTTCTCGCGGCTCTTGGATCCCTCGGGCAGCCCGACGCGCACGTCCACGCCGGAGTCCCGGAGCGAGAGCGCGTGCGCGTGCCCCTGGCTGCCGTACCCGAGGACGGCCACGTGCCTGCGCTGGATCACGGACAGGTCGGCGCTGTCGTCGTAGAAAATCTCTGCCACTGAAACGGGCCCTTCTTCTGTGTTGTCGTCGGAACGAAAATCTATGCGCTGCGCTCGACCGGCCGCAGCGCGCGGTCGGTGATGGAGCGGCCGCCGCGGCCGATGGCCACCATCCCGGACTGCACCAGCTCCTTGATACCGAACGGCTCGAGCACCTTGATCAGCGCGTCGAGCTTCTCGTGGTTCCCGGTGGCCTCGACGGTGATCACGTCGAGCGCGACGTCCACCACCTTGGCCCGGAACAGGCCGACGGCCTCGAGCACCCGCGAGCGGCTCTCCGCGTCGGCCCTGACCTTGATCAGGATCAGCTCGCGCTGCACCGTCGCGCCCGGCTCGAGCTCGACGATCTTCAGCACGTTGATCAGCTTGTTCAGCTGCTTGGTGACCTGCTCGAGCGGGTGCTCGTCGCAGTTGACCACGATCGTGATGCGGGAGATCTCCTCGTGCTCGGTGGGCCCGACGGCGAGGGAGTCGATGTTGAAGCCGCGCCGCGCGAACAGCCCCGCGATCCTGACCAGGACGCCCGGCTTGTTCTCCACGAGCACGGACAGCGTGTGCCGGGTCATTCTGAACTTCCTCCCCAGTCGGGCGCCAGGCCGCGCGCGAACTTGATGTCGTTGTTGCTGGTGCCGGCCGCGACCATGGGCCAGACCATGGCGTCCCGGTGCACGATGAAGTCGATCACGACCGGGCGGTCCTCGATGGCCATGGCCCGCTCGATGACCTTGTCCACGTCGGCGGCCTCCTCGCAGCGGATGCCCTCGCAGCCGTACGCCTCGGCCAGCTTGACGAAGTCGGGGATGCGGGTGCCCGCGAGCTTCTCCTGCTGGGTCCGGTGCAGGTCGGTGTTGGAGTAGCGCTCGTTGTAGAACAGCGTCTGCCACTGCCTGACCATGCCGAGGCTGCCGTTGTTGATGATCGCGACCTTGATCGGGATACCCTCGATGGCGCAGGTGGCCAGCTCCTGGTTGGTCATCTGGAAGCAGCCGTCGCCGTCGATCGCCCACACGGTGGTGTCCGGGCGGCCCATCTTGGCGCCCATCGCGGCCGGCACGGCAAAGCCCATCGTGCCCAGCCCGCCCGAGTTGATCCAGGTGCCCGGGTTCTCGTAGTCGATGAACTGGGCCGCCCACATCTGGTGCTGGCCGACGCCGGCCACGTACACCGCTTCCGGCCCGGCGATCTGGCCGATCCGCCTGATCACGTGCTGCGGGGCGAGCGTGCCGTCGCCTGGCTCGTCAAACCCCAGCGGGTAGGTGTCCTTCCACGAGTTCAGCTGGGTCCGCCAGCCGGTCAGGTCGGGGCGGCGGCCCTGCTCGTGCTCGGCCCGCACCGCGGCCACCAGGTCGGCGATGACCTCGCGGCAGTCGCCGACGATCGGCACGTCGGCCCGGCGGTTCTTGGAGATCTCGGCCGGGTCGATGTCCGCGTGCACGATCAGCGCGCCGGGCGCGAACGTGTCCAGCTTGCCGGTCACCCGGTCGTCGAACCTGGTGCCCAGGGCGATGAGCAGGTCGGCCTTCTGCAGCGCGCCGACCGCCGACACCGAGCCGTGCATGCCGGGCATGCCCATGTGCTGCGGGTGCCGGTCCGGGAACGCGCCCCGGGCCATCAGCGTGGTGACCACCGGGATGCCGGTCAGCTCGGCGAGCTCGCGCAGCTGGGCGGTGGCCCGCGCCTTGATCACGCCGCCGCCGACGTAGAGCACCGGCCGCCGCGACTCGCTGATCAGCCGGGCGGCCTCGCGCACCTGCCGGGCGTGCGGCCGGGTCACCGGGTGGTAGCCGGGCAGGTCGAACGGAACCGGCCAGGCGAAGTCGGTGGTGGCCTGCATCGCGTCCTTGGCGATGTCGACCAGGACCGGCCCCGGCCGCCCGGTCGAGGCCACGTGGAAGGCCTCGCCGATGGTGCGGGCGATGTCCTCTGGCTTGGTGACCAGGAAGTTGTGCTTGGTGATCGGGATCGTGATGCCGGAGATGTCGGCTTCCTGGAAGCCGTCGGTGCCGATCAGGCTGGTCGGCACCTGCCCGGTGATGGCCACCATCGGGACCGAGTCCATGTAGGCGTCGGCGATCGGCGTCACCAGGTTGGTGGCGCCCGGGCCGCTGGTCGCCATGCACACGCCGACCCGTCCGGTGGCCTGCGCGTACCCGGTGGCCGCGTGGCCGGCCCCCTGCTCGTGCCTGACCAGGATGTGCCTGATCGACTTGGAGTCGAGCAGCGGGTCGTAGGCCGGCAGGACCGCGCCGCCCGGAATCCCGAACACCACGTCCGCGCCGACCCGCTCGAGCGCGTACACCAGCGCCTGTGCCCCAGTGGCCCGGACCTTGCCCGGGCTGGTGACCTGAGCGCGCGGCGGCTCGGCCGCGCCGGCCTGCGGCGGGACGGACCCTGCGGCCTGCGGCGGAGCGGCGTGCGGGGCTTCGGCGGGACGCGGCTGAGCGTCGCGGGCGGCCGGGTGGTGCGGCGAGCGGGCGGCCAGGTCCCGCGGGCTGGGAGCCGAAGGTCCGGCGGCGGCCCCGGGGGGGCGCTCCGTGCCTTCGGGCTCCTTGCGGCCCGTCATCTGCTCGGTCATCGGTAGGTCTCCATTGGCATCGGCTGGATCCGGCGGCATAAAAAATCCCCTCGTGCCGGACGGCAGTCGAGGGGAGCGCGCAGTGAGCTGCTTGGTCAGCTGCCTGCGCGCCGGCCAAGTACGAGGATCTGCGGGTACTTCACGGGTAACACCTTACTGCCATTCGGAATCGAGACGTCAACCGCTGACGCGAGTTGTCTCACATTCCGAGACGGCCGGCTCATCGGGGTTCTCGCCCGACGTCCTGATCAGGGCCTCCACGCCGGGGGCACCCATCGGCCTGCCCACCAGGAATCCCTGGCCGTAGCAGCAGCCCATCTCGCGCAGCGCGATGAGCTGGCGCGGCTGCTCGATGCCCTCGGCGATGACCCGCAGGCCGAGGTCGCGGCCGACCTGCACCACGGTCCTGGTCAGCAGGCTGAGCGTGTCGTCCTGGCCGAGGCCGGCCACGAACGAGGGGTCGATCTTGATGATGTCCAGCGGGAGCCTGCGCAGGTAGGCCAGTGACGCGTAGCCGGTGCCGAAGTCGTCGATGGCCATCCGGACGCCGAGCCGGTGCAGCTCGGCCAGCCGCTCGACGATCAGCCCGTCCTCCTCGACCAGCACCCGCTCGTTCACCTCGACGGTGAGCGCACCGGGCGGCAGCCCGGTGTCGGCCAGGATGGCCGCCACCCGCGTGGTGAAGGCGGGCGCCGTGATCTGCCGGGCGGACAGGTTCACCGAGACCCCGACGTCCTCCGGCGACCCCGAGGATGAGCGTCTCCAGGCGGCACCCTGCGCGCACGCCTCGCGCAGCACCCACTCGCCGAGCGCGACGATCAGGCCAGACTCCTCGGCCGCGCCGAGGAACTCCTGCGGCGGGACCATCTGGTCGCCGCGCCACCAGCGGACCAGTGCCTCGGCCCCGGTCACCCGCGACGTGGCCAGCTCCAGGATCGGCTGGTACTGCAGGGTGAGCTCGCCGTTGCCGACGGCCTGCTGCAGGTCGCTGACGATCTCCAGCCTGCGGACCACGTCCGCGTGCATGTGCGCGGCGTAGACCTCGACCCGGTCACCGCCCGCGTCCTTGGCCCGCGCCATGGCTACGTCCGCGTTGCGCAGGACCAGCCCGGGCGGGTCCACGTCGGCCAGCGCGACGCCGACGCTCGCCGTCAGCGCGATCTGCTGGCCGGCCACCCGGAACGGCTCGCCGCCGACCGCGCCGGCCAGCCGCTCGGCGATCTCCGCGACCTCCTCGGCGCCCCCGGCGTTCTCGAGCAGGATGGCGAACTCGTCGCTGCCCCAGCGCGCCACCGTGTCGTGCACCGGGACGACGGCGCGCAGGCGCCTGGCCGCCTGGGCCAGCACGAGGTCGCCCGCGCCGTGGCCGACCGAGTCGTTGACCGCGGTGAACCGGTCCAGGTCCAGGAAGATGACGCCGGTCCTGGCGGCCACCGCGGTGTCATGCAGCACGTCCCTGGCGCGCTCCTCCACATAGGCCCGGTTCGGCAGGCCGGTCAGTCCGTCATGGAAGGTGAGGTGGGTGACCTGCTGGCGCAGCGCGACCTGATCGCTCACGTCGCGCGCGGTGACCAGCATCTGGACGGGCTCGCCGGGGGCCTGGTAGCGGAGCAAGGTGGACTCGACGTGCCGCCACGTCCCGTCAGCGGCCCGGACCCGGACCGGGAACCGGCCGGAGCCTTCGAGCCCGTCGAACCCCTCGGCGCCCTCGGCGTAGCCGCCTAGGGCCAGCCGGACCGAGGCCAGCACGGCGGGCCGGTCCTCGGGGTGGACGAAGTCGAGCAGCCGCCGGCCGGTCAGCGTCCCCGGCGGGTAGCCGTAGTCCTCGACCGCCGGGCTCGCGTACCTGACCACGCCGTCCAGGTCGCAGACCAGGACGACGTCGCTGGTGCGGTTGGCCAGGTCGCGCAGGCTCCGGCTGGACTCGCGCCAGATGCCGAGCACGGACAGGTTCTCCCGCACCAGCATGAAGACCCGCGCGGCCAGCACGAGCACCCCGGCGCCGCCGGCCACGATCAGCGCGATCCCGGCCGCAGGCGCGCCGGCCAGGCCGTTGGCTATCACCACCACGGTGGCCACGCAGGCGGCCAGCACCGCGATGACGGTCGCCGCCGCCGAACTCGACGTCCGGCGGGCCCAGCTCGTCCCGAACCCTTCGGTCATCCGCCACGGCGCCGCGCCGAGCAGCAGCGCCGCCAGCACCGGCATCAGCTGGCCGACGACGCCCAGGTGGCCGCCGAGCACTCGCTGGCCCACGGCCAGCGCGTCGCCGACGGCGATGGCGAGCAGGGACAGGTAAGGTAGCGCGACCCGCCGCCAGGCCGTGGTGACCATGGGCAGCAGCGCGCCGAGCACGGCCAGGTCGGCCAGCGGGTGGATGAGCGCGAGCAGGAACGTGCCCGGCCGTTCGCCGGACCGGTGAAACTCGGCGCTGAACAGCGTGGACCAGCCGATCACCAGCAGCGCGACGGCCATCACGTAGCCGTCGGCGAGTCCGGGCAGTACCGAACCCGCCGAACCCTCCTGCGGAGTAACTTCTCGTTCGGCCATGGTGAGCACGGCGATGCCGATGGCCACGGCGGCCAGGGCGAGCAGCGGGGGCAGGTCGGTGAAGGACAGGCCGGGAGCCGGGTTCAGCGTGCCGCCGAGGATCCCCTGCACGACCAGGCCGGAGCAGTACAGTGCGGCGCCGGCCGCGAGCCACCGGTAGCCCCGCGCGACGGCGCTCTGGTACCGGCGGGCGCCGAGCCACAGGCTCACCGCCGCCGCGAACCACGCCAGCATGCCCAGCACCATCATGCTCGGCGCTCCGACATGATCAGCCGCACCCGGGCTCCTTCCGTTCCGCCCCGCTGTTCTGAAGTACTCAACGCACGCCGGGCAAAAGCGGATAGCTTAGTCACGCATTCGTTACCTCGTCGTAACGAAATGTCGCCGCCGCGACGCAGGTCCGTGCGCGCGACCGCCGAGTCCCCAGCCCCAATAGGTACCGCCCCAAGCGACGGCCGCAACCGGTCTGAGGTTCACTCTACGTACCCGAGATCACACTTCGGTTGAGGAAGGGCGTACAGCGGGAGACAAACTCGCCGCCTCTGGCAACCCTGCGTGTTCTTGCTGCTAGTTCGTGCTGCTCTCCAGCAGTATGTGCCGGTTATCACAGTCATGACGGGGTTTCCGGGCGGCCAGGCCATGCTGACGCCTGCGTCAGCATGGCAGCATGATCTGGACTAATGATCTGGACCTGAGCCAGAGGAACCAGGGAGGCCACGTGCGCAAGGTGCTGATCGCGAACCGCGGTGAGATCGCGGTGCGGGTGGCGCGGGCTTGCCGGGACGCCGGGCTGGGCAGCGTCGCCGTGTACGCCGAGCCCGACCTGGACGCGCTGCACACGCGGATGGCCGACGAGGCCTACGCGCTGGGCGGGTCGACCAGCCAGGAGACCTACCTGGACATCGACAAGATCATCAAGGTGGCGGTGGAGTCCGGCGCGGACGCGGTGCACCCCGGCTACGGCTTCCTGGCCGAGAACGCCGAGTTCGCCCGCGCGGTCGCGGCGGCCGGGCTGACCTGGATCGGCCCCCCGCCGGAGGCCATCGAGGCGCTCGGGGACAAGGTCCGGGCCCGGCACATCGCGCTGGAGGCCGGGGCGCCGCTCACCCCCGGCACCCCGGACCCGGTCCGGGACGCCGGGGAGGTGCTGGCCTTCGCCCGGGAGTACGGCTACCCGGTGGCGATCAAGGCGGCGTTCGGCGGCGGCGGACGCGGGCTCAAGGTGGCCTGGCGCGAGGAAGAGGTCGCTGACCTGTACGAGTCGGCGGTCCGGGAGGCCACGGCGGCGTTCGGCCGGGGCGAGTGCTTCGTGGAGCGCTACCTGGACCGGCCGCGGCACGTGGAGACGCAGTGCCTAGCCGACGCATATGGGCATGTCGTGGTGATCTCGACCAGGGACTGCTCGCTGCAGCGCCGGCACCAGAAGCTGGTCGAGGAAGCGCCGGCGCCGTTCCTGACCGCGGAGCAGACCGAGACCCTCTACCGGTCCTCCAAGGACATCCTGCGCCGGGCCGGCTACGTCGGCGCGGGCACCTGCGAGTTCCTCGTCGGCCAGGACGGCACGATCAGCTTCCTCGAGGTCAACACCAGGCTCCAGGTCGAGCACCCGGTCAGCGAGGAGGTCACCGGCATCGACCTGGTCCGGGAGATGTTCCGGATCGCCGGGGGCGAGCCGCTCGGCTACGACGACCCGCCCGCCCGCGGGCACTCGATCGAGTTCCGGATCAACGCCGAGGACCCGGGCCGCAACTTCCTGCCCGCCCCGGGCACGATCACCGTGTGGAACCCGCCGTCAGGGCCTGGCGTTCGGCTCGATGCCGGGTACGCGGCCGGGATGACGGTCCCGCAGGCGTACGACTCGCTGATCGCCAAGCTGATCGTGACCGGCGCCAGCCGGGCCGAGGCGCTGCAGCGCTCGGCCCGCGCGCTGGCCGAGTTCGAGGTCGGCGGGATGCCGACCGTGCTGCCCTTCCACCGGGCCGTGGTGGCCGACCCCGCGTTCGCCGCGCCGGACGGCGTGTTGCGGGTGCACACCCGCTGGATCGAGACCGAGTTCGACGCGCCGATGCCCGCGCAGGAGACGGCGGAGGCCGAGTCGCCCGCGGAACGCGAGCGGCTGACCGTCGAGGTGGGCGGGAAGCGGCTGGAGGTTGTCGTGCCGGCCGGCCCAAGGGGGGTTCGGGGGGATAGGTCCCCCCGAGCGCGGGGGGGTCTGGGGGGGTCGTCCCCCCGGAGGAGAACTGCCCCGGCGGGCGGTGGCGCTACGTTGGTGAGCCCGATGCAGGGCACGATCATCAAGATCGCGGCGGCTGAGGGGCAGCGGGTGTCGGCCGGCGACGTTATCGTGGTGCTCGAGGCGATGAAGATGGAACAGCCGCTGACCGCGCACAAGGACGGCACGGTGACCGGGCTCGCCGTCGAAGTGGGCCAGACCGTCTCGGCCGGCGCGGCTATCTGCGAGCTCACGGACTGATCACCGTGAGCAGGATCCCGGGGGACCCGGGCCTGGGACGTCAGGCGCTGTTCGCGCTCGGCGTCCGGCTTCCGGACCGGAACCGGGACTGGGTCAGGCACGAGCTGACCGACGCCGGCTGGCGGGGCCGGCTCATCGGGCGTCACCTGATCCTCGTGGTGCCGGTCTGCGTGGTGTTCGCGCTGCTCCCGGGCGCGCTGTGGATCCGCCTCATGGTGGCCGGATTCTTCTTGCTCTGCACCGTCGGCATTGTCGCGCTGTACGCCGACGACATCCGGGTGTCCCGGCTGCGCCGGCACGGGCTCGAGGCGCCGGACGATCCCGACCTGGGGCGCCCTTCTCATTTACGGCGAGTCGGGGGTGAACTCCATCAGCTTGCGGGCCGCCTCGGTGACGCTGCCGGACAGGGACGGGTAGACGGTGAACGTCTGGGCCAGCTGCTCGGCGGTCAGGCGCTGCTCCACCGCGACCGAAACGGCCAGGATCAGCTCGCTCGCGCGGGGGGCCACGATCACGCCGCCCAGGATCACGCCGGTGCCCGGGCTGGTGAACAGCTTGACGAAGCCTTCGCGGAAGCCGGCCATCTTGGCCCGCGGGTTGGTGGCCAGCGGCAGCTTCTGGGTGCGGGCCGCGATCTCGCCCGCGTCGACCGCCCGCTGCGAGACCCCGACCGTGGCGATCTCGGGGTCGGTGAAGATGGTGGCGGCCACGTGGCCGAGCCGGATCGGGTGCACCGACTCGCCCAGCGTGTGCCACATCGCGATCCTGCCCTGCATGGCGGCCACCGAGGCCAGCATGAGCACGCCGGTGCAGTCCCCGGCCGCGTACACGCCGGGCACCGAGGTGCGGGACACCCGGTCCACCTCGATGAAGCCGTGCTTGTCCAGCTCCACCCCGGCCGTGTCCAGGCCGCAGCCCTCGGTGCGGGGGACCATGCCCACGGTCATCAGGCAGTGGGTGCCGGTCACGGTCCGGCCGTCCGCCAGGGTCACGGTGACGCTGTCCCGGTCGCGGCTCACCGCTCGCGCCCGGGCCTGGCTGAGCACCGTCATGCCGCTGCGGCGGAACACGTTCTCGATCAGGTTGGCCGCGTCCTCGTCCTCCTGCGGCAGCACCCGGTCCCGGGAGGACACCAGTGTGACCCGCGAGCCGAGCTCCTGATAGGCGCTGGCGAACTCGGCCCCGGTGACGCCGGAGCCGACCACGATCAGGTCCCTGGGCAGCTCGGTCAGGTCGTAGAGCTGCCGCCAGTTCAGGATGCGCTCGCCGTCGGGTTCGGCGCCGGGGAGCACGCGGGGCAGCGCGCCGGTGGCGATCAGGATCGCGTCGGCCTTGATCTCCTGCTCTCCGGCCAGGACCCGGCCGGGGCCGTCCAGGCGGCCGTGCGCGGTGATCACCTTGATGTTCTCGGCGGCGATCCTGGCGGTGATGTCGCGGGACTGAGCCCGGGCCAGGTCGGTGATCCGCTCGTACAGGCGCACGGCGTTGACCGTGTGCAGGCCGCCGCTGGCGATGCCGAGGCCCGGGCTCCGGTTGAGCAGCGTCATCGCGTTGGCGGTCTCGATGAGGGACTTGGAGGGTACGCAGTCGGTGAGCACGCAGGCGCCGCCGAGCCCGTCCGAATCGACGACGGTGACGTCGGCGCCGAGCTGGGCGGCGACGAGGGCGGCCTCGTAGCCGCCGGGGCCGCCGCCGAGGATCGCGATTCTCTGGCGTGGCAAGGTCACGGTAGGTAATTCTTCCCGGTCTATTGGTCGCAGTCAGGTATCAGGCGCGGGGCAATGCACGTCGCCCGGCGACGCGACGCCGTACGCTTGCCCCCGTGGCACTGTACGCGGCCTACGGCAGCAATCTGGACCCGGCACAGATGCTGCTGCGCTGCCCGCATTCACCGCAGCGTGGAACCGGGTGGCTGGAGGGCTGGCGGCTGACGTTCGGCGGGGAGGACATCGGCTGGGACGGTGCCCTCGCGACCGTGGTCGAGGATCCGGGCTCCCGGGTCTTTGTCGTGCTCTACGACGTGTCCGAGGGTGACGAGAAGGAGCTCGACAACTGGGACGGGGTCACGCTGGGGTACTACCGTCGCGCCAAGGTGCGCGTGGAGACCCTGGACGGCGACGTCCTGGCCTGGCTGTACGTGCTCAACTTCTACGAGGGCGGGCTGCCGTCGGCGCGGAGCATCGGCATCCTGGCCGATTCGGCCGAGCGGGCCGGCGCCCCGGCCGACTACGTCGCGACGCTGCGAGCGCTGCCCTGCGCCAAGATGGGCGACTCGAACACGGCCTACGAGGGCCCGGAAGGCGCCGGAGGCCCGTGAGCCCCCAGCTTGTTCATGATCGCGAAGGGATCATGGTGAGCGCGGCTTTTCGGACCGGATTTCGATGATCCCGAAGGGTTTGGTACTCCATGGAGTACCAAACCCTTCGGGATCATGAAGAACCGGGGTGCCGTGGGACGCGGCTCGGTCGGCTGGATGCACATCGAGGTCTTCAGCCTCAGCGGGTGGGTCAGATGAGGACGACGATCAGCAG
>Ga0207674_10002290_pt1 | contig 24287 bp, 22 predicted proteins | sample KBSCornC72_FD_184303 | JGI IMG/M metagenome (GOLD analysis project Ga0207674, IMG submission 184303) | Corn rhizosphere microbial communities from Kellogg Biological Station, Michigan, USA - KBS Corn C7-2 (SPAdes) (version 2) | ecosystem: Host-associated > Plants > Roots > Rhizosphere > Soil ...
GTCAGACCGATCAGGGGAGACAGGAAGATGAAGAGAATCGGCAACACCCAGCCGCTGCCGATCAGCGCAGTCGCACCCGCCTTGGCGACGGCCGCACCACCGAGCCCGCCCATGAGCGCGTGAGAGGATGAGCTGGGAAGTCCCAGCCACCAGGTGATGAGGTTCCAGACGATGGCACCGGTGAGTGCCGCGAGAATCACGTTGGGATCGAGCACCGAGGGCTCGACAAGGCCCTTGCCGATCGTCTTGGCGACGGCGGTCCCGACCAGGAAAGCGGCGACGAAATTGAAGAAGGCGGCCCAGATGACGGCCGCGCCCGGCGTAAGCACCCGGGTCGCGACCACGGTGGCTATCGAATTGGCGCTGTCGTGAAAGCCGTTGATGAAGTCGAAAACGAGCGCGACGCCGATGATCGCGACGATGTAGAGAACCGGGCCGTCCATCGTTCAGCTGTGCTTGATCGAGATGGACTCCAGCACGTTCGCCGTATCCTCGGCCTGATCCAGGGTCCGTTCCAGGTTGTCGTACAGCTCCTTCCACTTGATGAGGGTGACGGGATCAAGGTTCCCTTCGAAGGCCTTGCCCAGCCATTCGTGGTAGAGGGAATCCCCCTCTTCCTCCAGCCGTTTGACCGCGATACAGGCCGGCAGCACGACGCCATCCCTGGGATTGGCGAGTCCCTTCACCGCGATGAGAATCTGCTCACTGGCGCGCTTGATCACATTGGCGAGCAGAATCGCACCCTCGGGGGCCTGGGCCAGATGAAAGATCTGAGAACGGCGCGCCAGCCCGTCGATCAGGTCGATGACATCGTCCAGCCCCGAGGCCAGGGCGTGAATGTCCTCCCGGTCAAGCGGGGTGATGAAGGTGCGGTCCAGCCGGGTTACCACCTCGTGAGTCAGCTGATCGCACTCGTGCTCCAGCCGTTTGATCGAATCGACGATATGGATCCGCTGGTTGACCTCGGACCGCAGCAGTTCCTCCAACAATCCGGAGGCCTCGACGCTCCGCTCGGCCACGGCAGTAAACAGGCTGAAGAAGCGTTCATCACGGGGGAGAAGGCGCACGGGAGACTCCAGAAGCGTGTAACAATGAGGTAACGACGGGGGAGAAGATAGCTTGGGAGCCGACGAGGGGAAGGGAAGGGTCGGCGAAGATCAGAACTCCGGTGACCCGTGCGGCCATGGTCTCCCATTCGGTGGCTGGCTTGGGGATCGAGGCCAGGGCCTGCTTCAGACTTGCATCATCCAGGGTGCTCATTCTCGATACCAGCTCGGCTTCGCCTGCCGTATGACCTCTCACCGTGAAGCGCACGGCCTGATCCAGTGCATCCAGACCTCGGACGTCGCGTGCCCGGGTAGCCAACTCGATCAGTTGGCGCAGTCGCTGGAGTAGTTGGGCCTGTCCCGGGGATGGGTTGGTCGCCGCCCATCGAGCGCTGTTGCCACCACGGCTGCGGAAGGCGATCACCGGTTGCAGCGCCTGAAGCGCGAGATCGATCTCGTGATCTGATGCTCTTCGATTTCTTGCACCCGCAGCGTGGAGCAGTCTCGCTTGGACCTGCTCTGGTGCCTCGTTCCACTCTCCTCCTGTCAGCCATCCGGCTGTACTGATTCGCAAACACACACTTTCGCATCTGGCTGTGAGTTCGAAGCCGGCCAGGATCCCCTCTTCAGGCGATTCAATCACCGCCACGCCGGGCCGGGCGGCTCCGTCCGGGAGGAAATCGAGGAGCTCCTCCCGCCACCGGAAGAGCCATCGCCCTCCATCCCCGAGCCCAGCTAACTGAGGCATTTGCGCCTTTCGCGCCAGGATCTCGCGGCCGTGCAGCCGATCTTCGCCTTGGAAGGTCGGCTGGTAGCGAATCGATTCGACCCACTGGTGTCGAGATCCGAGCCGAGCCGCTCGACCATCCCGCTGAGCCAGGCCGACCTCGGTCCAGGGCAAGTCGTAGTGGATCACCCGTTCTGCGAGTTGCAGATCCAATCCTTCCGCCGATACATCGGTGGTCAGAAGAACGTGTGGGCCTGTACCCTGAGGTCGTTGGGTTGGAGCAAACCAGGCGAGGATGTCGTCGCGCGCCATGAGGCTCGCTCCAATTCCGGATCGATCCCCGGTGCACCAGGCCGGTCCCAACGATGCGAGCCGCCTTCGCAAGTAGCTCACGGTCTCGCGATAGCAGGTAAAGACCAGGGTGACCCTGCCGTCGCGCAGCACGTCTCCGAGTCGTCCCGGTTTTCTATCGGTCTCCACCCATCGGGCGGACTCCTGCATTAGGCCATCCAGGCCAGCCGCGTCCTCGAGCACCAGCTCCCCCTGCTCTTCGGCCTTAGGTAGCAGGGCCCACAACACGAGTTGCTCGTCCGCTCCCGTCGTGAATCGCCGCAGTGCCGCTCGATCCATCGGGCGCCCCGCCGCCCGCGCATCCGCTGCATGACCGAGCAATGCCCGATAGCGCCGCAGCACCCCGTGAAGAGCGGCGGGACTCGATTCCATGGCTCGGTAAAGCATGCTGCGGAGGATCGAAGCCGTGCCCGACTTCGTCGAGAGAGATAGACGGTCGAGCCCCGAGATAATCGCGGATGGCCGGTCTGTCTCCCGATCCAGGATGGCACTTTGACTAAGGCGTGGTCGGCCGGTGACCACGTCCGAGCGGGTGATTACGAGCTCGCCAAGTGAGGGATGGCCGGTCTCACCGCGAAGCAGCGTCGTCAGCGAGGATACACCGTGCCACACCAGGCAATCGTCCCTGACCGCCAGCAGCAGCTGATACGCCAGATCGATCAACCGGTTCACGATCGGAGTCGCACTGAGCAGGAGCGCGGGCCGGCCCGTCAGATAGGGCGCAAGCGTTCGGTAGCGGCGGGAACCAGGATTTCGATACCAGTGGGATTCGTCCACGATCACGAGGCGAGGACGAACCGAAGGGAGTGCGCCTCGACTGATGCGCTCGTGAGAGTGCGCGTCGATGCTAACGTGGAGTTGTTCAGCGGTGCGCCGCCATTGTTGGAGCAACGAGGCTGAAGCCAAGACCACTACCCCACCGCGCCCCTGCCACAACGATGCGACGGCCAGCGCCGAGTAGGTCTTCCCACTGCCGGTCGGGTCTGCCAGCAACGCGCCGCCGTAGCGCGTGAGCGTGCTCAAGACTCGGCGGACACCTTGGCGTTGATCTTCTCGGAGCCAGTCGGGCAGCTCCACGTCCGATCGCGAAGACCGGAGACTCGCTGCGATAGCCCGGGCAATGTCTCCCGCGTCGCCCGGTGGAGGCTCAGTGCCCGCCACCGGCGGTCACGACGGAGACCAGTGTCTCCCTGGCCGATTGCGGCAGACCCAGTAGTTCGGCACAGTAAGCATCGATCGCATCCTGCACCATCGCTCCCTGAGCGGCCAGCCGGGCAAGTTGGGCCAGCTTTGAATCGTCCGGAACCGAAGGCGGAAGGGGAAGCGACCCAACCACCCTCGCGTTGAATCGCGCGAAACCACCTCGTGCCGGATCCGCCACGGCACGTGCAGCCGCGCGCATCCAGGTCGAGTTGAGCCACGCGGCCAAGGCCCTCGCTTGGTCGGCCGATTCGGCGGCGATGACGTAGCAGGTGTTAAGCGGAATCCGATCCCGATCCGCTGGTTGGGTGAGCGCTGCCGCTGTGAGGCGACGGCGAATGTCGGACCAGATCACTCGAAACGGTGCCGACGCGGCGCGGGTGCGAAAAAGTGTCCAGGATGGGCCGCCCACATAATCGGCCCGGGCTCGGAGAACTCCCTCGTGACAATTGAAGTACTCCAGGGCGCGCCGCGGGAGCTTGCGATAGACTCTGCCACGCTCATCGTGAGGCCAGAGCAGGCGAATTCGATCCGTAGTGCCGAATGGGCGCACGTCCCGCCCCCGGATGCCCCAGCGAATCAAGCACCCTTCGATGAACTCCGGTGGGTCGAGGAAGATCTGATTGGCCCCGGTCTTGGCGCCTAACTGAAGCACGAAGCGTTCTCCGAGAGCTGGATGATCGGACCGGATAAGATCGAGAGCGTCGTGGGCCGCCGACGGGAGCAGAATCCAGGGGGTGCCGCCGAGCAGCCGGCACTGAGGGACCTGGTAACTCCCGCCGGATCCGAGAGTCGTATGGATGAGATGATCACGCGGAGCCATAGTCTTGGAGGCCACCAGCGCGAGCGGATAGACCGTCGCATCAAAACCATTCTGCTCCGGCGTGGTGAGATCGGTCAGGCGGTGGATCGTTGTGTGCGCTGCAAGAGCGCGACGGGCCGCCACACCGTAGGCCGCCGTCGCCAACTTGGCCGGCAGGAGAAATCCCAGCACGCCTCCATCGCCCAACAGCTCAAGTCCGCGCTCGAGAAACGCGATCGCCAGATCCGGCTGGTGGACGAACCCGCTGCCACCGCTGTGCCACCACCGGTAGCGTGCCGCCAGGCTGCCTCGCTGCGCCGGAGGAAGATCCTCGGCCCGCACCCACGGCGGGTTCCCTACCACGATGTCGAACCCGCCCTGCGAGACCACGTCTGCGAAATGGCACTCAAACTGAAACCAAGGCACCTGCCCTTCTTCGGTGACCCGTCGCCGCAGGCGGCGGAGCCGCTGAAGTTGCTGCCGCGCCGCACGTAGTCGGTCTCCGGTCTCTCGATCAAGCCCGCGCCGGCGGCCAAATAGATCCGGCGCCCGCGCCTCGGCTAGACACTCGGCAACGGTAGCCTCGACCCGCGCGATTACTCCATCCAGGCACTCCAGCATGGCGGCCAGTTCTGTCTGCCGCAGTCTGCGAGCGAGATCCTGCTTGTTCTCCCCCACGGCGACGACAAACCTGCGGCGCAACTCGGCAATGGTATGGGCCGCCGCCCTCGGCAGGAGGGGGAGCGTTGTCACCAGGCGGGCCGGATCGAGGAGGCTGTCCCCTTGTCGAATCAGCCCATCCAGATTGGGCAAGGGTTCAACCGCTTCCGGCTCCTGTGCCGGATCGTGCGCAATTACGGCCAGCCATAACCGCAGCTCGGTGAGCCGGACCGCCATCGGGTTCAGGTCCACTCCGAACAGATTGCGGGCCAGCACCCTGCGACGGATGCGCGCTCCTGATTCGTTGCTCCCGTGCAGGCCGGCGAGCCGCTCCAGCATGCCGAGAAGGAACGCGCCTGAGCCGACAGCGGGATCCAGTACGGTGACCTCGGCGACCAACCGGCGCACGTTGGTATCCGGTGTTTCGAGGTGCTCCGCTGCGGTTTCCAACGAGCAGCCGAGCCCACTCGCCAGGTAGGCTTCCAGGGTGGCATCAACCAGCTGCGAAACCAGATGCACCGGCGTGTAGAATGTTCCGCTGCCATGCCGTGCCTCTGGCTCCATCACCCCCTCGAAGACTCGCCCCAGCATGTCGGGCGCCACTTCTCCCTCGGCTCCGTTCTCATTCACCGTGAATGCGAAACGCTCAAACAAGTGGTCGAAGGCCTCTCTCCAGACGGCGTTGGGAACCTCGCCCCGCCATTGGCGCTCGAGAGGATGCGGCTCAAAAAGACCGCCATTCAGGAAGGGGATTCGCCCAAAGCATCGAGCTCGGCCTCGCGCTTCGGCGCGACGGTTGAGGGTGCCGAAGAAGAGTGGTTGAAACAGGTGGCGGTGTAGCCTGCGGCGACGGGCCAGACAATCATCGACGGCCTGACGGAGGAAGTCTGGTCGCCCGTCCAGCCATCCTTTGCACTGCACGAAGTAGAGGAAGAGGACCCTGGTGAGGTGGAGCAACGCGAGATGGTGGCGTTGTTCTGGCTGGAGTCTTCCGGTCAGTCCTTCGGCGAAATGTGCGACGAGTTGCCGGAAGCTGGTGAAGAATCGCTTTCCCGCTTCCTCCTCCTCCAGAATTTCGGCGAGCCGGAGAGCAAGGCCGAGTCCGGTTGCGGCGCCACATCGCCCGAGTCGTTCGAGCCGCTGAACTACTCTTGGGTCGGGGGAGGGCAGGGACAAAATGGCCGTGGGGCCTCTGCCCGCCGCGATGGAGACCGCCAGCGTGCGGTTCCGCTCATCGAAGGCGAGGACTCCCACCAGTTTGCCTTGGGCGATGAACCGTGCGGCGAGTCTTCGGGCTGCCAGGAGCGGCTCTCCGGTGGCCACCGCCAGCCACTCAAATCCGGCCGTGCGCCCCAGCACCGACGCGGCCGTCACCTGTAGGCTCGAGTTGCCGGGCACCAGGACGCTGGGGTTCAGTTCTTCCCACAGGCTCGATTGGCCCAAGTGAGGCATCAACCCGGCAAGGTCGCGGAACCCGCGGATCCCCCCGAGTGTTAGAACCAGAGACACGGACCCTCCGCTGCGGTGGGGGTCCATGCTAGGCACTCGGGACCGTTAACTTGGTATCCGCGTGCTGCGCTGCGAGGCGGCAAAACTGCGGCTGAACTTCAGACTACGGAGTCGATGTCGATGGGGCCACGATTCTTGTGTATGGCAGGATCGATGTTTGTCGGTGCGTTCCTCACTGCTCGGATCACACTAGCACAGAGCACTCCGATTGACAGCGCATTCTTCGCGGTGCTCAAAGGCACCGATACGATTGCGGTTGAGACCTTCGCCCGGGAAGGCCACGAGCTACGGGGCCAATTGGTCAAGGTCGCCGCAGGACGCGAGCGCACCATCTATCGGGCGGCGCTCATGGACGACGCCTCGACCCCGCTCATCGATTTCAGCGTCTGGAAGGGTGAAGACCCGCCCAACTCGCCGGCTCGGCAACTGGGACGGGTCATCTTTAAGGAGGACAGCGCGGCGGTGGACGAGGCCGACTCTCGGGGACTCCGCACCATCATGTTCCATACCCAGCGCGGAGCCATCGTGTATTTGAATCTCTCCTTTGCCCTCCTGGAGCAGGCGACGCGACGCGCCCGGACCCTGAAGCAGGATTCGGTCGCGGTGCCGTTCTTCAATCTGGGTGGCGGCCAGACCGTTGATGGCACGGTCCTCCGGCTGACCGCCGATTCCGCCGCGGTCCGCCTGGGATCCGTGGAATTCCGGTTGCACATCGATCCCGCTGGCCGCATCATGGGTGGAGCAATTCCCTCGCAGAGCCTGGTGGTATCGCGAAGCCCCTGAGGAGGGTCGCCTGACCACGGGTCAACACATTCTCCTGGTGGATGACGAGGAAGGCCTGCGGCGGATCGCCAAGCGCGCTCTGGAGCTGGCGGGCTATCGGGTTACCACGGCGGCCGACGGGGTGCAGGGGTTGGAAGCATTTCAGGCCCACAAGCAGGAGATCGCGCTAGTCGTTTCCGATATCACCATGCCGAACTTGGACGGCGTGGGGCTGCAGCGAGCGATCCATCAGCACGGCGATCAAGTACCGTTCCTGTTTATCTCCGGTCTGCCGCCGGAGGACGTGCTTCAAGCTTCCTCCGGTATGGTGACCGACGTTCTCGCCAAGCCGTGGACCGTGGCCGAGCTGACCGAGCGAGTGAGACAGATTCTTTCACGCACATGAGGCCTTCCCCTCTGCTTCGGCCTCTCGCCGTGCTGCTCGGCGCCGGCAGCCTGCTTCTCGTAGGTGCTGCGTCGGTCCATCCTGTCTTGCACGGCTCCGCCTCCGACCAGCTCGCCATGATCGGCGATACCAGCCACTGGCGCACCATTCACCTGCTCCTCTCGCTGGGGACTGGTCTCTTCATCGTCGGCCTCGGGGCCCGGGCTCTCTCAACACCCGACTCCCTGCGGCTCGAATATGGAATCGTCCTGATTGTGCTGGCCTTGGGGGAATTGCTGAACGGCGTCAATATCGCCTTCATGACCGCGGCCGGCACCGAGCTCGCGGCCCTCGAGCGTCAGACACCGGGCTCGGCGACTCTGCTCTATCAAGGAATTCATCCCGCGACGCTGATGGCGGCACGGCTGGGGTCTTTTCTCGTCGCGATCGCGGCACTGCTCCTGGCCCGACTGGGCAGTCACGATCCGGCGGAGCCGCGCTGGGAGCGCGGGATCACGCTGGTCGCTGGCGTCGTCGGCCTCGCCGCGGTCCTGCTGCTTCCCGAAACCAACGTCGCGACCCCGATCGGGATCGGCATCATGGGCCTCTGGGGTATCGCGACAGCGGTGCGGTTACTGCGGCAGGCGTCCTAGTAGTTCTCCATCACCATCACAGAGAGCTCATCCAGCGCCCGGTGTTCAGGCAGAACGTTGCCGTCCTGGTCGAACCGGATGTTCATGGCGCACAGTTCTTCGAGAGCCGTGCTCTCCTGGGTCTTCAGGTTGAGAACATACGGCTCGCCCGTGGCCCGGATCTCGGCGAGTCGCTGAATGAGCCAATCGGGCTTGTCGGTCGCCCGTTCCAGCGACTCGACCATCTGGGGGGTGAGGCTGAGCTTCATGGTAATTGAAGATTGAAGATTTCAGATTGAAGATCGAACGACTGAAGATTGTTGAAGGGCTCTTTGATTCTGTCGCACTCACCCAATCTGCAATCTTCAATCTTCAATCTTAAATCACCTGTGTCTCACCACCGACTGCAGTTCTCCCTCGATCAGCTCCAGCTGCCGTTCGATGTCGTTGTGATCGAGATCGGTGTTGGGGGCGGGCACGCCGTTCTGAGAGAAGAGCGTCGCAACCAGCGCATCGGTGTAGCCCACGACGGCCACCGCAATGCCCTTGTCCAGCGTACGATTCAGGTGAAGAATGATCGCCATCGCCTGGCGAGGACGGAGGCCCGCGAAGATCGGGGCCAGTTGGCGGGTGAGCAGTTCGCGGAGGAATTGGATTTCCTCCACGACCTCTCCCGCGGCGAGGCCACGCGCGGCGCCCACACGCCCGTAATGTTCACAGGCGTGGAACCAGACGTCGCGCACTTCCTGGCGCATGGGCCCGACTGTCTCCACCAGCACGTCCATCAGGAGACGCAGTTCGCGTTCCACGGTGTGGGGAGGCACGTGAGGCGCGGCGGTGAGACGCACACCGAGCCAGTCTGCCCATTGTGTTACTACTTTGTCCCGCAGATCGGTCATTGCACGACCGACCGTTTGTAACGTCGGGTGAGACGCTCGCAATGCCACGACTCCATGGGTGTGGTGAGAGCAGGCGACAATCTACACGGGAGCCAGAATGGGGTCAAAGGACGTTATTCGCCCTCGCATGCTGAAGGCCGGCAGTCGCATAGCGCTCATCGCGCCCGCTGGGCCGCTGCTCAATCGCGACGATCTCACTCGCGCCGAGGAGCTGTGCCGAGCGCTGGGATACGAGCCGGTGCTCTTTCCCAACGCGGGGCGGGCCTACGGCTATCTCGCCGGGACCGACGAGGAACGGCTCGCCGACCTGAATGCCGCGCTGCGGGACCCTTCGCTCGATGCGGTCTGGTGCCTCCGCGGTGGGTACGGCATGACTCGCATTCTCTCGCAGGTGGACTACAAGGCGCTGGCTCGCGCGCCAAAGGCTGTGATCGGATATTCCGACATCACCGCGCTGCTCCTCGGGATCTACCAAGAAACCTCGGTCGTCAGCTTTCATGGGCCGGTCGCGCACTCCAGTCTCTCTCCATTCACTCGCTGGCACTTCGATCGGGTGCTGACAATGCCGGCTCCCGCCGGCCGCCTCGGACGAGTGGCCCCGCCATCCGATGTGCTGGTGCCCGCTGATCCCCGCGTTGTCACCCTGAAGAGCGGTGTGGCCGAAGGGCGCCTGCTCGGCGGCAACCTCTCCCTGTTGCAGTGCATGGTGGGCACCAGGCACCAGCCGGACTTCGCTGGGGCCATTCTCTTCATCGAAGACGTGGGAGAGGCGTTGTACCGGGTGGACCGCATGTTGTCCCATCTCAAGCTGGCCGGTATTCTCGACAAACTGGCCGGCGTAGTCATAGGCCAGTTCACCGAGATGGACGAAGGGGGAGAAGATGGCGCGTTGGGCTTTGATCAGGTCCTGGCCACCTACTTCCTGCCCCTGGGTATTCCTGTGGCTTACGGATTTCCCTTTGGTCACGTCACCGAAAAGTGGACCCTGCCCGTCGGTGTGAAGGCGAGACTCGACGCAGGGGCCGGAGAAGTCGAGATCCTCGAACCGGCAGTCTCCTGATTTCGCAATGGCAAACGCAATGGCAACACCTACCCTCACGAAACTCAGTCTGCCGGGATCGCTCGGTCCCATCCTGATTGATGTGCGGGCCGCCGGTCGGACATCGCCGCAACCCGCGGTCCTCGTCATTCACGGATTCAAGGGATTCAAGGACTGGGGCATGTTTCCGCCCCTCGCGGTGCGACTGGCTCGCGCAGGGCTCTCGGCCGTCTCGTTCAACCTGAGTGGCAGCGGAGTGGACGACGCTGGAGAATTCGCCTTTCCCGAAAAATTCGGCCACAACACCTTCAGCGCTGAGCTGCACGATATCGAGATTGTTCTGGATGCCCTCCTCGCCGGCAGCCTGGGAGTGGCGCCGCCTACCTCGGTCGGGCTGTTCGGTCATTCGCGGGGTGGTGGAATGGCGATTCTCTGCGCCGCGGGCAATCCGAAAATTGGAGCGATGGTCACCTGGTCCGCGATCTCCACAGTGGATCGCTGGCCCTCACAAAAGGCGCTTTGGCGCGCCACCGGGAAGCTCGAGATCGTGAACACCCGGACCGGACAGGTGCTGCCGCTCTATACCGACGTGCTGGATGATGTGGAGCGCCACGGCCGGGCTCAGCTCGATATTCGCGGCGCCGCCGGGAGGGTGCGCGCCCCCTGGCTCATCCTGCACGGCGCGGCCGATCCGACCGTCCCGGTTGCAGAAGCCGAAGCCCTTCGGAGCGAAGCGAAGGCTGACCTCGCCCGCCTGCTGATTATCCCGGAAGCCGGACACACTATGGGCGCGGTACATCCCTTCGCCGGCATGACCCCGCAGCTCGCGGAAGCGATAGATGAGACGGTGAAGTGGTTTGGCAGAAATCTTTGAGATCTGCGGACTCGATGAGTGCCATCTAGCTATTAGCTATTAGCTATCAGCGATCAGCTAACAGCTGACGGCTGACGGCTGACGGCTATATTCCGAACATGCCGATCTACGAATACCACTGCGCCGGCTGCGGCACCGATTTCGAATTACTGGTCCGCGGTGGAACCATCGTGAAGTGCCCGTCCTGCGAGGCCAGGAAGGTCGAGCGCCGGCTTTCCGTTCCTGCGCGTCCTGCCGGAGCGCCGGCAACCGATTTCTCCAAACTCGGCCCGCCCTCCGGTGGCGGGTGTCATGGTGGAGGGTGCGGCTGCCACTGAGCCCGCTTCAGGAACTGCTCGCTAATCGGTTGGCCCAACGCCGGTCCGTGAACGTCGAGCTCCCCGACGCATCATTGGCCGGCGTTGCCGTTGTCGTGGCGCCGAATCCCGATGCGGTTCTTCTCATCCGGCGGGCGGAACGGGTGGGAGATCCCTGGTCTGGGCACATGGGGTTGCCCGGAGGCCGATTCCAGGCCGACGACGAGGACCTGCTGGCCACCGCCATTCGAGAGACTCGTGAGGAGCTTTCGCTCATACTCAATCCAACCAGCCTGCTCGGCGTTCTCGATGATGTCTCTCCCAAGACTCCCATCCCCAGGCCAGTCGTCGTAAGGCCCTTCATCTTCGCCATCGACGGACGACCAGCCCTTCAGCCCAACGACGAAGTTGCGCTGGTTCTTTGGGTGCCGCTGACCGAACTGAGGAAAGCGGGGGTCTACCGGGAGGCTCGGATCAGAATTCGGGGGGAAGACCGCCTCTTTCCTGCCTACCACTTGGGTGACCACGTGGTCTGGGGGCTGACCGAGCGGATTCTGACTCCTCTTCTCGACCTCATCACCGAAAAGGGGATTCCTACCGGCGAATCTTGACTTTTGGCCCCGATTAACCGTTAATTAGCTTAACCTAAATTACGGTCCGAGCTTCATGAACTCCGCACTCCTCCACGAGCCCCTCACCCGCTCGGTCGAGGATTATCTCAAGACCATCTACCGACTGTCTCAGAAGGGGCAGCCGGCCACCACTAACGATATCGCTCACCAGCTTGAGCTTTCCGCTCCTTCGGTCAGCGGGATGATCAAGCGGCTCTCCGAGCAGGGACTGCTAGAGCACCTTCCCTACAAGGGCGTGGTTCTCACGCTCGAAGGCCGTCACGCCGCTCTTCGCACCATCCGCCGTCACCGAATCATCGAGGCTTACCTCGTCGCCTTCCTCGGCTACGGTTGGGAAACCGTCCATGAGGAGGCCGAGCGTCTCGAGCACGCCGTGTCCGACATGCTGATCGAGCGCATGGCGGGAGCGCTGGGCAATCCTCGCTTCGATCCGCACGGAGATCCCATCCCGGATCCTGATGGATCGGTCAGCGAGCTGATTTACACCCCGCTCAGTGAAATCCCTCCCGGAGAGTCGGTGGAGATTCGTCAGGCGGACACCAGTCAGCCCGACCGTCTACGCTATATCGCCTCGTTCGGGCTCAAGCCCGGCACCCGTGTCACTGTCGTAGACCGTCAGCCCTTCCAGGGACCCATCACCGTTCAGGTCGGCGGCCAGAGTCATATCCTCGGTCACGAAATCGCCATGCTGCTGCTGTGCGCCCGGCCGCAGATCGCCTCATGACCACGATTCCCGCTCCAGTCCACGATCGGGTAGCGTGGCGCTATCCCCGCCGCAGCCCCAGTCTGCCGGAGGCGCACCACTCAATCACCGTCCCCAAGGGCGTGAGCGTTCTGCGCAAGATGCTCGCGTTCGCCGGACCTGGTTACATGGTGGCGGTGGGCTATATGGACCCCGGCAACTGGGCCAGCGACCTGGCCGGAGGCGCCCGCTTCGGCTACTCCCTGCTCAGCGTCATCCTGATTTCCAACCTGATGGCGATCCTGCTGCAGTCGCTCGCCCTCAAGCTGGGAATCGTCACGGGGCGAGATCTCGCCCAGGCCTGCCGCGATCACTACTCGCGGCCGGTCAGCTTCGTGCTCTGGGTCTTGTGTGAGATTGCCATCGCGGCGTGTGATCTGGCCGAGGTGATCGGATCGGCGATCGCACTGAACCTGTTGTTCGGCATTCCGCTGATCTGGGGCGTGTGCCTTACGGCGCTCGATGTATTGCTGATCCTGCTCCTGCAAAACAAGGGATTCCGCTACCTCGAGGCGTTCGTCATTTCGCTGGTCATCACGATCGGCCTCTGCTTCGCCGTGGAGCTGGTTCTGGCCCGGCCGGCGATCGGAGCGGTGATCGGCGGATTGGTTCCTTCCACCCGGATCGTCACCAACCCGACCATGCTGTACATCGCGATCGCCATCCTGGGCGCGACTGTGATGCCGCACAATCTCTACCTGCACTCGGCCATCGTGCAGACTCGGAAGGTGGGCGTCGAGCCGGCCGCGAAGCGGGAAGCGATCAAGTATGCCACCATCGACTCGACGCTGGCGTTGCTGTTCGCCTTCTTCATCAACGGGGCGATTCTGGTTCTGGCTGCCGCGGCGTTCCACAACAGTGGCTATCAGGAAGTGGCAGACATAGGTGACGCCTACAAGCTGCTGACCCCGCTGCTTGGCACCTCGGTGGCGAGCTTTCTCTTCGCCCTGGCGTTGCTCGCCTCGGGGCAGAACTCCACCATCACCGGCACCCTCGCGGGGCAGATTGTGATGGAGGGCTTCCTCGACATCCGGCTCAAGCCGTGGCTCCGCCGGCTGATCACCCGGCTCATCGCGATCATCCCGGCGGTGATCGTGACCGCGCTCTACGGCGAGAAGGGCGTCGGTAGCCTGCTCATCCTGAGCCAGGTCATCCTGAGCCTCCAGCTCTCCTTCGCGGTAGTGCCGCTGGTGCTCTTCACCAGTCAGAAGTCCAAGATGGGAGACTTCGTGAACCGACGCGGGGTGGTCGTGCTGGCCTGGAGCGTTACCGCGGTCATCGTCGGCCTCAACGCGTGGCTGCTGTTGACGACCTTCCGTGGTTGGATGAGTTGAGTCTGGCGGGAAGTCGGGAAGGCGGGAAGGCGCTCGGCTTGATTGGCAGCATCGAACTTCTGTCTTTCCGCCATGCGGCCCTCCCGCCTTTCCGCCCGACCGCCCTGTTCGTCCTGTCCGCCCTGTCCGTCTTGTCCGCCTCTCATCTGTCCGCTCAAACTCCTTCCCCCTCACCTATCTCCGACAACAGCTTCCTTGTCGAAGAGGCCTACAATCAGGAATCGCGGGTGGTACAGCACATCAGCACCTTCAGCCGCGGATCCGACGGTGGGTGGATCTACACCTTTACCCAGGAGTGGCCGGTCCGGGGGATGCGGAATCAGCTGAGCTACACGATCCCTGCGCTCCACAACAACGGCACCGGAATCGGCGATATCCAGCTCAACTATCGCCTGCAGGCGGTTGGGAATCCCGACGCGCCCGTCGCACTGGCGCCGCGTCTCACGGCGATCCTGCCGACCGGCTCCAGTTCGGAGTCTCGGGGTTTCGGCAGCGCCGGTCTGCAGGCAGCCCTGCCCGCCAGCATCCATCCGGTGCCGGCGTTTGTTTTCCACCTGAATGCGGGCGTCACGTGGCTTCCCAACGCCAAGAACCCCTCAGGCCGGGAGGCGTCCACCACGAGCTACAACCTCGGCGCCAGCGCAATCTGGCTGGCCAAGAGCAGGATCAACTTCCTGATGGAATGGGTCTGGCTGGATGCCGAACTGGTGAATGCGAACGGCGGTACTCGGCGGGAGCGGGCGATGCTACTGAATCCGGGGGTTCGAGTCGGCTTCGACTTCAAGAGTGGATTGCAGATCGTTCCCGGCGTGGCCTACACGGTGGGAATCGGGCCCAGCGAAGGTGTAGAAGCGTTGTTCTTGTATTTGAGTTTCGAGCACGCGTTTTAGGTGGTGGGTGGTGGGTAGCCCACCACCCACTCCCCACCACCTACTCCCTCAACGCCTCGAGCAACCTCACCAATCGCTGATTTCGCGCCTCCGTCAGTTCCGGTAGATGGGCCGCGTACGCATTGCCTACCAGGCGCATCAAGCGCAGACGGTCCTCGTCGCTCAGATGTTCAAACTTGGCCAGCGTAGTCCATTGCGCCTCGCTCTCCGCGAGGAGTCTGGAGAAGTAGACGTCGGCTCCTTCCTGGCCCGCGTTTATCACGTGTTCAAGGTGAGGGCCTGAAGCCGCCCAGATTAACGACGGCCCCACCGAGAGTGCCCGATCGACGTCTTCCACATCGAGGGCACCTTCGAGCACCAGGTAAATGCATTCTCGCCACACTGCCGCTGCGACCCGGCCCAGAATGTTCCCGGGGACTTCCTTCTGGAGCACGATCGGGGCGCGTCCCAGCATGCTCAGCCAGAACCGGAGGTCTTCGATGCAGGTGGGGTCGGTGTTGGGTCCAGAGACGACTTCGACCACGGGGAGTAGCTCGACAGGCGACAGCGGATGGGCCACCATGACTCGGTCCGCGTTGGCAACCCGGGCGCACAACTGGCTGAGCGGGAAGGAGCTGCTGCTGGTGACTACGGCGGCCCGGCGAGACACCTGCCCGATCTGCTCCAGCAGCTTCTGCTTGATGTGCAGCTCATCATTCGCCGCCTCGATGATCCAGTCGGCGTCGGTTACCGTCTGGAGCAGGCTCTTCCCGATTCGCATCTCGTTGAGCGCTGACTCCGCGATACTGGCCTCCGCCCTTCGCAATCGGACCAGCGTCTCTACCCGATCACCGATCTCCTGCTCGGCACTCGTCAGGGTGCCGGAGTCAGGGTCGAAGATCGCGACGGGCCAGCCGGCGCCGATCACGAGAGCCGCCCACCCGCGGCCGACGTCCGTGGCACCAATAACCGCGACCCGAGGCGTTTCGAATCGGTTCATGGATATTTGAGGATAACTGTGGACCTGACGGCGGCCAAGGAGTACTAAAGGCCAATTCGTGCGCTGAGCGACCCGGTGAAGTAACGGAAGGCGCCGGTGGTTGAGCTTGCCGCACTGTTGGTCCAACCCAGGAGTAACGCTACTTCGTTCGCCAAGCCCCACTTCCGCGCCAGTCGTCCGTCGAGGTGCCACTCCGCCTGCACGTCGGCCCCCTCGAAGGTCTGCTGGATCCCCAGCCCTGCTGCTGCCCGTGCCTCCCACCCCGGCCAGGTGTAGGTATAGGACCCCCTGCCCTCACCGGTGAGAAACCGGTCGGGAGAGAAGTAGCCTACCCCGGCTTGATCGTATCCCAGGAGCCGGCCATAGACGCCCGCGGTCCACTGAGGCGGGAACCGCTTGGTGAGCGCCACCACGAACGAGTGTCGCATGTTCCCGTCCGAGAACCACCCGAGGCTTCCTCCAGCGCCGAGCGTGAGGTTCTCTCCCACGTTCACATCTCCGTCGGCAGTGACCTCGTCTATGTCGACGTCCTGGCCCGCCAGAAATGCCGTCTCGTCGAAGGGGTAGTGAGCATAGCCAACGCCGACACCAGCCCCGGGTGTAATTCGATAGCTTATGCTCCCCCGCCAGGTCGCGGGAGTTCGCTCGTCGGCGAAATCGGGCGAGAGGTTTCGCACACCGATGGCGCCGGTAAAGCCGAAATTGCCGACGTTGTATCGGGCTCCCACCTCGGCACTCGAACGGTTGGCGTCTCGGGAGGGGTCGCTCAGTTGGGCCAGCCCAACACTCGAAAACCCCTGAAGTCCGTCGGCTACGTACATCGAGACTGCGAGGGTCTCCCACCAATTGTTGTTGTCGTCGGTGTCGTGACTCCAGCCCACGGTAGGCTCGAGAGTAGGTCGCCTGGCACTCCGGGCCAAGGTCTGAACCTGGTGGGCATCCCGATTGTCGCTCTCAATCGCCAGCGCCCGGTCGCTGATCCTCATCGCCTCGTGGTGCCGTCCCTGCCAGCTTCGCACCTGGGCCAGTCCCACCAATGAGCGGACGTGATTTGAATCGACGGCGAGAGCCGCGGTGTAGTACTCCACAGCGAGCGGGAAGTCCCCATTCCATGCTGCGAGCTGCCCTCGGCCAGCCAATGCGTCCAGATCCTGCGGGTCGAGGGACATCAGGAGGGCATACTGCTGATCCGCGTCGCGGTACTTGCCGGCCCACCCCAACACTTGAGCGCGGCCTAGCCCAGCCTCACGATTGTCCGGATGGTCGGCGAGCACCGAGTCGTAGTGCTGCACGGAACCCTTGTAGTCTCCTTTCCAGGAGAGCACCCTCGCCTCGGCAATTCGGACGTCGGGATCTCCGGGCTCGTAGCTCCGCGCCTTGCTGAGAAGAGTGAGGGACGAGTCCAGCTTACCATCCCATGACGCCAGGACTCCCAGCCGGTATAGCGCTCGGACGGAGGTGGAATCGCCTGCGAGGGTGCGCTCATACCCGATTCGCGCATTATGAAAATCCCCTGCGGCCCAGGCGGAATCCGCTGTCGATACCTGAGCGTCGAGACGAGCAACACCTGCTGAGGAGAATAGGAGCCAGGTGACCGCCCTGATCGCCTTTTGCGTCCAGTCCGTCGCGAGGTTGACAGTCCTGTGTGTCGCGTCAGCCCCGCTCACTCGCTCCCCCACAACGCTTTCAGAGAGTCATAGACCGGCTTGAGTTCTTGGTGGTATTTGGGAGAATCCCAGGTGTTCCAGGTCCAGTTCGGAAAATCCGCGGCGTGCCAGGCACCGTCGGATCCCAGCCGGGGCAGGGCCCCGACCGGCTTTCCGTTCGCCGTGACCACGGTCATCACGCCGAATCGGAATCCATCGGCCCGAGTCGTCTGGATCGCACCGTTTGGCACCGCGCCGAGAATGATGGTGCCGGTGGAGGGGTCGGTCACGTTGATCAGGCCCCACGGCAACCGTAACTCCAGCAATCCAGCCTCCGGTTCGTAGTACCAATCGGCCAGGGTGCTCTGGGAGTACCGGCCGAAGCGCAGCCGTCCCCGATTGTAGCCGCTCGCCGGGTAGAAAGTCCCGTCCCGCCCGAAGCGTGCTCGGTTGGTGATAATGAACAGCGAGTCGAACCTGCCGTCGTTGCGCTGGGTCACCGAAATGGGCCGCCGCACGAAGTGCGCAAAGTCGTCGCCATCAACGATTGCCTCGGCTCCGACGAAGGGATTGTAGTCCGGAGTTACCAAAAGCTGCGCATCATCAGGGGCATGGAGTTCCGCGAGAAACTCAAACCCGATATCGCCTGCTTCTTGCGTTCCGGGTAGCCTGGTCTGTCCCTGGTTGCGACCCCAGGTATCCAGCGCGATACGAATTCCCAGAGTGTCCCAAGGGAAAGCCTCTCCCTTCATCTCTCCAAGCTCGACCGCCAGGTAGAGGTACGATTCGTCGCTTCCGACACGTAGAACCCTGGGGGCACCCCTCTGGGCGGTTGAGTCAGCGTCATAGGCGTCGAGCCCCAGCCAACGCGCAGGAGATTCTCCCGGTATCGGTGTGCGATCCCTCGACCCCGCATACATCCCAAGCAGTCCGTAGTTCTGCTCGGCGTCCATCACGTTGTGCCACAACCGCGTATTTTCCTGAGGGATCTCGTAGTCGGCCACGATCCAGTTCTTCTTGAACCACTCGTCCATCCAGGCAAAGACAACCGCCCCTGCGGCTCCGGCTTCCTTGATTTCTCGGGTAAGGCGGGCATCGATCCGGGCCATTGATGCTTCGTCCTGCCCTCCGTGATGCCAGCCTTGGGGTTGAAGGTGTGCCAGCCCCCGGCTGGACGGTATCCCGTACTCGGCAATCACCAGCGGGATTCCGGCGTGATGCTGCTTCAGTTCCCGCAGATAGCCGAAGTAGTTGGAACGTCCCTGGTTGGATTGGGCGGTGTCGTAGACCGGGTCGTAGATCAGGAAATCGGGATAGTACGGGTAGACGTGATAGCTGGCGAACCACCCCGCGGGATTTGCTGCTGTCGGCCGAACCAGCATGGCGTCGAGTCCGATTGCGTCGTTCTCGTACTCCTTTGGATCGGCCGGGACGGTTCTTCCCACCGCAGCCCGCCAGGCCCGCTCTTCCCTGCCCGTGGACTCGGTCACGTGGTACAAAGGATCGAGGGATGGCCAATTAGTGTATGCGATAGGTCTCAGCGCGTTGAACCTGCGTTGCTCGTATGCCAGCAGGTAATCGCACTGCTCCGCCATCCAGGCGTCCACGGCAGGAGCGGGTCCTGTCTCGAGGAATCTTCCCTGAAAGCCCCGCGCGTCAGTGTGGCCCGCATCGAACTCCTTGACTGGGAACGGCTCCCACTCCCGGCCGATGATGTAGGCCAGCACCCAGCGCGATACGTCGGCGTCGTAGCGGCCGGACGCGTGCCCCTGGCGAACCGGGATGCGGTTGGCTCCGTGAATCAGATCTACCACCCGCTCCATCTCCTGCCTGAAGTCCGCCTTCCAGGTGGAATCCTCGAAATCGTGACGGGGCGGGATTTCGGTCCAGACTCCATGGATCAGCCACAGCGCCTGCTTTGGATGTGAGAGATTCCAGCCTCTAAGGGCGCGATAGAATGCCGGAGGGAGAATGGTATAGATGCGGACCGTGTTCGCGTGCATCGCCGCGATGGTGTCCAACCACCCAGCGTAGGTCGCTGAGTCCGGGGGAAACTCGGATGGAAACTTGCCAGGCAGAGCTACACCAAGATTCACGCCCTTGATGTAAAACGGGCGCCAGGTTCCGGCAGAGAGAATTTGGAAACCGTCGCCCTTGGTCCGCGAGACCAGCTGAAGCCGGGAAGGCCGGACCGGGGTTCGTGGCGGCGGACGATCCCAGTCAGGATCAATGGCGTTCAGAACATTTCGGACGGCGGTATTCTTTGGATGCAGTTTGATCGCTCGCCGGCCGTAGGTCATTGCCTTGGCGCGATCGCCTGACTGCCAGGCAGCCAGGGTAAGACCATCCCACCCATCGGCGTTACTCGAATCGGCTCTGATCACGAGTCTGAACAGGGAATCCGAGCTACTCAACCTCCCTTGTCGGAGTGCTACGTATCCGAGGCCGATTTTCGCGTCGAGATTGCGGGTGCACAGGCGATCAGCCTGACCGAAGCGCTCGCCGGCCTGAGTGACAGAATCGGAACGAAGAAGCGAGTAGCCCTGGGCTACGAGGGTGCCGGCTCGGGGCGGGCAAGGGGTCTGGGCCACCCCGGTTTCCCCGAGGCCCGCAAGGGCGAGCGTGACGACCCACGCGAGCGGTATCCGGTGTAGATTCGAGGCCATGCCGTTGAGTGAATCATCAACCGCCGCCATTCGCTGAGCAAGCTATCGGAGCCGGCCGGCCCATGACCGATACCGTACTCGAGACTACTCGAGCCTTGGGGCGCCAACTGATTGATGAGTTCGGCAAAGGATGGAGTCGAGCCAAGGTCGACCAGATGATGGCCGTCTTCGCACCCGACGCGGTTTTCCTGGAAACCCCCTTCTCTGAGCCGATTCGCGGTGACGCGGTAAGAGCCTACTGGGCAGACGTGCCCGCACACCAGTCGGAAATCACCTTCACCTCGGGCGAGATTTTCGCGGCAGGGCCATGGTTCTCGACGGAGTTCAAGTGCGTCTTCCGCCGGCGCCGGACCGGGGAGTGGGTCGATGCCCGTGGGGCAATCTTCTGCGAGACCAACGGCGACAAGATCACCGAAATGCGGATGTACTGGCACCGGCAGTAAGGGGTAGAACCATAGAGGGAGCGCGTCCAGTGGATGCCGGTCAGCAGGGGGTCCGTAAGTGCAGCCACGGAGGACACTTGCCTTCGCCGACTGTCCTGAACCGAATCCAACATTGCCGGCAGCTGATTCGTAAATTCATTTAGGACTGTAGTTTGAAGGGTGGCATGGGGATCGCATGCCGACAGGTTGGCTGTCTCCCTTTTTGCCCCGTCTCACTTTGGCACCGAGGACGCCATGTTCCTCGCACTGATGCTGTCGGCGCTGACTGCCGACCCCGGTTCTGCAACGGTTCCGCCTACGCGGGCCGTCTCGAGTGTACGAGTTTCCCTCAGCAAAGACGGTTATTACGACCTGGGAGACCAGGTCACGGTCAGAGTCAGCTCGTCGGAAGACGGGTATCTGATCGTGTTCCGCGCCACGACTCGAGGCCGCGTGCGGGTCCTGTTCCCGCTCGACCCTGGGCTCGACAACTTCGTTCGAGGCGGGAAGACCTACGACGTGCTCGGGCGGGGAGGTAAGGAGTCGTTCCGGGTGGATGACGAGCAGGGCTCTGGTGTCGTCTATGCGGCCGTCTCCGAGGAGCCACTGCAGTTCGAACAGTTCATGCGAGGAGACCACTGGGATTACCGGGCCTTCGAGGATTATCAGGTATCCGACGATGCGGAAACCACGTTCGGAGACCTGATGGAAAAGATGGCCTCGACAGGGCGGTACCAGTATGACTTGGTGAGCTACCATGTGGCGGGGAACGACTACTCCGCAGACAACAATTACAACTCCAACGACTACGACCACGACGGGCACTATCACTACCACGGGTACGCTGGCTTCTATGCGCCGTGCTTTGGTTGCAGCCCGTATTACGGCAGTAGTTTCAGCTTCAGTATCGGGTTTGGAACGCCGTTCTATCCATATTATCCGTACTACTACCCTCCATTTTACTCTGCTTACTATGCGTACTACCCATACTCTTACGGGTATTACGCTCCCTACTACTACCAGCCTTACTTCTACCGCTCGTACTACTCGTACAATCCGTATTACAGAGGCACTTACGGCTACATGCCCGGCGGACCGAATTACGGTGGTCGTCCGCCGTACACCTTCAAGCCGGGGGTCCCAGGAAATCCCGGCACGGGAACGCCGGTCGGCTATCGTCCGCGGTTCACCGCAACTGGAAGAGCCCCGCAGGGTGGTGGAACGACCATCGGCATAGCTCCGCGCGATCGATTTACTCCTGACGTCGGTAGTCGCGGCGGTGGTCGGACCGTGGTCCGCCCCGTGTCTGACGGTGGCAAGGGAGCCGGAGACAGCCCGAGACGCCGGGTTGGAGTGGACGATCGCTCGCCGCGTCCCGTGCCGCGGACCACTACAACCACCCGTCCGGGCGGTCCGACACCGAGCACGTCTCCCAGCACTGCCAGGCCGAGTGACGGTTCGAGTCGCTCTGGCGGATCTGCGCCCAGCACCGGCACCTATCGACCCAGGACTCGGGTGGAGGATCTCTCGCCGCTGACCGGATCTTCGACTCGTAGCGCGCCGTCGCCGCAAACCGATGGATCACCGCGCTACTACTCACCTCGTCGGGGAGATCCGGCGAGGTCGTATCCCTCCCAAGGTCGCGATCCTCGCCGGGCTGCACCTTCGGGAGATGGCTCCCCGTCCTACCAGCCGCCGGCGCGTTCGAGTGGTCAGCCCAGTTATGGCGGCCGGCCGAGCTCTAGCGGGCGGCCCAGCGGCCAGCCCAGCTATGGCGGTGGTCGCCCCAGTTACAGTGGTGGTGGTGGTGGCGGTCGGCCAAGCTACGGCGGCGGCGGTTACGGTGGTGGAGGCTATGGTGGCGGGCGGGTGTCGAGTGGCGGTGGTGGGAGACCGCGTTGAACGTGCGGCAGGAAGAACTACCTCTCGGGGCGGCCTCAGGCCGCCCCTTGCGTTCCTAGCTGTGTCTCCGGACATAGTCGAGGCCCCACTCGAGATACTCGGCCGATCGCAAACCCACCTTCATCGCCGTCGCCACCGCGTCCTCCTCTTCCATTCCCTGGTCGAGCATGAGATGCGCAATCAACGCCCCACCCACCCGGTTTCCACTTCCGCAGTGCATGAAGACTTGTTTCTCCCCCTTGTCTCGCAGGACCTTGAGAATGCGCTCGAGCGTCGCGTCGTTCAGCCGCCCGGAGCTGATTGGCACGTTCACGTATTCCATCCCGAGCTCCGCCACCTTCGCCGGCTCGTCGATGGGACGCGGCTCCATTGGCTCCCGCAAGTCGAGAATTACCGAGACGCCGGCGGCTTTCATGGCCTCCAGTTGCGATGTCCCGGGTTGGCCGCCAGTCACCAGCCCGGTGATCGGCTGGCAGGCATTGGCGACTCCGCTGATGGCCTCGAGTAGGGTTGGCATGGCAGATTCAATGAAAACGGAAAGGGTATCTTCCGTGAGCGTGGGAGGTGAGACGGATCATTCTCGATGCTCGGAACTCGGTACTAGGACTAGTTAATAAACTCTGAACCCCCGAACACGAAAGGGGAAGGGGTGATCTGGTACATCGCGCTGGGTAGTGCTCTCGGAGGAGTCGGCCGATACTTGCTCGGCGGCCTGATTCAAGACTGGAGTGGGGGCTCCTTCCCCATAGGCACGCTAATCGTCAACATCAGCGGGTCGTTCCTCCTGGGACTTATCAGCGGGTACGCATTGGAGTCCGCGGCGATAAGCGCCGAAATCAGGGCATTCCTGACCATCGGCATTTGTGGCGGTTACACCACCTTCTCCACCTTCTCGCTCGAAACCGTCAACCTGCTCCGCGATGGCGACTATGCGAGAGCTGCATCCTATCTGCTGCTGAGTGTCCTGATCTCTCTGGCGGCGGTATTCGCGGGGCTCGCTGCCGGGCATCAGATCGTCGTGCTCCGGAGAGGCGGATGAGATATGCACGGACTGACGGGTGAGCGGGTCCTCATGCGGATTCACATCGGCGAACGCGACCGTCACGACGGGAAACCGCTTTACGAAGCGATCGTAAACCTGCTTCGCGAGAGGCATTACGCCGGCGCCACGGTGACTCGTGCGGTCATGGGCTTCGGGGCGACAGCGCGGCTCCACACCGACAAGGTGCTGCGTCTCTCGGTGGACCTGCCTATCGTGGTGGAGTGCGTGGATACCGATGAGAAGATCCAGGCCATTCTTCCAGAGCTGGACCGGATGATCGGCGGCGGACTGATCACTCTCGAGAAGGTGAAGGTGATTGTTTATCGGGCAGAGTGACCCCTTAGATTCCCATCATGCTCACCCTCGCCATCGCGCAGTTCCGGCCTGACAAAGGAGCGTACGCCAGGAACCTGGCGCGTCTGGGAGAGGTGTTCAAAGAGGTCGGAAAATGGCCTGATCCACCGGGGCTGGTTGTCGCTCCGGAGTCGGCGTTGACCGGATATTTCCTCGAAGGTGGAGTGCGGGATCTCGCCCTGCCCGCTGAGCAGCTCTTTCAGGACCTCGTCCGAGTTCACGCCGAGGCCGGTGCTCCCCCACTCGACATTTCGCTCGGCTTCTACGAGGTCTATCGCAATCACCTGCACAATTCGGCGCTGTACGCGAGCCTTGGCGGCGGCGATGCGGGAATTCGCCACGTGCACCGCAAGGTGTTTCTCCCTACCTACGGGGTGTTCGACGAGGAGCGGTTCGTCGAACCGGGGCAGGAAGTCGCCGCATTTGATACCCGCTGGGGCAGGGCAGCCATGTTGGTTTGCGAAGACGCATGGCATTCGCTGACTCCGACCCTCGC
>Ga0207674_10002292_pt1 | contig 24264 bp, 18 predicted proteins | sample KBSCornC72_FD_184303 | JGI IMG/M metagenome (GOLD analysis project Ga0207674, IMG submission 184303) | Corn rhizosphere microbial communities from Kellogg Biological Station, Michigan, USA - KBS Corn C7-2 (SPAdes) (version 2) | ecosystem: Host-associated > Plants > Roots > Rhizosphere > Soil ...
CAGCAACTCAAGGAGCTCAGGCAACGAACCGGAGCCGGCATGCTCGACTGTCGTCAGGCACTCGAGCAGGCCGAGGGCAACATGGAGCAGGCCATCGAGCACCTGCGAGCGCAGGCGGCCGCAGAGTCAGCGAAGCGGGCCGCGCGTCTCACGGGCGAAGGCCAGATCGGCAGCTACATCCACCACGACGCCAAGGTCGGCGCGCTCGTGGAGGTGAACTGCGAGACGGACTTCGTCGCGCGCACTGACGACTTTCGTTCGCTGGTGCGCTACGTGGCCGAGCAGGTCGCGGCCACACCGGCAGATACACTCGCGACGGAGGCATCGCTGCTCGGGCAGCCGTGGATCCGCGACCCATCACGCACGATGGGCGATCTCGTGAACGAAACGTCGGCGCGCGTAGGCGAGAATGTGCGTGTCAGACGCTTCACGCGGTTTCGAATTTCAGACGTTTGACGGGACAGCGGGAACAGGGAACGGGGAACCGTGCCCTTCGATCGGGAGCCTGAGGATTCCTCGCTGCGCTCGGAATGACAACTGTCATCCCGAGCCGTCAGGCGAGGGATCCTCATCATCCCGGCAGAGGGCTCCAGTTCCCAGTTCCCAGTTCCCGAGTAGTCTCGCTAGCCCGTCAAACGCCCGACCCCTATCGTTCGACCTCATGCCTGACGAGCTTCGCGACCGCCTCCAGGCCGCACTCGGCGACGACTACGCCATCGAGCGTGAGCTCGGTGGCGGTGGGATGAGCCACGTCTTTCTCGCTACCGAGCGACGACTTGATCGCCAGGTCGTGATCAAGCTGTTGCCGCCAGATCTCGCCGGCGGCGTCAGCCTCGATCGGTTCCACCGCGAGATCCAGCTGGTCGCCAAGCTGCAGAACCCGCACATCGTTCCCGTGATCACGGCGGGCGAAGCCGATGGCGTGCCGTTCTTCACCATGCCGTTCGTCGAAGGACGATCGCTGCGCGACATGATCAACGCGGGCACGTCGATGTCGATCACCGAAGGCGTGAACATCCTTCGCGACGTCGCGACCGCCCTCGCGTACGCGCACGAGCGCGGCATCGTCCATCGCGACATCAAACCCGACAACGTGCTGCTGTCCGGCGGGGCCGCGGTCGTCACGGATTTCGGGGTGGCGAAGGCAATCTCGACGGCCCGACAGGGCACGGCACCCGGCGGATCGCTGACGCAGATCGGTTTCTCGTTAGGTACGCCGATGTACATGGCGCCCGAGCAGGCGGCCGCGGACCCGAACACGGACCATCGCGCCGACATCTATTCGTTCGGCGTCATGGCGTACGAGCTGTTCGCAGGGAAACCGCCGTTCGCCGGCCGATCGCCCGCCGCGCTGCTCGCCGCCCAGATGACCGAAACGCCGCCGCCCCTGTCGGTCGCGCGGCCGGACGCGCCGGTGCCGCTCGTCGAGCTCGTGCGCCGCTGCCTCGAGAAGGATCCCACCAGGCGCCCGCAGGAAGCTACCGGGATCATCCAGGCGCTCGACCAGGCGCTCGTCTCGAGCGGCCATTCGGCGTTAGGCATCGCGGCGCCCGTCGCGGCGACGCCGGCGCGGACCAACCGGAACGTGCTCGCGCTTGCCGTCGGCGCGATATTCGTCGTCGCCGCCACGGCGGGGGTGATCATGTCGCGCCGCTCCGCGCCAACGTCGGCAGGGGCTGACGGCATACGCTCGGTCGCCGTCCTGCCACTCGAGAACGTTGGCGGCAGCGACAGTGACCGCTACTTCAGCGAAGGCATCACGGACGAGCTCACGAGCACCCTCGGAAAGATTCCCGGACTCCGCGTCGCATCCCGCACGTCGGTATTCGCGCTCAAGGGCAAGGGGATGGACGCCCGGGAGATCGCGAAGACGCTGAAGGTCTCGACCCTGCTCGAGGGCACCATCCGACGGTCGGGGGACCGCCTGCGTGTCACGGCACAGCTCACGAACGCAAGCGACGGCCTCGCCCTCTGGTCCGACACCTACGAGCGCCAGATGAAGGATGTCTTCCAGGTCCAGGACGACATCACGGGAAGCATCGCCAGCGCGTTACGCGTGGCACTTGCGCCAACGCCTAACAAGCAGGGATTGCCAAAGGGAACGGTTCCGGCCGGGACGGAGGACCTCGCCGCCTACGACCTGTACCTGCGCGGGCGCTACTTCTGGCATCAGCGCGGCAACGACGCGCTGCACCGCGCCGCCGACTATTTCGGACAGGCCATCGACCGCGACCCGACGTTCGCCCGGGCCTACGCCGGCCTCGCCGACGCGCTCGGCCTCCTCCCCATCTACGGATCGACGCCGGCAGACAGCGCGTTCCCGCTTGCACGCAAGGCAGCCGAAAAGGCGCTCTCGCTCGACAGCACCCTGGCCGAGGCCCACACGACGTTAGGCTTGATCCTCAAGAGTACGGGTGAGTGGGAGCCGGCCGCCGCCGAATTCCGGCGCGGGCTCGCGCTGGACAGTACCTATGCGACCGGACACCAGTGGTACGCGGAGGTGCTGATCATCACCGGTCACGTTCGTGCAGCCGTCGCGGAGCTCGAGCGCGCGCGGGAACTGGAGCCGCTCTCTCCCATTATCAACGCCGAGTTGGGCTACGCGCTCGGACTCGCGGGTCGGTACCAGGACGGCATCCTCGCGGGCCAGCGCGCCGTGGAGCTCGATTCGACGCTCTGGACGGGGCACGCGTTCCTTGCATTCACGCACGCGTTCGCCGGCGAGTACGACCCTGCGACGTCCGGCTTCCGCCGAGCTGTCGCGCTGGGCTCGGGGCTCGACCCGCTCCTCGGGGCACTCGCGTTCTGCCTGGCGAAGACGGGTCAGGCAGACAGCGCCCGCGCGACGATCGCGCCGGCCGAGGCACGCGCGAAAGGCCGTGGCGGTTCACCGATCGCAATGGCGATGGCCCATACTGGCCTTGGCGATCGCGACGCAGCCCTCAAATGGCTCACGCGCGCCGCGCAGGAGAAGGACCCGTGGCTCTACGCGATGTCGATCAACGCGCCGATCTTCGACGCCATTCGCGATGACCCGCGGTTCGCCAAGGCGGCTACAACGATGAAGCTCGACCCGGCCACGATGGCTAAGCCGTCGAAGGGAACCTGATGACCGCACCCGATGATCCGCACCTGATGATCCGCGGAACCTGAGAGGGCCCGCTCCACAGACGAAGGGGGAAACGGATGCGACGGAAGGAGCGGATCAGCCGGATCGCTCCTCAGCCCTGAAACCTCCACTCGCAACGAGCTGGGCTTGAGAATGAGAAGACCTCGGGACGCATGGGCTTCCCGAGGTCGTTGAACAAGAAAAATGATGAGAGACCGGACTTGCCGTCGGAGGCGTCACTGCCCGCGGAGCAAATCTGCGAACATCGGCGAAATCGATGTTCGAAATCTGCGTTGGGTCTTGCCGTTACTCATGCGCCGCGAATTAAGGTCGGAGTCCCCAATTCGGCTAGTCACTCCGAAACGCCTGGCTCGGGTCCACCCGCAACGCCCGCACCGCGGGCACGAAGCACGCAGCCAGCGCCGCAGCGAGCAGCACACCGGTGGCCAGTGCGATCGTCGCTGGGTCGTTAGGTCCGACGCCGAACAGCAGCGCCCGCAGCGAACGCGTCAGCGCGAACGCGCCGAACAACCCGACGCCCAGCCCGATCACCGCCAGCCGGAGACCTTGCCCCACCACGAGCTGCAGGATCTTGCCCGGCGTCGCGCCTAACGCCGCACGCAGCCCGATCTCCCGCGTCCGCTCGGCCACGTTGCCCGCCAGGACGCCATAGATCCCCGCCACCGCGAGCAGCAGCGCCGCCATCGCGAAGCAGGTGAACAACGTCAGCGCCAGGCGTCGCTGTGCCGTGGACGCCGCCACGACCTCCTCCATCGCCGCGATCTTCACGATCGGCTGCGCGGGATCGATCTCCAGGATCGCGCGACGCACCGCCCCTGCCAGCGCCGTCGGGTTACCGCGTGTGCGCACCACCAGCATTTCCTGATTGTCGGAGAAGAACCACTGCCGCTCCGGAACGTAGAACTGCTTGAGCTGCGTCGCGTCGAGCCCCGCGTGATGCACGTTCCCCATCACGCCAATGATCGTTCGGAACGAACGCTCGGGGCCGCCCATCCTGATCCGCTTCCCGATCGCGCTCTCCCCCGGCCACAGCCTCGTCGCCAGCGCCTGGCTCACGAGCGCGACCTGGTTGACCGTGTCGCGCTCCTCCGCGGGCGTGAACGTGCGACCCGCCACGACGCGGATCCGCATCGTGCTCAGATAATCGGCCGACACGACGAACCGATCCCCCGACGGAATTTTGGCAGGATCAGACTCGGGCTTGTCCTGCGCTTCGACCCCGTACATGTCGATGTTCCCGCCTAACGGCAGCTGGTTCACCACGCCGACGCTCATCACGCCCGGCAACGACCGGACGGCGTCGCGCACCTTGTCGTGATAGGCGAACACGGCCTCGTTGGTGTTGTACCGGGGACCCACCGCGTTGAACTCGAGCGTCAACAGGTTCGACGCGTCGAACCCCTTGTCCACGTCGAGCAGACGAATGACACTCCGCGCCAGCAGTCCCGCACCCACCAGGAGCATCAGCGCGAACGCCAGCTCCGCCACCACGAGGCCTGCGCGGACGGCGGAATGCGGCGTTCCAGTCAGGCGCCGGCCGGCACGGAGGCCATCGGCGATGTTCGACACGCGCCCCCGGCGCGGTACGAGCCCCACGACCACCGTCAGCGCGACGACGATCGCCCCGATCACGCCGAGCGCCGCCAGGTCGAGGTGAATCGCGCCGAGCCGTGGCAGCTGCGACGGGAGCTGCCGGACGAGCGCGGGAATCACGGCCCACGCGACGGCGAGTCCGGCAAGCCCACCGAGCACGCCGATGAGCATCGCCTCCGTGAGCAGCTGTCGCGCGAGACGAGGCGCGCTGGCGCCCAGCGCGGTTCGGATTGCAAACTCCTCGTTGCGCCGTACGAGCCTCGCGAGCTGGAGGTTCGTCATGTTCGCGATGGCGATGACGAGCATGAGCGCCACCGCTGCACCGAGGGCGAGCAGCGCCGGCCGATACTGCAGCGTGACCTCCTGCTGCAGTGGCGCCACCAGCACATCGGTCGAACTGTAGTCCTCCGGATGCTCGGCCACTATCGCCTTGTGGACCTTCGTGAGCTCGCTCTGCGCGCGCTCGACAGTAACGCCAGGCGCGAGCCGAGCGATCATGCGCAGGTGGCGGCACGTACGGCAGGCGTAGGGGTCAGTGACGGCGTAGCCGAGAATGCGCCAGATCTGCGCGCCCGGGGCCGTGACGTCATCGAACCCTTCAGGCATCACGCCCACGACGGGCATGGGCGTCCCACCGATCGAGATCGGCTTTCCGATAATGGACGGATCACCACCGAATCGTCGCTGCCAGAGCGCGTGACTGATGATGACGACGCGCTGCGCGCCCGGCACATCCTCGTCCGCGCGAAAATCGCGACCGAGTACCGGCTGTACGCCGAGCGTGTGGAAGTAGGCGGATGACACGCGAAGCCCCTGCAACCGCTCTGGCTCGGCCCCCTCGGACAGCGTCGGCTGCCAGTCGCCTAACGCGGCCGAGCTTTCGAACGTCGTCGCGTGGCTGGCGTAGTCGCGGATCGTGGTGAACCCGACGGTCGAGCGCGAGCCATCGCGCTCGCGCTCCCACACGACCATCACGCGGTCCGCGTTGCGATACGGCAGCGGCTGGATGAGCACGGGGTTCGCGACGCTGAAAATCGCCGCCGTCGCGCCGATCGCGATGCCGAGCGTGAGGACGGCAGCGGCGGTGAATGTCGGGGCGCGCGCGAGCAGGCGCGCCGCAAGCCGTAGGTCGGAAAGAAACGACGACATGAGCTCCACCTCTTTCGGGGCACGGTCGCGAAGGTGCCAGACCGCGACGAGCGTTTCGCGCCACAGGCGCACACCCGTCACCTGGCGCTCAATGAGGTCGCCCACGACAGCGTCCGCGGTGGACGAAGGGAGAAATCGTTCCAGCAGACGGAACGGCAGCAGCGTCGGTCGGCTCATCGCGTCAGGTGGGCTCGAGTCCCACATCGAGGCCGACGGTCATGCGACGAAGCGTCGCGAGCGTCGACTCGAGCGATTTACGTCCGGCTGTGGTCACCGCGAAGCACCGCGTGCGTCGCCCGCCGCGCTGTGGAGTCGGCTCGCCCTCGTATGACCGGACGAATCCCTTCTCCTCGAGTCGCGACAGCGTCTTGTAGACAGTGCCGAGCGTGAGGTCGCGCCGCGCGAGGCGAACGATCTCCTCGTGTACGGGGACACCGTACGCCGCGTCGCCGACCCGCATGACGGCCAGCAGGACGATCTGTTCGAGCTCTCCGAGCATGGCGCTCATTTGATAGACAATGTCGAGAATATATGCGTGCGTCGGCCTGCGCAATAGCACTGGGTACACTTTCTGCACACCGCGCCGTCTGTAAAAGGAATCCTGTATGTCTTTTCCCTTCCGTAGCCTGAGCGCCGGCGCTGCCGTGCTCGTTGCCATGGGAACGGCCGCCGGCACGCACGCAGACGCGCGCGCACGACCACCTGGATCGTTAGGCGCGTTCCGCGTGTGCGCGGACCCGAACAACCTGCCCTTCTCGAACGAGCGCGGGGAAGGCTTCGAGAACCGCCTGGCCTCCCTCATCGCCCACGACCTGCATGCACGGGTCGAGTACACCTGGTGGGCACAGCGTCGCGGCTTCGTTCGCAATACGCTCAAGAGCGGATCCTGCGACGTCATCATGGGCGTGCCCGCGACGATGGACATGGTCCTTCGCACGGCGCCGTATTACCGCTCGAGCTACGTCTTCATCACACGACGCAACGGCGGCGTCACTGTTCGGTCGTTCGATGACTCGGTGCTCCGCCGCGTGCGCGTCGGCGTACAGCTCATCGGCGATGACGGCGCGAACACGCCGCCGGCCCACGCGCTCGCGCGGCGCGGGATCATTCAGAATGTCCGAGGCTATACGGTCTACGGCGACTACACGACAGACAGCCCACCTTCGCGGATCGTCGATGCGGTCGCGCGCGGTGAGATCGATGTCGCAATCGCCTGGGGCCCGATGGCTGGCTACTGGGCGCGGCGCTCGCCGGTGCCGCTCACACTGACGCCGGTCGAGCCGCAAATGGATGGCCGGGCGCTGCCGTTCGTGTTCGACATCGCACTTGGTCTGCGCCAAGGCGATACGGCGTTCCGCGCGTCGTTGGACTCGGCCCTGACGCGGCACCGCGCCGAGATCGATCAGCTCCTCGCGCGGTACGGCGTGCCGCGTCTCGACTAGGTGACTACGGGAACTCCGCCACGCTTGCTACTTTCGGCCAGCGGCGTCCACCGTATGCGTTGCGTCGGCGCCCTCCCACTTCACGTCGCCCGTGGGACCGTAGGTCGCGGGCACCGCACGACCCATCATGCGCAGATATACCGTGAGCTGCGTGCGATGGTGTGCCGTGTGAAGCACCCGACGCCAGAAGATCCACGTGCGCGCCCGCTCCACATCGAAAAACGCGACGCGCTCCATCCACCACTCCGCGCGCTTCGCCGCGAGGAACGAGAGCCGAGGCATCGCCAGCTCGACGAGTCGCGCGGTGGCGGACGGGACGGTGATCGATGGTGGGAGCACGTCCTGGGGCGGCGGCTCTGGTACGCCAAGGAACTCTCCGAAGAAGCGACGTTCCGAAAGCAGCTGGTGCTTGAGAATGTCGCCGACGGCGCTCGCCTTCTCGTGTGGGCGAAACGCGAGGTCTTCATCCCGAAACTCGCGCCACACGGACGCGACCTTGTTCGTTTCGCTCGCGTACGTGTCGAGCGCCGGTTGAAGGAGCGGTTCCGCTGCGACCGGGACGACGTGATCGGGTATGGCGGTGTAGTCGTAGGACAGCGGCATCGAATGCTCCGGGGCTGGAGTAGCGCACCCTGACAAGACAGCCCATTCCGCGGACGATCGCAAGCCGTTCGCGTCAGTGGCAGGTTCCCTGCACGGGCTGACGGACCTAATGATCGTCATCGTCGCTTCCTTGCGGCCCATTTCCCGATGGAGCTCTCATGACCACTCCGGACCGCGACCTGCGCGTGCTGGTACTCGGCGCTTCACTCGCGAGCAAGTCGCTCAACAATCGTCTCGCAGCGCTCGCGGCGAAGCTTGTCACCGACAAGGGCGGCACGACTGACCTCGCGAATGTCGGGGACTTCGACTGCCCGTTTTACGACCACGACATCGAGGTGGAAGCGGGCCCGCCGGTTGGCGCGCACCGTTTCTGCGAGCGGTTGAAAACCGCCGACGCACTGATCGTCGCATCGCCGGAGTACAACGCATCGATGCCGGGGGCGATCAAGAACCTGATCGACTGGGTCTCACGCTTTCGGCCGCAGCCCTTCAACGGCAAGCAGGCGCTGCTCATGTCCGCGTCGCCGTCCATGGTCGGCGGCAATCGCGGGCTGTGGGCGCTGCGCGTTCCGTTCGAGCACCTCGGAACGCGCGTCTACCCGGACATGTTCTCGCTCGCCCAGGCGCACCAGGCGTGGGACGGTGACGCGCTCAAGGAACCCGCAGTTCAGGAGCGGCTCGATCGCACGTTAGGCTGCTTCCTCGACCTCGTCGAGGCGACCAAGCATTACCCGCGAATCAAGAAAGTGTGGGTCGAGTTCCTGGGCGAGCACCCGAATGCGGCCACCGATCGCATTGAGGAAGAGGAAGCGGCATAACCACCGTCCAGGTCACTTGGCTCGTTTCGCGCTGAGTTGCCCCGTCGCGCGGCCACCGAAGTCCATTGTGCCGCTGAGCGAATCGCCCATGACGGTGGCCTTCACCGTTACCAGGACCTGCTGCCCCTCCGCCGGAATGGAATAGCTGTAGGTGAGATCCTTGCCCTTGATCGAGCCCCGGAGCGGGAACGACTCGCCCGACGGGCGTTTGACGGTCCCGCTGATCGAGTCACCCTTCACGGCGAACGTGAGCGTCGGCGACCCGCCGCCGTTAGGCAGCGTGACCGTCGCGTTCCATGTCCCCGCGATCGACTTCGCCTGCGCCGCCTTGGACTGTGCCGCGACCGGGTGCGACACGACCATCATGACCGCGGCGATCAGCAGCAGTGCGGATTTCATCGATCCCCCTGGCGTAGGTACGAAGATTGGACACGTGTGCCGCGCTCATGGATTCCCCTCGGGCGCCACGTTCCGCCCCGTGATCAGCGCAATCACGGGGCGATCGGGTACACCCGTGGCCTGCAGCAGCGCGGCCACCGACGCGGCAGCCGCCGGCTCGGCCACGACGTCATCGCTGGACAGAAGGAGGCGCATGGCATCGCGCATCTCGTCCTCCGTCACCAGAACCATCTCGTCCACCAGCTCCCGAATCGCGATGACGTTGGCCTCGGTCGGTCGAGTCGTCGCCAGGCCGTCCGCGATCGTGTCGGCCGTGTCGGTCGTCACCACGCGACCCGACTTCCACGAGCGGTAGTACGACGGGGCTCCCGCCGCCTGCACTCCCACCACCCGCACGTGCGGGCGCTCCGCTTTCACCGCAGCCGCCACGCCGCGGATGAGCGCGGAATCGCCGACCGGCACATACAACGCCCCAAATTCCCGGAGCTGCTCTATCAACTCGAGCCCGATCGTCCCAGCGCCAATCGGAACGTGACCGTCCGTCGCATCATCGAGCAATAGCGCGTGGGTCCGGGATGCGTACGACTCCGCCGCGCGCCGAGCGCCCTCGATGTCGGCTCCGACCTCGGTGAGGCGCGCCCCGAGCGATTTGATCCGCCCGACTTTCACCGGGTTGGCCCCGACAGGCACGAAAACCTGGGCCGACACCCCGAGCTCGCGAGCCGCCCACGCGACCGCCGCACCGTGATTGCCCGTGCTCGCCGCGACCACCTCCGACACCTCACCCTCTCGGGCATGAGCCCGGAGCGCGTAGTACGCACCACGCACCTTGAACGACCCCGTTGGCAGTTCCCCCTCGAGCTTGAGATGCACGTCGATCCGAACGCGCTCGGACAGCACGCTCGAACGCCGAAGCGGCGTGGGATCGAACCGCTCTCGGATCAGGGCGAGGGGCGAGCCGTGATCTACCGTAGCTCCGCCTTGGCGAAAACCTGAAGCATCCGCTCCTCCGATGGCGGGCGGAGCACGTTGTGCGATGCGAACTCCTCCGCCTGAGGGTATTCGGTCGCGCGGATGCGGCGGGCCGCTTGCGCGAAATCGAACGGCGTATGTCGATGCTGGACGCCGGGACCGAGCACGAGCCAGTAGGCGCCCGGCTCGCCGAACGGCATTCCCACACTGCCCGCATTCAGAACCCGCATCCGGCCGACGGTTCGATCGAACTGCATGTGCGTGTGGCCGCAGATCACCATGGACACGTCGATGCCGCTGAACACCGGCAGCAGAGGCTCTTCGGGCGTCTGGCGTGTGAATGTCTCGTTATCGCTGCGGGGGGTCGCGTGAACGAACATCACGTCACCGAGCCCCGGAATCTCGAGCTGAACGCCCACGGGCCACGACCCGATCTGGCGCCGCTGCTCGGTGGTCAACTGATCGCCCACCCACTGCATGATCTGGCGGAACGCAGGAGGGACGTTCGCCGGAACGCCACCGGCCAGCTGCGTGAGCATCTCCCGTTCGCAGTTCCCCTGGATGAACTGGACCGGGATCTGGGCGGCCAGCAGGTACTCCAGCGTCTCACGCGGCATTGGTCCGAGGACGGCGTCACCGCCGACGATGATCAGATCGACGGCGGAGGTGTACACTTCCTCGACCACTGCCTCCAGCGCAGGCAGGTTACCGTGAATGTCGTAGAGCGCCGCGACCCGCATGGACGACGTCCTTGCTGTTCGATAAGTGCATGATGCCTAACGTCTTGGCCGCTGAAACGGGACTGCCGCAACCCGCGTACGAGGTAATGTCGCTCGATCGACCGTCCCCCGCTACTTCGAACCCGATGCTTCGGAGCCCTCGATGAACCGTTCATCCCTCGCGACTCGGCTGGCGGATGTAGGACGAGACGCACGCGTGGCCGCACGCAGCCTTTCGCGAGACCGGACCTTCACGGCTACGGCCCTGCTCACACTCGTCGTATGTCTCGCGGCGAACGCGGCCATCTTCAGCATCGTGCGCTCGGTGGTGCTCAAGCCGCTGCCGTTCCCGGAGCCCGAGCGCATCGTGCTCATGTCCAACACCTACCCGAAAGCAGGGTACGCGGTGACAGGCCCTGGTACCCCCAGCGCGGGCGTGCCGGACTACTTCGATCGGCTGCGCGAGACGACCGTCTACGAGAGCCAGGCGCTCTACGTTCGCACCAACCCGACGCTCGGCCTCCAGGACGGCGCACAGCGTGTCCCGGCGATCAGCGTCACCCCGTCGTTCTTTCCGCTGCTCCGGGCGAGCACCAGCCTTGGACGAACGTTTCTAGCGGAGGAAGGAGAGCTCGGTGCGAACCCGTCTGTCGTTCTCTCCTATGGCTTCTGGCAGCGACAGTTCGGCGGCGACCCGTCGATCATCGGCAAGGATGTTCGCGTTGACGGGACGCCGCGCCGAGTCGTAGGCGTCCTTGCACGAGATTTCCGCTACGTGTGGGGCGACATCGACCTGTGGGTTCCGCTCACCTTCACGGCCGAGATGAAGAGCGATGCGTACCGACACAGCAACAACTGGACGAACATCGCCCGCCTCAAGCCCGGCGCGACGCTCGAGCAGGCGCAGCAGCAAATTGACGCGCTGAACGAGCGCAACAACCAGCGCTTCCCACAATTGGCCCCCATCGTCCGCGACGCGGGGTTCCGCACCGTCGTCACGCGGCTGGCGGATGAGGTTACCCGCGACGTGCGACCGACGCTCTACCTGTTGTGGGGTGGCGTCCTGCTCGTGCTGGTCGTCGGTGGCGTCAACCTCGCGAACCTGACGCTCGTTCGTTCAGCCGGCCGCGCGCGTGAGCTCGCGACGCGCCACGCGTTAGGCGCCGAGTCCTCCAGGCTGGCGCGCCAGCTGATGACGGAGACGACAGTGTTGACCCTCACGGGCGGCGTGTTGGGAACATTGGCGGGCTGGTGGATCCTTCGCTCGATTGGCGCTCTCCACCTCGAGCTGCTTCCGCGTGGAGACGAGATCGGCCTCGACTGGCTGACCGTCGTCGTGATGATCGCGCTCGCGATCGCGGTCGGCGTGCTCGCCGGCTTCGTGCCCATCTCTCAGCTCCCTCGCACCAACATTGGCGAGGCACTTCGTGAAGGAGGCCGCGGCGGCACGGCGGGCGCTGCGACCGGCCGGCTGCGACGGGGGCTGGCAACGAGTCAGGTGGCGCTCGCATTCGTGCTGTTGATCGGCGCCGGGCTTCTGCTGGCCAGCTTCCGGGCCGTGTTGCGCATTGATCCCGGCTTTCAGTCGTCGGGGGTCGTGACCGCAACCGTCAGCCTGCCGGGTTTCCGTTATGGCGATGACAATGGCCTGATCGGCGTCACCGACCGCATCCTCGCCCGCGTTCGTTCGCTTCCGGGAGTAGCGACCGCAGGGCTCACGAGCACCATTCCACTCGGCGGCGATTACAGCAGCGGTGTGATTTTCGCCGAGGGCTATCAGGCGAAGAAGGGTGAGTCGTTCGTGTCTCCGAACTTCGTCACCGTGACGCCCGGGTACTTCGAGTCCATGCGAATGCGGCTCGCGCGCGGCCGCTTCTTCGACCAGCGCGACACGCCGTCGTCGCAACCCGTGGTCATCGTCGACGAGCGGTTGGCCCAGCATTTCTGGCCGAACCAGGATCCGATCGGCCGACGGATGTACAAACCAACAAGCGCGACTGATCTCGACAAGATCACGCCGAACACGAAATTCCTGACCGTCGTTGGCGTCGTGCGAGACGTCCGGCTCACGAATCTGACGCCTCAGGACGCGCCGGTGGGCGTGTATTACTTCCCGTACACACAAGGCGCGGAACGCCTCCTGGTGCTGGCAGCGCGGGCGGATCGGGACGTCGGTTCATTGGCCGGCGCAGTGCGTAACGCGATCACCGACGTGGACCGCGAGATTCCGGTCTTCGGCGTCCAGACGATGAATGACCGCATGGACTCGGCCCTCGTACCTCGGCGAGTGCCCATGCTGATCGGTCTCGTATTCGGGATCGTGGCGCTCTTCCTCGCGGCGGTCGGGATCTACGGCGTGCTGGCGTACCAGGTGTCGCAGCGACGTCGCGAGATCGGCATCCGCATGGCGTTAGGCAGCTCGACGCGAAGCATCCTTGGTCTGGTCGTGCGAGACGGGATGCAGATTACGGGGATCGGCCTGGGGGTGGGCCTCGTGGGCGTCGTCGGCCTGACGCGCGTGATCCGCGGAATGCTCTACGGCGTGAAGCCGGCGGATCCGATGGTGATCGCGCTCGTGGCGCTCGTCCTGGCGGGCGTGTCGCTCGTGGCGACCCTCATCCCGGCTCGCCGCGCGGCTCGCGTGAGTCCTATGTCGGCACTGAATGACTAGATCGGCATCCAGAAGCGTGGGTACGCGCGGATTCAACGGAAACTGCTGATCGGACTGATCGCTCCGAAGCCAGTGACAGCTGCACTCCGCAACGAGCGATTGCCAAAAATGAAATGAAACGACCTCGGGAAGCATGAGCTTCCCGAGGTCGTTTCATTCTCGATTTGGGCTCGTCGGGCAAGGAGTTGTAAACGTCGCTGGAACGATCAGTGTCTGATCAGTCGTTTCCGTTCGATCCGCAATTCCCCTTGCTTCTGGATGCCAGAACGCTAACAGCGTCAGTTGCGACGCCCTTGCAGCTTCGACAACAGCCGCAGCAGCTCCAGATACAGCCAGACCAGCGTCACGAGCAAGCCGAACGCGGCGTACCACTCCATGTACTTCGGCGCGCGGTTCTGAACGCCACGCTCGATGAAGTCGAAATCGAGAATCAGGTTCAACGCCGCGACGCCCACGATCACGAGGCTGATCCCGATCGACAGCGGGCTCGAGTCGTGGAGGAACGACATCTGAACGCCGAAGAAGCTGAGGACGAAGCTCAGCAGATACATGACCGCGATGCCGCCCGTCGCTGCGACGATGCCAATGCGGAACCGCTCCGTCACGCGAATGATGCCGAGCCGGTAGACCAGCATCATCACCATGAACACGCCGAACGTCAGCAGCACTGCCTGGAGCGGCAGGCCAGCGAACCGCGCGTTGTACAGCGACGACAGCGCGCCGAGCAGGAGGCCCTCGAGCGCCGCGTAGACCGGCGCCGTGTAGGGCGACACGTTCGGCTTGAAGATCGTGATCAGCGCGACGATGAACCCGCCAATCCCGCCGATCAGCGCGGCCGGACCGATGATGGCGACGTTCCCGCCGGCCACCGCGGTCCAGGTAAAGCTCGCCGAGAACACCGTGAGCAGCACGAGCACGAGCGACTTGGTCGACGTGCCCTGCACGGTCATCGCGGGCTCGTTGATCGCGGCACGAATGCCGGAGAATGTCTTTTCCTTTAGCGCGGGATTGGCGGAACGCATCATGAGACGAAGGTTGGAGTCGAACTGCCCGAGCCGTGACGTGACAGGCCCGGCCGAGGTAACTCAGGAATCCCGAGATGTGCCTCTCTCGAAGGATGGCCCGACGTACGGGTATTGGCTAGGTGAAAAACAGCGCGAGCGTGGTAACGCGCATCACGCTCGCGCTGTTCTTCGACGACTCCTCAGGCGTGCGGGGCCCAGGCCTTCTCCCCCGGCGTGTACGGCACGCACGGATCGAAGCGGCCCGGTGACTCGGCGTAGCGCATCGCCTGCTTGCAGCCGATCTCCGACGTGAAGAAGCCGAGCATCGCGAGCTCCTTCATCTGGCGGAAGTAATGGGGCGGCGTGTCGGCCGTGATCGCGGATGCAGCCCCGACGTCAGCGCCCGGTGCCGCTTCCTTCCGTTGGTCCGGGAGGACCTTGGCTGCCTTCTTCTCCGCTTCGGTCGTGCCCTTCCCCTTCGCCTTTTTCGCGGCGTCCCGGGCGTCCATGTGCGCTTTCGCTTCCTTGTCGATTCCTTCGAGCAGCGTTAGGCGCTGCTCGGGAGTCGCCGCCATGAAGCCGGCACCGTTGTTCGCCTTCTTGCTCGCTTCATCGAGCGTCTGCATGCCCGCCCGGAAGACCTTCTGGTCATTCGGGTCGTACGTGTCCGTCACCATGAGCGCCATGAAGGCGCCGGTCTTGGCAGCCTTGGCGCCCGGGGATGCCTTTGTCGTGGGCAGGATCGTGTCCGCGATCTCGTCGAGGTACGCGATGTCCGGCACGCTGAACTCGCCGATGGGCTGCTGCGGGCCCGCGGCCGCAGCTTTCGCCGTGTCGGCGGCGCGCTCCTGTGCCTTCTCGCACGCGGTGATGAGGCTCGAGCCTCCGATCAGCGTGAGCCCGCCAAGCATGGCGGTGACCCGCTGGATCGCCTCGCGCCGATTGATTCGGTTGATGATCTCGTCGTTGGTCATGGCCGGCGCTCCGATCAAAGGGTCCGACGATTGAGCTCGTTCACTGCGAAATCCGCCGCACGCGCCGTCAACGCCATGTACGTCAATGACGGGTTCGGACACGCCGTCGACACCATGCACGAGCCGTCCGTGACGAACACGTTAGGCGCGTCCCACACCTGATTGTGCGAGTTGAGCACCGACGTCTTGGGGTCCTTGCCCATTCGCGCCGTGCCCATCTCGTGGATCCCCATGCCCGGGAAATATTCGTTGTCGTACGTCTCCACGTTCTTCACGCCGCAGGCCTCGAGCGTCTCGGCCATGTCGGCCGCCATGTCCTTCCGCATGAGCCGCTCGTTCTCGCCCGTCGCGCAATCGAACTTGAGGACCGGCATGCCCCACTTGTCCTTCTTGGTCTCGTCGATCGAGACCATGTTCTTGTGGTTCGGTAGCATCTCACCGAACGCCGTCGCTCCGATCCCCCAGCGCCCAGGCTGCGCCGCCTTGTCCTTGAACGCGCCGCCCACACCCAGCTCGGCAACCGCACTCGACCAGTTTTCGCGGCTCGCGCTGCCCTGGTAGCCGAACCCGCGCAGATACGGGCGCTTCTCGCCGGAGAGGTTCCGGTAGCGCGGGATGTAGAAGCCCGTTGGCCGCCGGCCGAAGTAGTACTTGTCCTCGAGCCCGTCGAGATCGCCATGGGCGCCGACGCGGAAGTGGTGGTCCATGAGGTTGTGGCCCAGCTCTCCGGAGCTCGAGCCAAGTCCGCCGGGCCACACGTCGGTGGCCGAGCGCATGAGCAGCCACGTGGAGTTCAGTGTGGACGCGCAGAGGAAGATGATCTTCGCCTTGTAGTCGGTGACCTGATTGTTCAAGCCGTCCATGACGCGCACGCCGGTCGCGCGCTTCGCGTTCTTGTCGTAGAGCACCTCGCTGACGATCGCCCACGGCTTGAGCGTGAGCTTGCCGGTCTTCATCGCGGCAGGAAGTGTGGAGGACTGCGTGCTGAAGTACCCGCCGAACGGGCAGCCGAGCCAGCACGCGTCGCGATACTGGCAGGCGTTGCGACCGGGCAGCGCCTGCGTCGCGTTCGCGGTGCGCCCCGGGATGATGCGACGCTTGCCGTCGAAGAGCTTCGTTAGGCGGCCGGCGACGAGCTCCTCGCCGCAGTTGAGCGGCATCGCGGGCTGGAACTGTCCATCGGGAAGCTGCGGCATCTTCTCGAGGGAGCCGGAAATGCCGGCGTGCTTCTCGACGTGGTCGTACCAGGACGCAATGTCCGCATACCGAATGGGCCAGTCGATGGCGATACCATCTTTGGCGTTGGCCTCGAAGTCGAGGTCACTCCAGCGGTAGCTCTGCCGGCCCCACATGAGCGAGCGCCCGCCGACGTGGTAGCCGCGGTACCAGTCGAATCGCTTGACCTCCGTGTACGGCGATTCCTGGTCGTTCGCCCACCAATCGAGATTCTTCTCGTTGAGCGGGTAGTCGCGCTTGAGGACGGGATAGGCGGCTTCCATCGCCTTTGTGCGTCCGCCTCGGTGGGGATAGTCCCACGGCCCCTTCGTGGCGTTCACGTAGTCCTTGATGTGCTCGATGTTCTTGCCGCGCTCGAGCAGCAGCACACGCAACCCCTTCTCGGTGAGCTCCTTCGCTGCCCATCCTCCCGAGATGCCGGACCCCACGACAATCGCGTCGTATTCTACCGATTGCATCGCTCTCCTCACTCGTCATTGAGGGACGCTTTCCCGCCCCGCTGCCGACCGACGGACGCCAGAGCGCGCCGGGCGATGCGGGGGACGGCGCGAATATGTAACCGATTCCGCTCGGTCACGAGGGGTGGCTGGTGACTGCCGACCGGCGGCCGGAAGGAAGCATGTCATCCCCGAGCGCAGCGAAGCGCAGCGAGGGATCGCGCTCATCCCGACCGAGGGCTCCCCCTCTACCGGGAGGGCGGCGATTCCTCGACTCGCTGCCGCTCGCTCGGAATGACACGCCTTCTTGCTTTCGCCCGCCGCCGGCCGCCGGTCGCCTGCCGCCTCACGTCCGTCGCCCGACCCCTTCGCGCGTCCCGGCCAACCGGCCGCATCATTTCCGCGGCGTCGCCGAATCGTTCCCAGCATTCCCTCCAGTAGCGTCTGAAGAAAAAGCCACCTCGCTCGAGCGCGGGGCGGTGTCCGTTCCAGACGATGAGCGCCGTGGCGGCGAACAGCGTGCGCTGGGCGGCGACCGCGAGCCTGACGCCGACGCGCCCTCGACCGGCGCGGAGCGTTCCGAGTCGCTCCGCCTGGAATCGGACGTGCGCGGCCTCGTCCGCGAGAATACGATCGCACAGCGCCCGCAAAATGGGCGACCGGGTCGCGTCGCGCAGCGCCGCATAGTACACCTGCGCGATGATCTCGGCCGTGAGGAGCACGCTCACCGTGACCTCGAGGCCAGCCCCGCGTCGGAGCCATCGAAATACGGCGTCCGGCCAGCTCTCCTTCGTGAGCGGGATGCCTTCTGCAGTGAGAAAGCGCCCGAGATCGCGGGCGTGGCGCTGCTCCTCGCGGATGAACGCTTCGATGGCAGAGACGTAGGCTTCGTCCCCCGTCCGGGCCGCGTACACACGCGCGGCCGCGTGCAGATGGCGTCCTTCGGAGCTTTCGCCCAGCTGGAATTGCTGCACCGACGCGGCGATGGCGCGTCGCTCGTCGTCGGTAAGGCGAACGGGGGCGGTCCACGGCACGTTCGCGGCGACGGCGTTGGCGGCATAGTAGGCACACCACTCGAGTGAGGTTCTGGGGGCGCGCTGAGCGCCTGAGCGAGTCTCGAGCATGGATCGGCGGCCAGAGGGAGGAGTTTCCTCGTTTCTTTGAGCATTGTAGAGTACTTGATATTGTAAAGCAAGACTCACAGTATCCTCGCGAGTGCTTGACCCGGTGTCGCACGCGGTGGCATGTTGCTCCCCGGAACAATTCCGGGGAATGGAGGCGTATGATCCGTCGCATCCTCACGATTCGCTCGCGGCGGACCGCGCGACGCGCGGTCGACGACGAGGTCCGCTTCCACATCGAGATGCGCGCCGAAGCGCTGCTGCGCTCGGGCCAATGCGCCTCGATCCATGAGGCTCGCGCCCGGGCAGCACGGGAGTTCGGTGACGTCGCCCAGGCGAGCGAGGAGCTCACGGCCATGGATGAACGTACCGCCGGGCGCCGGGCACGGGCCGATTGGTGGCGCGACCTCGGTCAGGACACACGCTACGCGCTCCGTGACTTCCGGCGACACCCCGCCTTCACCGGGATCGTTGTGGCGATACTCGCACTCGGCATCGGCGCGAACGCCGCCATCTTCTCGTTGATCGACGCCGTGAGGCTGCGCCCGTTGCCTGTGCCGCAGCCGGAGCAGCTGGTCATGCTGGGCAGCAACTCGATGACCGGCGCGACCGGTTACTCGTCGACGGTGTTCGGCACGATCTTCACCTACGGCGGCTTTCGAGAGCTGCGCCAACGGACGCCCTGGTTCACAGGACTCGTGGCGTCCGGCGAAACCGGCCGGCTCGATGTGGTGCCTAACGCGCACGGGACTGCGCCCGAGCACCCGAGTGGGCGCTTCGTATCGGGCAACTACTTTCGGGTCCTCGGCGTTCCTGCCGCCCTCGGCCGAACGTTCGACGGCTCGGAGGACGCGACCGTCGGCGCTTCTCCCGTCGTCGTGCTGAGCCACGGATACTGGACGCGACGGTTCGCAGCTGACTCGTCGGTGATCGGTCAGCCCATCACGGTCGACCGCGTTGCGTTCACGATCATCGGCGTCGCGCGCGAGGGGTTTTTCGGCGAGATCGTTGGCGAGACGCCGGATCTCTGGATTCCACTGACGATGCAACCGGCGATGATGCCCTTAGAGCCGCGGCTCGACGACCGCCATCTCTACTGGCTGCAGCTCTTCGGCCGAATGAAACCGGGCGTGACGATGGCGCAGGCGGTGGAACGCTCGAAGGCCGTGATTCGACAGGTGCTGGAAGAGGCGACGCTCGCTGACCCGGGGAAGACGCAGCTGCCGCGCGATCTGGAGATCGCCGTCGGTCCGGCGGCAACCGGGTTTTCCGTGGTGCGGGAGGACTTCGCGACGCCTCTCGTGACGATGATGGTTGGCGTCACGCTCGTCCTGCTCATCGTCTGTGCGAACGTGGGCAACCTGCTGATCGCGCGTGCCGTCGCCCGCAGCCGAGAGATGGCGGTGCGCATGGCGATCGGCGCCGGGCGATCGCGTCTCGTGCGACAACTGCTGACCGAGAGCGCGGTATTGGCGATGATCGCGGGTGCAGCGTCGCTCGTCGTGGCGCGTTGGGGGAGCCAACTACTGGTTGCGTTCGCGAGCGCGAACGGGATCGTAACGACGCTCGACGTCGGGCTCGACCTGCGTGTCACACTGTTCACGGGCTCGATCTCCATTGCGGCCGTGATGATTTTCGGGCTCGCGCCAGCCTATCGTGCGACCCGTGTGGATGTCGCGCCGGTACTTCGTGCGCAGGGACGAGGGTCGTTAGGTGGCGGATCCGGCATCCCGGGTCGGCGACGATCGCTCACGAGGATGCTCGTAGTCGGCCAGGTGGCACTGTCGCTCGTGCTGCTCGTCGGCGCGGCGCTGCTCGTTCGGAGTCTCCAGCGTCTCGAGCGACTGAACCCCGGCTTCGAGCGAGAGGGTCTGCTCGCGGTGGATGTGGACGATCAGGCGGTCGGATACGCCGGCGCTCGACATCTCGCGTTCGTCCGCGAGGTGCGCGCGCGCATCGCCGCGCTGCCAGGTGTCACTGGCGTGAGCTTCTCCATGAACGGCTTGTTTTCTGGATCCGACTGGTCGACGCGGATCATGGTGCCGGGCTTCGTCGCGCGGACGCGTCAGGACAGCATCGTTCGGTTCGATTTGATCGGGCCGGACTACGGTCGCGTGATCGGCGCGCGCCTCATCAAAGGTCGCGAGATCTCCGAGCGCGACGTCGAAGGGAGCGCACCGGTCGTCGTCGTGAACGAGGCGTTCGCGCGATACTACTTTGGAGGCGGCGACCCGCTTGGACGCACGCTCATGTTCACCGACTCTGTCGGCGCGCCGATCCAGGCGCAGATCGTCGGCGTGATGGGTGACACGCGGACCGGCGAGACCAGCTGGCGCGAGGGAGCGCGCTCGTTGACGCAGCCACCGGTTCGCCGGCTCTACGTGTCCTACCTTCAGCATCCGGGTAACACTGCGCCGTCCGAGGCCCGGCTCGAGATTCGGACGGACGGCAATCCCGAGCTGCTGATCGATCCGGTGCGTCGCGCGATCGCGTCGGTCGACGCGCAGGTCCCGATCAACGACAGCTATGCGGTGGACGCACGGATCCGGGACTCGATGGCCAGGGAACGTCTGGTGGCGAAGCTGGCGAGCGGGTTCGGCGCGGTGGCGCTGGTGCTTGCGGCGATCGGCCTCTACGGCCTCATGATGCACGCCGTGAGTCGCCGAACCGGGGAGCTCGGTCTTCGCATGGCGTTAGGCGCGGAGCGCCGGGACATCGTGACGATGGTGCTGGGGGAAGCCTTGCGGCTTGTTGGCGCCGGTCTCGCGATCGGGGTACCGGGAGGCTACCTGACGGCGCGACTCATCCGCTCGCAAGTGCCCGGGGTTGGCGCTGTCGACTTGCCGTCGGTCGCCATGGCGTTGGGCGTGCTGGTGGCCGCGGCGGTCGTCGCGTCGCTCGTTCCCGCGATCCGCGCCGGGCGCGTCGCACCCATCGTCGCTCTGCAGCAGGAATAGGCGGCAGGCGGCAGGCGACGGGCGACGGCTAAAGACGTGTCATTCCGAGCGCAGCGAGGAATCGCGATCGTCCCGAAAGAGGGGCTAGCCCTCTATCGGTCGGATCGCGATCCCTCGCTGCGCTCGGGATGACAACAGGGCTCGGGACGACACGCTCTTTCGTCCGTCGTCCGTCGTCCGCCCCCCCGTCCCCGCTCGTCGCCGGTCGCCGGTCGCCGGTCGCCGGTCGCCGGTCGCCTAGCGTTTGAGTGGAAACTCCGCGACGCCCACGCGAATGATCGTGTTCCGTCCACGCCGCCCGTTCTCGACCTTCGCCGGCGTTTGCGCCTCTTCCGGCCAGATCCCGTACACACGACCATTCAATGCCGCGAGCCCGTTGTAGTCTCCCAGGAACGACGACTCCCGCGGGTCGAACGAGACGTCCGTCCACGCATAGTTCGTGAACGAGCGCCCACCATCCGTCGACCGGGCCAGCACCACGATTGGCCTAACGTTGGTCGAGTCACCACGCCGGTCATAGAACACGACGTACGCCGAGCCGTCCGCCGGGTCGACGGTCATCCACTGCATGAACTGATCTTTGCCGTTGTGCGGGGGGTCGTCATTCACCCGCGTTGGCTTCGACCACGTTCGCCCGCGATCCGCGCTCGTGGCGACGAAGATGTCGATGTCGCCGTTCCGATAGTCGCCCCACGACACGTACAGGCGGTGACTCTTCGGCTCAATGGCGATGTTCGGAAAGCCATTGCCGCGAGAGAAGCTCGCGATGTTGAAGTAGGGCGGCGCCGTCTCGATCACGCGTCGCGATGACGTGAACGTCTTCCCTCCATCGCGTGACGTGGTAAAGACGACCCCTCTGCCGTCGCTCCACGTCGCGTACAGCGTGCCGTCGTCGGCGACGGCAGCGCGAAACCCGACCAGTCCCCCGGTGTCGTCGCGCGGCAGTCCGGGCTCCGTGCTAATCACCTTCGGCGTGCTCCACGTCCGGCCATCGTCGGTGGATCGCGAGAAGAGCATGACGGTGCGATCCACCTGATACTGAATCCACCCGATGTACACGTTGCCCACGTACGGGCTCCGCTCCCTCGTATCGGCGACGATGGATGGCATGTCTTCCCACGGGAGATTCGGCTTCGTCTCCGGGTGTTCGACCACGACGCTCGGTTCCTTCGCCCAGGTCGCTCCGCCATCGTCGGACCGCCTAACGAACAAGCCGCCGCGAGTGCCGCCGAGCGCCCAGTAGGAAGTCACGCCGGTATGGTCGAAGGCGATGTAGCCGACGAACGCGTGGCCGTGCCGGTCGACCGCAACGGACACATCCCCGGCGACACGATAGTTAGGCGGTATTGTGCCATCCGCCGTCTTCCACGTAGCGCCCGCGTCAGCCGTCCACGCGGCAGTCGCCTGGTTCTGGTAGACGCCGACCGCGCGCCGATTGTCGCGCGGGTCGATCGCAATGCCAGGCTCGGTGAACGGCCCGGGCTCCGTGATGGTCAGGACCCGCGCACCCGGCGCGAGCGGGAGCGGCTCCCGCACAAAGCTCTGCGCGGCGGCGCTCGACGACACGAGCGCACCCACGAGACCAGCACGGAAGAAGGGCAGCCGGAGTCCCATGGTCCGTGATGATGGGGATACGCGATCCGCGGCGCGAGGTCCGCGTCAACGAGTGGGCTAGTTGCGGCAGGACGGCGAATGCCGTATCAGGCTATGCCCAAACAATTACGGGATGATGCGACGAATTCTGGTACTGTTGGCCCTGTGTACGCTCTCGGGGACGGCGTCGAGCCGCGCTCAGCTCCCGCCTGTCTCGAGTGAGCCGCCGTCGATCATCCACGCCGCACAGCTGCTCGACGGGCGCGGCGGCTCGTCGCGGAACGCGTACGTCGTCGTGCGAAACGGGAAGATCGAGCGCGTGACGTCGACTCCCGTGAGTATCGCTGGCGCTTCGACGATCGAGCTCGGAACCGCAACGCTTCTCCCCGGCCTCATCGACGCGCACGTTCATCCCGGCTGGTACGTGGACCGCCAGGGCAAGCGCAACTCGCAGCGGAGCGGCGACACGCCCGCGCAGGCCGCACTCGCCCGCGCGGGGAATCTCTACGCGACGCTCATGGCCGGCGTCACCACCATCCAGAGTGTTGGCGGCCCGGAAGATGTCGATTTGCGCGACGCCGTGTCGCGCGGAGTGATTCCAGGCCCGCGCATCCTCACCTCGATCACGCAGATCAACACGCCGCAGGCTTCGCCGGATTCGCTGCGGGCACTCGTGCAGTCGCTCAAGGCACAGGGTGCGGACCTCATCAAGCTGTTCGCGTCCTCGGGCCTTGGCGCCGGCGGCGCGCAGACCATGTCCGATGAGCAGCTCGCCGCCATCTGCGGCGAAGCGAAATCGCTGGGGCTTCGCACCGTCGTCCACGCGATCAGCGCCGCGAGCGTTCGCGCGGCGACGCTCGCGGGCTGCACGCAGATCGAGCACGGGACGTTCGTGACCGACGCGGAGCTCACGTTGATGGCCGAGCGCGGGACGATCTTCGACCCGCAGGTGTGTCTCGTCTTCCAGAACTACATCGACCATCCCGGCGCGTACAGTTTCAGTGACTCATCGCTCGGCCCGCTTAGAGCCGCGTTGCCGACGGCATCGCGGATGTTCGCGAAGGCGATCCGGACGCCCGGACTCAAGCTGGTGTTCGGAACCGACGCCGTTGCGCTCGCCCACGGACGCAACGTCGAAGAGCTGATCTGCCGCGTGCGCGCGGGCCAGGCGCCGATGGACGCGATCGTGTCCGCCACATCCGCCGGCGCTGCGGCCCTCGGGCTCGGGAGCTCGCTCGGGGTCGTCGCTCCGGGATACGACGCCGACCTCATTGCGGTGAGCGGTGACCCGTCTCGCGACATCGGCGCGCTGTCGCACGTGGTATTCGTCATGCGCGCTGGTCGGCGGTACCGGTGATTCGCGAGTGACAAGCGGCGTCGCAAAATTTCACGACAGTTCGCGAATCGCGGAATGGAAGGCGGCCTGAATCAGGGCTACGCGGCGCT
>Ga0207674_10002293_pt1 | contig 24259 bp, 16 predicted proteins | sample KBSCornC72_FD_184303 | JGI IMG/M metagenome (GOLD analysis project Ga0207674, IMG submission 184303) | Corn rhizosphere microbial communities from Kellogg Biological Station, Michigan, USA - KBS Corn C7-2 (SPAdes) (version 2) | ecosystem: Host-associated > Plants > Roots > Rhizosphere > Soil ...
TTTTCTACCATCCGAATGAGAGCCCGTTCTGGAAGCGGGCAAAGAATAATCAGCTCAGCGACTCTGAGCTTCAACGCCACGTCGAATTCGAACTGAGACACAATCCCGGAGGAGCAACCTTCGGCTGGTGCTCCATGATCTTGCACGCCCGCCAGGCTGGCAAGCTGCCGGGTTTCGCTCGAAACGCCCAGATCCGCCGTGAAGTAAAAACAGCTCCCCTTGGGAGGGGCGCTTTCCACGCGGATCTCTCCCCCCATGGCCTCGACCAGGCGCGCGGAGATCGTGAGCCCCAGGCCAGTGCCGCCGAACTTGCGCGTAGTAGAGCCGTCGGCTTGCGAAAACGCGTCGAAGATTATCTTCTGTTTGTCCTGCGGGATGCCTATTCCCGCGTCGCGCACCGAGAATTGCAGGCACAATCGATCGGCGGTCTGGGATTGCAACGTCACTTCCAGCTCCACTTCGCCCTGCTGAGTGAACTTGACGGCATTCCCTAAGAGATTCACCATCACTTGCCGGATTCGGGTGATGTCCCCCAAGACATATTCGGGGACTTCGGGCAGGACATCGCAGATCACTTCCAAACCTTTTTCGTGCGCGCGAAGCGCGAGCGCCCGAGCTGTCTCTTCGACCAAGTCGCGAATATTAAAGGAGACCGGATCCAGTTCCAGCCTGCCCGCTTCGATCTTAGAGAAGTCCAGAATGTCGTTGATCACCGACAGCATGGAGTCGGCTGAGGACTTCACGGTATTCAGATAATCCCGCTGCTCGGAAGTGAGATCGGTGTCGAGCACCAGTTCGGTCATGCCCATCACCCCGTTCATGGGCGTGCGGATTTCATGGCTCATGTTGGCGAGGAATTCGCTTTTGGCGCGGCTGGCGGCCTCGGCTCTCTCTTTGGCCTCCAGGAGCTGGACATTGGACTTGACCAGTTCCTCGGTGCGGGCCGCCACAGTGTGTTCCAATTGATCGCGATGTCGCAGCAAGGCTTCATCCCGGCTCTGGATTTCCGACAGCATCTCGTTGAAGGTGTCGGTCAGCTGCCCCAGGTCATCGTCGGATTGTTTAACTGCTCGCGCGCCATAATTCTTGTTAGCGGAGACTAAACGGGCCACTGCCCCGAGCTGCGCAATCGGCTCCAGAATGGGGCGTTGCAGCCAGGAGGAGAGCATCACCGCCATCAGCGATGCTCCCGCAATGACTACGAGAACTACCCACAGAAAATGTGCGAGCTGGTCATAGATCTGTCCCAAGTCCGACTCCAGCGCCACTGTCCCGATTTTTTGTCCGCCGCTTAGAATGCTCTTAAACACAAGCAGACGCTGGGAATCGAACAAGGTTCCATCCGCCCGCGGAGGCGGTGGGGAGGCGCCCGCCAACCCATGCACGCGATGGTAGCTGGCAAATAGCTTTCCGTCGGCCGTATAGACGAAGGCGGCAGTGATGTTCTGCTTCGCGTGGAGGGTCGCAAGGAGTTCCTCGGCTGCCTGCGAATCGCTAAACGTTAACGCCGCAGTGCTGTTGGCGCTGAAGATGTCCGCTAAGACCCCCAAGTCGCGGCGCATAACATCGCGGCCCTGCATCTGATCATCGACGAGCAGCGACGCGCTTGCGAGGAGCATGGCGGTGATACCCACGATCATGCTGGCCCACTGAAGTTTTTGGGCAATCGGAAGATTCCGGTAATAATCGGGCATTTTCATGGTTGCTTCTTCGCGATCTCGGCCAGGTTGAGCAGTTTCGAGCTGACCTTAAGCTTGGCGTGCTCCGCCGTGTCCAGCGCGATTTGAATGTGGACCCGCGGGCCTTCGAGCCGCAAGGTGATGATTCCGCCGAGGGCCGTGAAATCGTCGGATTCTCCCACTGTGAGAACCCCTGTGCTCTTCACTGCGTCGAGTAGCCCGCGGGTTCGCTTGGATTCGGTCGCGCCGATGAAAAGAATCTGGCACTGGCCGGCTTGCTGCGTGTCCGCGAGCCGCCGCACCGCAAAAGTCCGGTCTCCGACCTTCTTACCTTGGACCATATTCTCCAGCGTCGAGCCGAATGGATTCTGGCCCACAATGCAGATCCCGATCGGGTCAGTGGAGTTCGCGAAGGTGCCCAGCGGCCACTGCACGAATTTCGCGAAGTTATAGAGAAACGCAGCCTTGACCTGATACTCATCGAAGGCTGGGGCCTCGGCCCTAAGCTGGAGAGCGGCTCCTACCAATAAGAGCGAGCTGAGCATGCGTGCCATGTCAGTGAGGTTCAAAAGCGCCACGTTATCTTTCCAAAAACGCTACGCTGGTCCTGCATGTGATCCACGAAGTGAATGTCAGGGAACTCGGCGTGCCGCGGCGAAAGCAGATTCTGGCCGGCAAGGCTGAAATCCCAATGCTCTTCCCAATGCCATCCCAACCGTGTGTCCAAGCGTATGTAACCGGGGATATTTCCCGCGGCCAGCGGGCCGGTATAGCCGAGCGTCTGGTCCCACTCGAACCCGCGCCCCAGATTGATGAAGGAGCGCACTTGATAACTGCGCCGGGGAGCACGCCCAGGCGTGTGTTCAATGGCTGAATCCTGGCTAGACGCATCCCGCGTCACGGAAACATTCAGCAAGCTCAGGCCGGGACTGATTTTCCAGCGATCCGTAATATTCCAGGTGGCGAATGCCTCGGCCCCGTAACTGACCGCGCGCGCCTTGTAATCGAAAACCAGGGGAATCACCAGGTAGCCGCTTGCTGGGTTGAAATAGGGCACTTGTGGCTCGGTGGTTTGCAGGTTTTTATAGAAACTAAGAAAACCCATCACGTCCAGAGACAATCGACCGCTGATTTGCGCGCGGTAGCCGGTTTCGTAATCGCGCAGCTGCTCGACCTTCGTATTCGGGTTTCCGGAAACCGTGACCAGCCCGTACATGCCCTGCCCAAGCGGCTGAACTGCGGAGATCGTCTGCAGTCCGCTATCGATATTGGATGGCTGCCGGATCGCTTTGGCGGCGGATAGCCAGACGGTTTGGCGCGGGTTTGGCGCCCATACGAGTTGGGCGCTGGGCTCAATCTCGAATCCGGTGTAGTCGTTGTGCTCGAACTTCGAGCCCAGGGTCAACGCTAGAGTCTGCGTGAGGGTGATTTCGTCCTGTACGAAAGCGCCATAGAGCGAGTCGGTGCGCCGCTGCGGATTCACCGCGACCAGACTATTTCCGGAGAAGCGGTTCGCATTCGCGCGGTAGCTCAGCCCCCACACGACATCGTTGCGGCTGGCGATCCGCAGATGATGCTGGAAGTCGATGTTTCCGATAGTGGCCCAGTTGTTCGCTCCATTGGCAAACACGCGGCTCTGGTCATAATAGGCCTGCAGCGATATGTCCGAGCCGTTCAAGTATCGGTGCGTCCAGCGGGCCAACAGATTCCCGTCGTCGTCCCCGACCGGCTGCCCAAATGTCGCGGTGATCGGCGGTGTCTGAAAAATAACTCCAGTGATGGTCTGCCCTCCGTCCACGCGGTGAATTTCGCCCTGGACCGTCAGCAGATCCCGTGGCGTGAGATTCCAGTCGGAGCGGAATCCACCTTCCCGCGTGCGCTTGGAGTCGGCCGGCTGCGCAAAGGTGGACGCATCGGACTTTCCCAGGTGGGCGTATCTTCCATATACCCGATAGTTGCCGCTTTGTCCGATTTTGCCGCCGTATTGCACTAGCCGGTCGGCTTGCATATCCGTTCCGCCGCCGGCCGTGATCAGCCCCCCGGGAGTGTCCTTGGCGCTTTCCGTAATGATGTTAATCACGCCGTTCATGGCATTCGCGCCCCACACCGTTCCACCCGGGCCGCGAATCACCTCAATGCGCTCTATGTTTTCCAGCGGCATCTCCTGGGCATACCAGGAGACTCCCGAGTACACCGGCTGATACACGCTTCGGCCATCGATGAGCACCAGCACTTTATTGGCATAGACGTCGTTGAACCCTCGTATGCTGACGGCCCAGGTGCTATGGTCGACTCGCGCCACATCCACGCCCGGCACCATGCGCAAGAGGTCCGGTATATTGGTCGCGCCCGAGCGGCGGATGTCTTCCTGCGTGATCACGAAAATCGCCGCGCCGGTCTTCGCTAGCTTCTGCTCTTTCCTCGAGACCGACGTGACCTGAACGTTCATCAGGTCTTCCAGGCTGAACTGAGTGAGATCGCGCGGCGGCGGAGTCTGCGCCCCGCTGACGATTGCTATCCCCAGACTGAGAGCGAGGGTAACCCCCAGGCGCGCTAGCAGAATTGCAATGCGACGCCCAGCCCCGCCTTTGGGCAGCGATTCCGACATAAGGCCCTTATCGGTTCGCCAATGTGGATTACGAACCCAATGCTGGGCGTTTATCCTCTCTTGGAGTGATGAGGGGGAAGTCTAAAGGAGCGTCTGTCTCTTCGCTGCGAGGCTTACACCTAAGTGAATCACCGCAGTGACCTTAGACCTTCGGTTTTCAAAATAGTACTACAGGCGGATGGGCAGGTCTGCGGTTTCCCGGCTACGCTCAACTATCGAGAGTAACGGACGAGAGTAACGGAACTATGGCTTCTATTTCCTATTGGTTTTTATCGCCCAGCCTGATGATGGCGATGATAGGTAAACTGCGCGGCTGGGATCGAACTGTTTCGACCCCCACCGTCGATTGGAGAAACGTCGTCGTAGACGTGGTTCTGCCCGCCAAGAATGAGGAAAAGGCCATTTCTCTGGCGCTTTCTTCGCTTGCACGGCAGGATTTCCCCTACCGGAGAGTGGTGGTTTTCGACGACGGTTCCACCGATCACACCAGTCAGGTGGTCGAGCGCTACCGCCAGCTTAGCGGACGTGAGATCCAGCTCATCCGGCGGGAGAAATCGATCGGCAAGACGCCATCATTGCGGGAATTCTGCGAACAGACCGACGCGGACGCAATGGTGATCCTAGATGCCGACACAGTCCTGGTCAGTCCCAACTATATTTCGCGGCTGGTCGAAGAGCTTTACAAGAATGCGGGTGTTTCAGCCGCTTGCGGCGAGGTGATGCCTCTTACGCAGCGCCGCCGCAATCAGATCGCCAAGGCCGACCCGAATGTCCAAGCAGTTCAGTCCGAGTTCGGGCTTGCCACCCCAGCCAAAGAGGGATTCTGGCTGCGCTTCTTGACGACTCTCACGATTCTCTATCGCGCGCCCATGTACATCCTGCTGCAGCGGACGTTGTATGACGGAACGCTCAAGTTGTTCGGAGGCCAGCTCAATCCGGTGGGATGCGCCGTAGCGTACAAAACCCGCAGGCTCAAGGAATGTTTCGCCTACGCGAAGCCGCGCGTCGGCGATAACCTTTCGATGTCCGAGGACATTTACATCGGACATTTTTTCAATTGGAAGGGCTACCGCAGCATGCAGGTGATCGGGGTCCATTGCGAGTCGACCGAGCCGCCCATCACCCGCCTTCCCCGGCAGTTGTTCATGTGGTCCTCGGCTTTCCTTCAGTCGACCTACTATTTCATCGACCTGCCGCTTTCGCCGCTGCGGTACATCAAACGCTGGTTCGTGAATCGGGGCAAGACGCCACAGCAGATCGAGGGCGAGGGAAAGCGCAAGGTCAAGGAACAATACCGAGCCGCCTGGGGTGAGGAAGTCACGCGCAGAAACGGACGTCCCGTGGGTTGGCTGGAATTGATGTCGCTGCTGGAAAAGCTGCTCTATCCGCTGATCCTGCTGTACCTTTTCGTGTTTAACCCGGAAGCATTTTTCATAACCATAGGCGTAGAAGCCTTGTTCTGCATGCTGCTGATTTTGATGACAGCCGACGCCGGAAGCCGGTTTAAATATGCAGCCATGATTGTGCCGGCCACTCCGGTCCGGCTGATGGGACTGGGTGTGGACGTCGTCGCCTCCCTGCGCTGCCTGGCCGATCTGGCGGGCGGAAATCGGAATTGGAGAAAGTGATGGCGAGTCAGGCTCGAAGCTACCTCGTTGGGCTGATGCTGGCGTGGGCGACGCTGGTTTCCGCGCAGAGCGTTCTGCCGCCCGATTATGCCCAGCGCCTCGCGGAGTTGGAGCGTTCCCACAAAGCGGACCCGGCGGACATGGATACCGCGGACGCGCTGGCCGGTTCCTATTCCATGGACGCCCGCTATCCGGAAGCTATCGTGGTCGTCCAGGAAATGCTGGCCCAAAAGCACGATGACCCGGCGCTCCTGCTAAGGCTCGCCAAGCTACTCGCGTGGGCCGGACAAAAAGAACAGTCGCTCGGAATCCTGGGCAGTGCGCCTCTGAGCCATGAGACCGAAGCCGTCCAGTTCCGCTGCGACGTCCTCAATGGGATGCAGCGCCCTGCCGAGGCCGCCGCCTGTTATGACGCATTGGTAAAGGCCGCCTCCGGAGATCGCGCCCGCCTGCAACCGGCGCTGTTGGGCCGCGCACACAATCAGGTCTGGTCGGGGAACCGGACTGCGGCAGCACGCTCGTTTGAAGAGTATCTCAAAGTCAACCCGACCGATACCACGGCCGCGCTAGAGTATGTCGAACTGCTGCAGGCGCAGGGCAACTACTCCAAAGCCGAAAAAATTTGCGATGAAATTCTGGAGCGTGATCCACATAATGCGCAGGTACTGGCGCGGCGCGCGGAAGTTCTGTTTTGGGCCGGGAACCGGGGCTGGGAGGGGCGGCGCAACGCCGAGCGGGCAGTAAGCCTGGATCCCGATCTCGCTACGGCTCGCGTAGCTCATATCGCCACGCTCGAAGCTCTGGGTCTGAACCACGCCGCTTCTGAAGAAGCCCGTAACTTGCCGGATTCGCCCTCGAACAACGGCATGGCCAGCTATCTCGAAGGCCGTCTGAATGAGATGAACCGGGTTCATAGCGAACTCCCCGTCTCGGTCTATAACGATTCCGACGGCATTCACAACACTGTATACCAGACGGCTGTTACTATCCCGATCCGGGGAGACCACAGCATCGGTTTAAATGCGGCGCAGTTCTACTCTTCAGCTCCCACTGGTGGAATCTTCACCGCTGGACGCGATCGCGCATCGGTGCGGGAATTCGCGGTGAACGGAACGGCTCTGCTCGCCCCGGGCGTGCACCTTTCGCTGACAGGCGGAGGTTCGGCGCGCTCCGGCGACGGCACTCTGCGGCCAACTTATAACGCGGTGCTCTCAGGCTCTCCTTGGGACCGCTGGACCGTATCGCTCGGTTCTCAGCGCGAGTTTCTGAAGGTGACTCCGCGCGCGATCGACCAAGGGATCGCGTCCACCGGCGGCTTTGCGGAGATCCGGTATTGGTTCGATTCCAAAACTTCGGCGAGCGTGAAGCTCGACCGGCGCTGGTGGAGCGATCAAAACAGCAGTTGGCAGGGAGACGCGGTGTTCACCCGGAATCTGATTTACCACCGCGGCTTCAATCTGGACGCCGGAGCCTTGACTTCGCATCAAACGTTCGCGCGCGACATGCTGGCGGTTTCCGGATTCTTTACGCCGGATCACTACAGCCGCTACGACGGGTTCTTGAATACTCACGGCGAAGTCAAAAAGTGGCTCACCTGGGAACTCCGCGGCGAAGGCGGCACGCAACAGATCCTGAGTTCCGCCGCTTATCTGCCGAATTGGTCGGTCACTTCCCGGCTTTCGATCAAGCTCGGTGAAGCGCTGCGGCTTTACGGCTCCTACGAGCGGAGAAACTATACCCTGCTCGCGCAGAACGGCTGGTATCAAGGTTTTTACGTCAGTTTAGGCATTCAACCTTAAGAGAGAAAATGCATATGCGATTTCTGATCACAGGCGGCGCCGGATTCATCGGCTCCCATCTTTCCGAACGCCTGATTTTGCAGGGCCACCGTGTCACGGTTCTCGACGACCTCAGCACGGGTTCGCTCGAGAATCTAGCGGCTCTGACGGGGCATCCCCACTTCGAATTTGTGGAGGGGAACGTGCTGAACCGCAGCTTGGTCGGCCGGCTGGTCGCGGCGAGCGACCGCGTGATTCATCTGGCGGCCGCCGTGGGTGTCCGGCTGATTTTGAAGGACCCGCTCTCGTCCCTTAAAACCAACATCGACGGTTGCGACAACGTTCTGAGCGCCTGCGCCGAATCCGGCCGCGGCGTGCTGATCGCCAGCACTTCCGAAGTCTATGGCAAGAACGACGCCGAATCGCTGTGCGAGAATGCCGATTCCATCCTGGGGCCCGCCAGCATCGAGCGGTGGTCCTATGCCACGGCTAAGAAGCTCGACGAATTCCTGGCTTTGGCGTATCACGCATCCTACGGAATTCCGGTGATCGTCACGCGATTTTTCAATATCGTGGGACCGCGCCAAAGCGCGCGCTACGGCATGGTGCTCCCGGCGTTTGTGCGCTCCGCGCTGGCCGGTGATCCGATCCGCGTGTTCGGCGACGGCTGCCAAACGCGCAATTTCACATACGTCGACGATTGCATTGACGCGCTCTCGCTCTTGCTCGAGAACCCGGCCGCAAACGGCAAGGTGTTCAACATTGGCGGGTCCGAAGAGATCTCCATGCGAGCGCTGTCCGAGCGTGTCCGCACCGCCGCCGATTCGTCAAGTCGCATTGAAATGGTGTCGTACCAGGAAGCCTATCCCGAAGGCAGTTTCGAGGACATGCGGCGCCGCGTTCCCTGCATCTGCCACATCCGTGGCCTGACGGGCTGGTCTCCTACGACTTCCCTGGACGCGATCATCCGCAAGACGATCGAGCATGAGAAGAGCCGCCGCGAGTTGCAAACGGTGGCCTGTCCGCCGCCAATGGTTCTGGAAGGACTTGCTCTCCAATCCAAGTGATTCATTGTTCGAATCGGTGGGAGTTCGCTTAGACCATCTTCCGGTGTCGGGCCGTGCCGCGCTGTTGCTAAGCGTCGACCGCTTCGAGCGCCTTGGCCGCGTAGGTGCGGTCGACGTAATCGTTTAATATCACTAGAAACTCCTCAACGATACGATCGCCGCGGAGCGTGCACTTCAGCTTTCCATCCACATAGACCGGCGCCACTGGTTCCTCAAAGGTGCCGGGCAGCGAGATGCCGACGTTGGAGTGCTTGGACTCGCCGGGGCCGTTGACCACGCAGCCCATCACCGCCACTTTCATCTCCTCAACGCCTGAATACTTCGCGCCCCAGACCGGCATCTGCGTGCGCAGGTAGGTCTGGATCTGATCCGCCATGTCCTGAAAGAACGTGCTGGTGGTGCGCCCGCAGCCGGGGCACGCGGTCACCTGCGGCGTGAAGCTGCGCAATTCGAGCGCCTGCAGAATTTGCTGGCAAACGATCACTTCGTCGGTGCGGTCGCCATTCGGCAGCGGCGTCAGCGAGGCGCGGATGGTATCCCCGATGCCTTCCTGCAGCAGCACGCCAATGCCGGCGGTGGATGCCACAATGCCTTTCGAACCCAGGCCCGCTTCCGTCAGCCCCACATGCAGCGCGTAATCGCACTCGGCCGCCAGCATCCGGTAGACGCGAATCAAATCCTGCACGCCGCTCACTTTGGCACTTAAGATGATGTGATCGCGCCCCAGTCCATACTGCTCGGCTGCCTTCGCGGATTCGATGGCGCTGACCACGATGGCACGCAGCGTGACGGCTCGGGCATCCAGCGGCTCCGGCAGCAGGTTGTTCTCGTCCATCAGGCGCGTCAGCAGCGCGGAATCGAGCGAACCCCAATTGACGCCGATGCGCACCGGCCGGTCGTATTCGATTGCGGCCTCGATCATGGTGCGGAAATTGTCATCGTGCTTCTTGCCGATATTGACGTTCCCCGGATTGATGCGGTATTTCGCCAACGCCAGCGCCATATCGGGATACTTTTTGAGAAGCAGATGGCCGTTGTAGTGGAAGTCGCCGATGATGGGAACGCGGATGCCGAACTTATCCAAGGTCTCGACGATCTTCGGCACCGCACGCGCCGCCTCGTCGGTGTTCACCGTGACACGCACCAACTCGGAGCCGGCCTGTGCCAGCGCCATCACCTGGTTGACCGTCGACGCCACATCGGCGGTATCGGTATTGGTCATCGACTGGACCACAATGGGGTGATCCCCGCCAACTCTTACCTTCCCTACGCTTACCGCCACCGAACGACGGCGTGGCTGTGATGCCATGAAACCTCCGCTAGTAACCCGCGTGACCCATTAAGCAAGACCCGGCAAATCCGTGGGTGCAAAAGCCGGAAACACTGTGAAACCTTGCTGTGAAACCTTTATTGTACCGTGGTAAGCTTTTTGGGAAATGGTATTAAACCTCCGGCGGCGTCTCCGGCTGGGTGTGATTGCGGCGGCCTTAGCCACTGGGGGTATCGTTTCCGCGCAGGCTCCTGCCCCGAATTCGCTGCCGGCACTGCAACAAAGCGTCTCCCAGCGCACCGCCGAATGGAATACACTGGCCACGAACCTGGAGCAGCGAGTGGCCCGCTTGTTGCCCTGTGATCCGCAGGCACGCGCGGCGATCGACGAAGTCAGCCGCGCTTCCGATGCCCGTGGAATGGCTTTAACCAGCTACTGGACCCTGGCGTCGCTTCAATCGAAAGCGCAAATTGACGCTATCCGGCGATTACTGGCGCAGGAAGAAGGCCGGTCGGGGGATTGGGCGGTGGACGCAACCCAGGCGCGTGCGGAAGTTGCCCTAGTCGCTGCGCTGGGAGCTTCCCTGGCAAGCAGCGTCTCGCAGGTTGCGGCACTGGCGAGTCCACGGAAGGATCTGGAGGCCATCGAGGAGGAGTATCGCCTGTTCGAAAAGCAGTCGCAGGAGCGCACCACCAGCGGCGGCCAGTTGCTGGGCGATCTGCGCGACTTGTTGAAGGCCAGCCAAGCGCGGCAAGCGGCGATCGACGAGCGGCTGCAGACCGTAGGTGTCGAAGGCCAGCGCTGGAGCGCCTATTACGCGGCGCGGCAGGCACGCGCTCAGGTCGAATGTGCTCTGGTCAACCCCGGGGCCGCCGTCGCGCCACCGGGAGGCCCGCGCTCCGCGCCCCTGGGGAAGAAGCAATGAGGAAGAAGTCATGAAGTCGGTGGCGGCGGCCTTCGTGCTGGTCGTGGCGGCCTTCGCGCAAGCGCCGCCGCAAGACCGCCGCGCGGCCCGGCAAGAGGCATACCGCCGATGGCGCGAGACGGATCCCACGCTGGAGCGCGATGCCGTCTCCGCCGGCGCTACTCTAGGCGCGCGCGCGGACAAAGTTGCAGCCGAGGCCGCCAAATATTTCAGCCTGCGGAAAGACGAGCTGGAAAACCGCGCCGCCGATGCCCGTCACAGCGCCTCGCTCCTCGAACCCGTTACTGTGACTCCGGAAGCGCTTCCCAACCTCGATCGATTCTTAGGTGCTCAAGACACGATCCTTCGGTCCAGCATAGATACCGTTGCGCATGATCCGGACCGCGCCATCCAACAGTTGCGCGCATCGCTCGAGCGCGAGCGCACTGCCATGGCCGCAGTCGGCACGGCTCTGAAGGGTAGTCAGAAGAGCCAGGAAGCGGCCGCGCAAACCAGCCGAGCCGCCGAAGAGGTGCGCGCGAGGGCGTCGGAAGAATACCAGAAATTTGCCGCCAGCTTCCAGGAATCCGAACAACTCGCGGAGAAATCCGGCGCCGTTTGGGCTGGGTACTATCGTGATCTATCGGCTGCCGCCCGGGGAACAACGGCTCCGGTTACTTCCTCCGGCCCGGCACTTCCTTCGGTGGGGCCGGCTACTTCGAATGCGGCGGCCCCCCCTGCTTCAGGGGCGCGTCCGGTGCCGCCCGTTCCGCTGGTACGCTACGTTGGCATGTGGACCTACCCGACGGTGGGAGCGCACTATCACGGCCCGCAGCCGCTATCGGCTGACCTCGTGGTACGGGAGGAAAACGGTCAAGCCCGCGGAACGCTTACGGCCCGCTTCAAACTCCCCGCCGGGAGCACTGACAATCCGGTGGTGCGTCTCGATTTTGCTGGAGCGTTTGGAAACTCGCGGGCGCAAAGATTCATGGTCACCACCAGCAGCGGAGCCATGGGAACCCTGGAACTGATACCCGGCCCCGCTTTCAATTTACTGGAAGTGAATTTTAATACCGGCGACAAGCCGGGCACGATTCGCCAAGGTAATTTCCTGCTGATAAAACAGTAGGCAGACGTGGCCGCGACCCAATTCCCGCGCGGCTTTCGAGCAGTCCGCGCGGAGCGTTAGGACAGCGTTGCTGCCATCAAGACGTTTGGGCGCGCAGCACTTCCAGGCCCTATCGCACCGGCTCGGACTGCCGTTCCGGCAGCAGGACGCCGCCCCCGAAGCTCATGCGCTGCGGCGCCGGGCCGCCCCGAGTTACCTTCACCGCACAGTACTTGAACTCGGGAATTTTCCCAAACGGATCGAGAACGGGATTGGTCAGCATATTCGCCGCCGCCTCGTAATAGCAGAAGGGAACGAATACCACCCCTCGCGGCGTTCCATCGTCGGCGCGCGCATAGAGTGAGATGCGGCCGCGCCGCGATTCGATCGTAATGGTTCCGCCCGGGGCGACGTCGAGCCCTTCGAGATCGAGTGGGTGCACCGAAGCCACCGGCTCCGGCTCAATGGAGTCGAGAGCCGACGCGCGGCGGGTCATCGATCCAGTGTGCCAGTGTTCAAGCTGGCGCCCGGTGATGAGCACCATAGAATACTCCGCGTCCGGACGTTCCGCCGCGGAGATGAGGTCCGCGGGCATAAACTTGCCGCGCCCGGTCTTAGTCGGGAAGTTCTCTATAAATACGACAGGATCACCGGGGTCCCCCTCTTTCACGCACGGATAGGTGACAGACGACTCGCGCTCGAGGCGCTCCCAGGTTATGCCGGCGATCGAATCCATGCAGGTCCGCATCTCGTCGAACACCTCGCGCGGGTGGCGATAGTACCAGTCCACACCGACGCGGCGAGCCAGTTCGTTAATAATCCAGAAGTCTTCCTTCGCGTCGCCGGGCGGTTCAATCGCTTTGCGTCCGAGCTGCACCATGCGATCTGTGTTGGTAACGGTGCCGACCTTCTCGGGCCACGCGGTGGCAGCCAGCACGACATCGGCGAGGTACGCCGTTTCGGTGAGAAAGATATCCTGCACCACCAGGTGATCGAGGGCAGCGAGCGCTTCCCGGGCGTGATCCACATCGGGATCGGACATCGCCGGGTTTTCTCCCATGACGTACATCCCCCGAATCTCATGCTTCTTGGCGGCGTGCATGATTTCGACTACGGTGAGGCCCGGGTCCGGATCGAGCTGGGTGTGCCACAGCTTCTCAAACCGCTGCCGCGCCTCGGGCGTGCCCACGCTCTGATAGTCGGGATAGAACATCGGAATCAGCCCGGAGTCCGACGCGCCCTGCACGTTGTTCTGTCCGCGCAGCGGGTGTAGCCCCGAGCCGGGCTTGCCAATCTGCCCGGTCGAGAGCGCCAGCGCAATAAGGCAGCGCGCATTGTCAGTGCCATGGACGTGCTGGGAAATGCCCATGCCCCAGAGGATGATCGATGCCTTCGACGTGGCATACAAGCGCGCAACCTCGCGTATGGTCTGCGCGTCAATCCCGCAGATCGGCGCCATCGCCTCCGGCGAGAACTTTTTCACGTTCTCCGCGAGCGCTTCATATCCGGAGGTGCGGTCGCGGATGAACGCCTTTTCGACCAGGCCTTCCTCGACGATGACGTGCAGCATCGCGTTGAGAAACGCCACATCCGTGTCCGGATGGAACTGCAGGTAGTAGGTGGCGTGCCGGGCCAGATCGCTGCGGCGCGGATCGGCCAGGATCAGCTTGGCTCCCGACTTCGCAGCGTTCTTGATCCAGGTCGCGGCGACTGGATGATTCATAGTAGGGTTGGCGCCTATCACAAAAATCACTTCGGCATTCGCTACGTCACGAACCTGGTTCGAGACCGCACCTGAATTGAGGCCTTCGATCAGCGCCGCCACGCTAGACGCATGGCAAAGGCGGGTGCAGTGGTCTACGTTGTTCGAGCCGAAACCAGTGCGCACCAGCTTCTGGAACAGGTAGGCCTCTTCGTTAGTCCCTTTGGCGGAGCCGAAACCGGCCAGCGACCGCTTGCCGTGAGTATCCCGGATCTCACGAAACCCTTTGGCCGCGGCTTCGAGCGCTTCTTCCCAGGTGGCCTCCCGGAAGATTGCGCTCCAGTTGTCGGGATCGACCACGAAGTCCTTGCGCTTCGGGACGCCCGGCTTGCGGATCAGTGGCTTGGTGAGGCGATGCCGGTGCTGAACATAGTCGAAGCCATAGCGGCCCTTCACACACAGGCGGTTTGAGTTCGCGGGGCCGTCTTGCCCCTGCACGAAGAGGATGGTGTTGTTCTTGACGTGGTAGGTGAGCTGGCAGCCCACGCCGCAGTAGGGACACACCGAATCTACCTGCTTGTCCGGTACGATCTTGCCGGCGTCGCGGGCGGGCATCAGAGCGCCGGTCGGGCACGCCTGGACGCATTCACCGCAGGCCACGCAGGTGGAGTTGCCCATCAGATCATCGAGATCGAATACGATCTTCGAATGTTCGCCGCGGAAGGCATATCCGATGACGTCATTGACCTGCTCTTCGCGACAGGCGCGCACGCAGCGCTTGCACTGGATGCAGGCGTCGAGGTTCACTGCCATCGCCGGATGCGAGAGGTCTGCGGCCGGCTGGTGGCGGGTGGGGAAGCGCGGCTTGCCGATGGCCAGCTTCTTGGCCCAGAGATCCAGCTCGGAGTTGAGGGTGTAAGAGGTCTCAGGAATATCGGCCAGCAGCAGCTCGATCGACATCTTCTGGCTGGTCAAAGCCCGCGGGCTGTTGGTGGTCACCTCCATCCCTTCCTTGGGCGAGCGACAGCAGGAGGCGGCGAGCACGCGCTCACCTTTGATCTCCACCATGCAGGTGCGGCAATTGCCGTCGGGCCTCATGCCTTGCATGTAGCATAGGCGTGGAATCTCGACGCCGCGCGCCTGCGCCACTTCGAGGATGGTTTCGCCGGAATCGCAGACCACGGTCTCGCCGTTCAGCTTGAACGAAACCATCGTCGTCGCCAGGAGAGCATTTTTCTGGTGCATTACTTAACTTCTCCCGGGAAAAATTTCAAAACCGTGAGCACCGGATTGGGAGCGGCCTGGCCCAGACCGCAAATCGACGCGTCCATCATTGCCTGCGACAGCTCCTGCAGCAGGGGGGCGTCCCACCGGTTCTCCTGCATCAACTGAAGCGCCTTGACAGTCCCGACGCGGCATGGCGTGCATTGGCCGCAGGACTCATCGGCGAAGAACTTCATCAGGTTGCGCGCGGCGCCGGAGGCGGTGTCGTGGTTCGAAAGCACCACGATCGCAGCCGACCCGATGAAGCAGCCATATTCGTTCAGAGTATCGAAGTCGAGCGGGATGTCGGCCATGGATGCGGGCAGAATTCCACCCGATGCTCCGCCGGGGAGATACCCGTAGAGCTCGTGCCCGTCGAGCATGCCGCCACAGTATTCGTCAATCAGCTCACGCAGCGTGATGCCCGCAGGCGCAAGGTGCACGCCTGGTTGCTTGACCCGGCCGCTTACGGAGAACGACCGCATGCCTTTCCGCCCATTGCGGCCTTGGCTGGTAAACCAGCCGGGCCCCTTTTCGAGGATGTCGCGCACCCAATGCAACGTTTCCATATTGTGCTCGAGCGTGGGGCGACCGAGCAGGCCGACCTGAGCAACATACGGCGGGCGCAGGCGCGGTTCTCCGCGTTTCCCCTCTATGGATTCGATCATCGAAGATTCTTCGCCGCAAATGTAGGCGCCGGCGCCTCGGCGAAGATGGATTGCCGGAATGGCGCACGGCGGACTCGCCTGAAGAGCGGCGATCTCGCGCTCGAGGATCGCACGGCAGCCGTGATATTCATCGCGCAGGTAAATGTAGATGGCTTCGATGCCAACGGCCCAGGCTGCGACGAGCGCGCCCTCGAGAAAACGATGGGGATCGCGCTCCAGGTAGTAACGGTCCTTGAACGTACCCGGCTCGCCCTCGTCGATGTTGATCGCCATCAAACGCGGAGCGGGTTCGGCCGCCACGATCTTCCATTTGCGGCCGGCGGGGAAGCCCGCGCCACCCAGACCCCGCAGGCCTGAGTCTTCCATCATCGCGATGACATCGGCGACCTTTTTTTCTCCGCTGACGCAAGAAGCGGCCAGCGCATAGCCGTCGGCAGCGCGGTACGCCGCGTAATCAATGTGGCCCGGGGTGACGATACCGGGGTCCCGAGGATGGGTCAAATGACCAGCCTGGACTGCGGTTGTCACTTCTTCAACGGTCGCGTGTGGGATTGGATTCTGACCGACCACCGCGACGGGCGCGGTTTCACAGCGGCCGACACAAGGCGCATGAAGCACCCGCACGCCGCTGCCAAGTAACGCCGGTAGCTCTGTGAGCAACCGGTGCGAGCCAGCCAGCTCGCAGGCGATGGAGTCGCAGACGCGGACAGTGATCGCCGGCGGCGGAGTATCGCCCTCTTTGACCACGTCGAAGTGGTGGTAGAACGTCGCCACTTCGTAGACTTCCGCCATCGCCATCTTCATTTCATCGGCGAGCGCGACCAGATGCCGCGCCGACAGACAGCCATACCGGTCCTGGATCTTGTGCAGGTGCTCGATCAAAAGATCGCGGCGACGCGGCGCATTGCCAAGCACGGCGAGGACATCCTCGCGCGCCTTTGGGTCAACTCGCCTCCCTTTCGGCGTCGAGCGTACTCCCCCACGTCCACCGCGCTTCTTGTTTTTGGGGGTCGATTCAGGCGGAGATGAGGTGACATTACTCATGAGCAGCCGTCAGAAAATAATGGAATTGCGGGGCTTTTCATGATATTCGTGCATCCTAGAGCGAGAGACCGCGATTCTGCGTTTCCAACCATCATGCTACCATTCATATGGGCCTGCCTCATTATGCGTGTTGAGTTTCTCGGCGTCCCCCGCCAGCGTGCCGGCATTGCCGAGTTGGAAGTTCACGCGGGCACGCTGGGGGAACTACTTCAGAGGCTAGGGGCGCAGATGCCACCACTGGGCGAGTTCATCGTCGCCAACCGGCTCCACTCCACGTTTGTTGCGAACCTGAACGGCGATCAGTTCATCAGCGATCCGGAGACGCCGCTGGTGGATGACGACTGCGTAATCATCCTCTCCGCCGACGCAGGAGGATAAAGGGAACCGATGCCCTTCGGCTACCACGGGTCTTACCTACGGATCGACGTTTCGAGTGGTACTGCCAAATACGTGCCACTGGCCGAGGCCGTTCTGCGGCAATTCATTGGCGGCAGCGGGCTGGGTGTGAAGCTCCTGCTGGATGAGGGCGCTGCGATTCTGGATCCGCTGGCGCCCGAGGCTCCTCTGGTTTTCGCCTTCAGCCCTCTGGTCGGCAGTCCTCTGACAACTTCAGCGAAGTTTGCGGTCGTTAGTAAGAGTCCTTTGACCGAACGCATAAACGATTCGCTCGCCAGCAGCGGCTTTGCGATTGCGGGCAAGGGCTGCGGCTGCGACGCCATCGTTGTCGTTGGGCGCGCGACGGAACTCTCGGTGCTCGTAATTGATGGGCCCAACGTTCGCCTCGAAAGCGCGAAGGAATATCGCGGCGCGACCTGCTGGGAGACGGAAACTGGTCTGAAAGCTCGGCTAGGGGCCGGCTATCGGGTCGCGTCCATCGGACCAGGGGGCGAGCACCTGGTTCGTTATGCCACCATTTCCCACGACGGCCGCCATGCCGGACGCGGCGGCAGCGGAGCTGTATTGGGCGCCAAGAATATCAAGGCGATCGCTTTGCGAGGAACGCAGCGGGCCGAGTGGGCGCATCCGGCCGAACTGACCGCGATCAGCAAGTCCCTGTCGCGGCGATCGTTCGGACCCGCGACGGCCAAATACCGTGAACTCGGCACCGCAACCAATCTGCTCACGTTCAACCGCTTTGGCGCGCTGCCGACGCGCAATTTTCAAAGCGGCTCGTTCGACGAAGCCGCCAGCCTCTCACCCGAACAGTTGAGTACCACACGTTCCAAGACCCGTGAAAGCTGTGTGAGTTGCACGATTGGCTGCGAACACATCTACTCGCTAGGCAATAGCGGTGTGCGCATCGAGTACGAAAGCCTGTTTGCACTGGGCTCATTGTGCGGAGTGAGCGATTCCGACGCCGTGCTGCGCGCGTCGCAACGCTGCGACGAACTCGGCCTTGACACGATCAGCACGGGAGGGACGATCGCGTTTGCGATGGAGTGCGTTGAGCGCGGATGGCTTGATGAGCCGTGGCTGACCTTCGGAAGCGGTCAAGCATTGCTACGCGCGATTGATTTGATTGGTTCACGCCAGGGAATCGGGGATCTGCTAGCGGAGGGCAGCCGGCGCGCTGCCCATAACATCGGGCGCAACAGCATCGCATTCGCGCCGCAGGTGAAGGGCTTGGAGATTCCCGGCTACGAGCCCCGGGCGCTGCAGACCATGGCGCTTGGTTTCGCCGTGGGTGCGCGGGGAGCGGACCACAATCGCAGTGGCGCGTACGAAGCTGATTTCTCGGAAAAGGTCGATCGCCGGCACGTGACGCTGGACGCCGTGCGCCATGCGATCGATACCGAGGACAAGGCCGCGCTGATGGACTCGCTGATCATCTGCAAGTTCCTGCGCGGGGTATTCGACGATTTCCATGCCGAGGCCGCCGAGATTCTGCGCAGCGTCACTGGCTGGGACGTGAGCGCAGACGAACTGCGCGAGACCGCGAAACGCATCGTCGCTGCCAAGCGGCAGTTCAATCTTCTTGCCGGGTGGACGCTGGAAGAAGACACGCTCCCGGATCGGTTTCTCAATACACCGCTACCCAACGATCCTGAAGCTTCTCTCAGCCGCGAAATGCTCGGTGCTTTAGTGGCCGAATACCACCGGCAGCGCGGATGGTAACTGCTTCACTCGGCTGACAGGCCGGCCTCGGAGAGCGCTTGCAGGTAGTCTTCGCGAGTATTAAGATTCCGCAGCGTGTGCAGCTCCGGATCGACTGAGACCATCTCCTCCGGCTGTACTCGACGAGTTCGCACCGCATCAAACAGGAACACCGGCCGTAACCGATCTTTTGCCAGCAGCGATTCGACGTGCGGCAAAGTCTCGCGCCGGTAGACCGCAGATAAGGGATGAGGAAAGCCGTCGATCTCCATTACGGCGATGTCGTGATCGCCCAACAGTTCGATCAGCCGTTCGACGAAAGGGGGTACCAGCAACGGCACATCGCAGCTGGTTACGTAGGCTATATCGACGGAATTCGGCAGCGCTCTCAGCCCCGCTCGCAATCCTTCGAGCGGCCCCCGGTGCTCGCGTTCATCGCGGGTGATGGTAACTTCATCCGGCAGCTTCGGCAGCGACTGCTCACGCGCCGCGACGACTACCACGGGGGAAACGACTGTCCCGAGCAGCCGCACCACACGCTGCAGCATTGTTTCGGGACCGAAGGGCAGGGAAGCTTTGGGAACACCCATTCTGGTCGACTTCCCGCCACACAAAACGATGCCACCCGCGGTCATGGTTTCAATCCAAGGCGTGCGAGCGCCTCCCGTGTGGATGCCTGCTGTAGCAGCGCCTTAAACGCGACTACGCCCGGCCGATTCATGCGTGACCCTGGCACGATGAAATCGTACTGCTCCGCCTGCACCGGCAGGAATCCGAGTCCGGCGCTGCGCGCGATGGTATCGAGTGTCATTCCCCAGTCGGCGCGGCCCTGTACCACCGCCGCTGCCACGGCATTGTGATTGCGCGGCTGCACGGCATAGCCAGGGGGTCTGACGCCGTCGAGGAGGCGATCAATGAGCATCCGCGTACCGCTCCCCTGATTGCGATTGACCATCACACACGCGGTATCGTCCAGAGCCTTCGCGATGGCGTCGTGCGCCGTCCGGTCTTCGAAACGGGTGTCTCCAGGGCGGAAAACGATGCCCTGCAGGCGTCCATAACCACGCACGAATTGCAGCGCTGGGGTCAGAAAGGGCCGATTGTATTCGTTGCGCTTCGGATCGAGGAGGTGGATGCCTGCGAGATCACATTCGCCGCGCTTGGCGGCGTCCAATCCGGCGGTACTGCCCACTGCCAGAAATTTGGAACGCACGCCCTGCCGCTGTAGTTCTCCCAGGAGGTAATCGAGTCCGAGGCAGTGGCTGCCGATCACAACCAGATCGGCCAGCTGCAGGTCGCGGCCGAGAAGCTGGATGTGGACAATCGTCCCCCCCTGTACGATCTCTTCATGCCGGCCAATGGTGGCGAAGCCGTCGGCGCGGCTGAACGTGGTGACGCTGCCGGACCCTTGTCCCATCGGGTACGCCGCGAGCGACGTCCCCGTTCCCTCGTCTGCTGTCTCGACCAGCCCCACCAACAGGTATTCCGTCCGTCCGATCTCACTATTAACCTTAACGGCGAGTCTGGCCGGAACAACCGTCCGTTCCTCGGAGCCACGGCCCGCCAGTAAGCGGATCACCGGCGCAACGAACTCGTGGAAGGTGAAGATGGCCGAGGTCGGGAAGCCTGGGAGCACGACCACCGCGCGCCTCTGCGTCGCCGCGAGGCAGATCGGCTTCCCTGGCTTGAGCGCGACGCCGTGGGCCACGATACCGGGATCGTCGAGTTCGGCGACAACCCGGTAGGACACATCGCCGGCGCCCTTACTCGTTCCACCCGACAGCAGCACGATATCCGCGTACTTCAGCGCGTGACGTAGTCGCTCCCGCAGGGCGTCGACATCGTCATGCGCAATACCCAGCCGCATTGGCTGGCCGCCCAGTTCCTGCACGGCGTCAGCAAGAATCTGCGCGTTGGAGTCATAGACCTTGGCGGGCTGCATCGGATCGCCGGGTGCGATGATCTCGTCGCCGGTTGAAAGAATCGCGACGATCGGCTTTCGCCACACTTTGACGTCGGCGACTCCAATCGCGGCCAACACCCCCGTGTCGCGACTCGTCAAAAGGCGGCCCTGGCGCAGCACCGTCTCGCCCGCAGTGATATCGGTACCGGCAAACGATACTCCGCTGCCTGCTGTGACCGCCCTCGCGATGCGGAGCTCGTGGCCGCGTGTCTCGGCGTGCTCGATCATGACGACCGCATCGGCGCCGCGCGGCATCATACCGCCGGTGGCAATTAACGCCGCCTTGCCAGGATGAATTACTGTGGTCGGGACGATTCCTGTGTGTATCTCTTCCTCGCACAGCAACACCGAGCGCGGAACTTCCTCAGAGGCGCCGAACGTGTCTTCCGCTACAACCGCGAAGCCATCGACGTTCGAGCGATCGAACGACGGCACATCCACCGGAGATACCACGTCGGCCGCCAGCACCCGGCCGAGTGCCGCATCAAGCCGGACAATTTCGGCCTCGCGCGGTGTCTGATCAATCGCGGCTCGGAAGCGGCGTTCCGCTTCATCCCGGTCGAGGACCTGGAGAAACTGCTCCTGCTCAGCCATAGAGCCAAACCTTTACGTCTGCGCCGGCCCCGAAGCCCTCGCTATCATCGCCAACGATGACGAAGCCATCCGCCCGCGTGGTCGACGAAAGCAGCGATGCGCCGCCTACCGCCAGCGGCTCGACGAGATCGCCCATGATCTTCACGCGAGCGTAGTCGAGTCGACCGATGGGGGAGCTGATCTTGCGATTTAACCTGCCGCGGATCGCGCGATACGGCCACTCCTTGCAGCGTCCACCGAGCGCCCGAATCGCGCGGCCGGCGAAAAAATCGTAGGCGCATAGACTCGACACTGGATTGCCAGGAAGCAGGAAAATGAGGCGATGCCCGATGCGGCCAAGTCCGGTGGGACTGCTCGGCCGCATAGCGATTCCATGCACGGCCAACTCGCCGTATTGCGCGACCAGCATCGGCGCCAGATCCTCGATGCCCACACTCGACCCTCCGGAAACGATGACGATGTCGGCGTCAGAGCGAAGGGCCTCGAGAATCGCCTCCTGATCGTCGCGAACCAAGCCAGGAAAGTCGACCAGACCGCCGTCACGCTCGATGAGCGCCGCGAGCATCGGCCCATTGGCGTCGGCGATATGAAAGCCATAGGGGTGGGAGCCCGATGGCAGCAGTTCGTTGCCGGTTATGGCCAGACGTACACGAGGCCGGCGTACCACGCACGCTTCTGCCTGACCGACCGAACTCAGGACTCCCAGATCCTGCGGGCGCAATACTCGCCCCGGCTCCAGCAACATCGCACCGGTGACAATGTCTTCGCCGCGTCTGCCGAGATTCTTTCCTGGCGAGACGGCAGTTAACGCGCTGATGTTGTAGGGGATGCGATCATTGGCCTCCGCTTCCACCCATTCGGCGGGCAGTACGGCGTCGGCGCCGCGCGGCATCGGCGCGCCGGTCATCACGCGAACCGCTTCGCCGGCTGAGACGTGGCCGTCAAAGGGCGAGCCAGGCATTGAATCGCCGATGACGGTCAGCGGCAGCCGGGTGTAAGCGGTGGCGCCTTCCGTGCTGTGTGCCACCACGGCATATCCGTCCATCGTCGCGCGATCAAACCCCGGCACATCGACACCGCTGACGACCGACGCCGCCAGCACACGACCGGCGGCTTTCCGCAAGGGCACGAGTTCCGAGGGCAACGGTTGCAATTGCGCATCCAGCCACGCGAGTGCAGTCTCCACGGTGTGACGTTGCGCGAAGCCGCGCATCCGCACGTCATCGGCTCCTCTGCTGATGGGACGCATCTGGGATCGGACCCTGGTTAATCTTAACTTACAGGTCTGCCCTGCCCCAGACCTGGAACCGGCCCGAACCTCATCGGGATTCGATGATACTAGGTACCCGCGAGGCGCAGGAGATGTAGCTCGGTGCCTTCAAAAACATGGGGCGCAACGTCCGCGTGCGGGGTGCGCGTGCGGGGTTGACGTTGAAGGATGTAATGGGGTAGTGTAGCGGCCATGCAGAAATTCATCCTTGTCGCGTTCTTGATTTGCGGCATGTCGCTTACCGCGCAGGCACGAAATCTGGACATTTATTGGACAGACGTCGAAGGTGGCGCCGCGACTCTGATTGTGACTCCCGAGGGGCAGTCGCTGCTGGTGGATACCGGCTGGGCTTCGGCGGACGACCGCGACGCCAAACGCATTTTTCAAACCACGCAAAAAGCCGGCTTAAAAAAAATTGACTATCTGCTGATCACGCATTACCACGGTGACCACGTGGGCGGCGTGCCGGCACTGGCCAAACTCATCCCCATTGAACATTTTCTGGATCATGGCGAGTCCGTCGAAGCGCAGCACCCTCGCTGGGGAAAGGACTGGGCAGCGTACCAACCGGTGGTGGCTGGGAAGCGCACAATTCTGAAGCCAGGCGACAAGCTGCCGCTGAAGGGTCTGGACGTAGTAGTTGTCTCCGCGAACGCCCAGGTCATAGCGATGCCATTGAAGGGCGCAGGCGCCGCGAACCCCTACTGCGAGGGCGCACAGCAAAAGCCCCCAGACAAGACCGAGAACCAGCGCAGCGTCGGATTCCTGTTGACGTATGGGAAGTTTAAGTTCCTGGACTTAGGCGATTTGACCTGGGATATGGAAATGCAACTCGCCTGTCCAGTGAATAAGATCGGTACCGTCACCCTGTTTCAAGCTACCCACCACGGGTTTACAAATGACTATTCGGGCGCTCCGGCGCAAGTGCTGGCGCTGAAACCTCAGGTAGTGGTGGTAAACAATGATGCGAATAAGGGATGGCACAACGCGGCCTGGGAAACGGTGGCCAAGATCCAAGGTCTGGAGGATGTGTGGCAAATGCATCGGGCCATTGGTCCAGACCGCGATCACAACGTAGCGCCGGAGCAGATTGCAAATCTGGAGCCTTCTCCTCTCTCTCTTCCTCCTCTTCCCCTCCATCGGCTCATGGCATCGGTGAGCAGCGACGGAAAGTTCACGCTCACCAACGAACGTACCGGCTTTAGCAAGACTTATCACGCGACGGACGCAAGAGTGGCCGCGCCTGCCGGCCACGATCACAAGAACTAAGACGAGTTGATCGTGCGGTGGTTCCAGTATGCAGTGTTTTGCCCCATCTTTCGCTTGCACGGATATCGGCTGCCTCTCGATGATTTCATGCCAAAGAGCGGAGCAGAGAATGAAGTCTGGTCTTTTGGAGAAACGGCTTATGGAATTTTGCGCGATCTGCTGTTCCTGCGCGAACGGCTGCGACCCTACATCCATGAACAGATGCAGATTGCCAGTCAGCGTGGACTGCCACCCATGCGTCCGCTTTTTATCGATTTTCCAGAGGATCCTGATTGCGAAACGATCGAAGATCAGTTCATGTTCGGCCCTGAAATCATGGTCGCGCCTGTACTCTGTGAGGGTGCCCGGGA
>Ga0207674_10002294_pt1 | contig 24251 bp, 27 predicted proteins | sample KBSCornC72_FD_184303 | JGI IMG/M metagenome (GOLD analysis project Ga0207674, IMG submission 184303) | Corn rhizosphere microbial communities from Kellogg Biological Station, Michigan, USA - KBS Corn C7-2 (SPAdes) (version 2) | ecosystem: Host-associated > Plants > Roots > Rhizosphere > Soil ...
AACGAGACCGACGCACATCGCGTTCACGAGCGGGTTCTCGAGATAGCAGCTCTCGAACGAGACGTGACCGCCGACGTCCGGGATGCCAACGCAGTTCCCGTAATAGGAGATGCCGCCGACCACGCCGGACAGCAGGCGCCGAGCTCGCGGTGCGCTCGGCGGGCCGAAGAAGAGCGCGTTCAGGACGGCGACGGGCCGCGCGCCCATCGCAAAGACGTCGCGGAGGATCCCGCCGACCCCGGTCGCCGCGCCCTGATAGGGCTCGACGGCGGAGGGATGGTTGTGGCTCTCGACCTTGAACGCGCAGAGCAGACCATCGCCGAGATCCACGGCGCCGGCGTTCTCGCCGGGCCCGAGCGCGACGTGAGCGCCCTTCGTCGGCAGGGTACGCAGCAGCTTCTTCGAATGCTTGTACGCGCAGTGCTCGCTCCACATCGCGCCGAACATCGCCCACTCGAGCGCGTTGGGTTCGCGGCCCACGAGCTCGCGCACGCGCGCGCCCTCAAAGGGAGTGAGGCCGACCTCGGAAAGGATGTCCAACTTAGGCTGCGCCGTTTCCGCCCCCGTGAGCACAGGGGACGAGCTCATACCGCGGAGTCGGCTCCGATGAAGCGTTCGATCTGATCGGCGAAGGCGAGCAGATCGGGAACGCGAGTTTGGACCTGCGTGTAGACCTCGTCGATGTCGGTCTGCTCGCGGTCGTACGCGAGGAGATTGCGCAGGCTCGCGAGATGCTCGAGGCGATACGCGAGCTGCTTGTCGATGATCCCGTGCTTGCCGATCGCGTCGAGGATGTCGTGGTACGCCTCGGGCTTGGGCAGCGCGAGCGCCATCACGAGATACGCGCCCGTGCCGAACAGCAGCTCGACGGCCTGCTGCAAGTACCACTGCGCGAGTCCATAGAGCTTGGGATCCGAGCGGAACTTCGCGCGCTCGATCGGGCGGAGGTCCGAGAGGAGCTGCGTGTATTCGCGCAGGCGCGCGAGACGAGCGAACACGTATTCCGTGTCGATCGCGAACCGCTCGCCCTTCGTGCGTTCCGCGAGCGCCTTGCTCTGGATGTCGTCGTACTTCTGGAACTCGAGGTACTCCATGACCGCGCGCGCCTCCCACTGGACCCGGCGCTTGTGATCGCGCTGGAAGAGGAGGCTCCAGCTGCGGATGACCTGCGCACGCTGGAGGAGCGAAGCTTGATTGAGGATCACGACGTCGAGACCTTCGGTCTCGAGCGTCTTCGAGAGCTCGCTCACGAAGTAGACCTGGTAGTCGAAGAACTCGTTGGTCTTCACCTTGTCGAGAAGGAGGAGGCCCACGCTCTGGTCCGAGAACGCGCCCGCCAGCTTGCGCGCGGCGGGGGTGCCCTGGCCGTAGGCAGCGTCGACCGGGCTCGTCTGAAAGAGCGACTGGAGTTGGGCCTGTTTCTCGAAAAGGTCCATCTCTATACCTATCTATATATGGCAGGAGCCGTGCCTGCCAGAGCCGGGGCAAGATTGGCGAGGACCCGATACCCGTCAGTCCCCCCGAGGAGGGCCTCCGAGCACCGTTCCGGGTGAGGCATGAGCCCCACGACGTTCCGGCCCTCGTTGCAGACGCCGGCGACGTTGGCGAGCGATCCATTGGGGTTCGAGGCGGCCGTCGCCACGCCGCGCTCGTCCGTGTAGCGGAACACGACCTGCCCGCGCGCCTCGACGTCGGACAGCGTCTGGTCATCCGCGACCCAGCAGCCCTCGCCGTGGGCGATCGGCATCCTTAGAACAGCGCCGCGCAGACCCGCGGTCCACGGCGTCGTGTCGCTCTCGACCCGCATGTGGACCCAGTCGCAGCGGAACTCGAGGCCGCTGTTGCGTACCAGCGCACCGGGCAGGAGCCCAGCCTCGCACAGGATCTGGAAGCCGTTGCACGACCCGAGGACAAGCTTGCCCGCCTCGGCGAACCGCACCAGCGCGTGCGTCGCGGGCGAGAGCTTCGCGATGGCGCCCGCGCGGACGTAGTCGCCGTAGGTGAAGCCGCCAGGGACGATCGCGGCGTCGTAACCGGCGAGGTCGGCGTCCTCGTGCCACAGGATGTCGCTCTCGACCTCCGGCACGAGCGACAGCGCGTGCTGGAAGTCGCGCTCGCTCCAGGTGCCCGGGTAGCGGAGGATCGCGACACGCGTCATGCGGGCACGCCCTCCTTCAGCTCATACGCGTAATCCTCGATGACCGGGTTCGCCAGCAGCTCGTTGCCCATGAGGCGAACGGCTTCGCGCGCCGCGACCTCACTCGCCGCCTCGAATGTCACGACGACCTCTTTGCCGGTGCGCACGTCGGACACCGAGAGCCCGAGAGACCGCAGCGCGCCCCGCACGGCCTCGCCCTGCGGGTCGCGCACCTCGGCCTTCGGCAGCACGCGGATCGTCGCGACGAAGATCACCCGAACCACTCCTCGCCGGTGAGCTTCGCGTAGCACTCGCGGTATCGCTGGCTCGTACCTTTCACGACCTCGGGCGGGAGCGCCGGCCCAGGTGGCTCCTTGTTCCAGCCGCTGCTCACGAGGAAGTCGCGCACGTACTGCTTGTCGTAGGAAGCGGGCGAGCCTCCCGGCTTGTACGTCGCGGCGTCCCAGTAACGCGACGAGTCCGGCGTGAGCGCCTCGTCGATGAGCGTCAGCTTCCCGTCGTAGAACCCGAACTCGAACTTCGTGTCGGCCAGGATCAGACCGCGGCCGAGCGCGTACGCGTGCGCCTTGCGGTAGAGCTCGAGCGTGACCTCTTCGAGCTGCTTCGCGAGCTCACTCCCGACCATCGACGCCAGCTGGGCGCGCGAGATGTTCACGTCGTGGCCGGTCACCGCCTTCGTGGCGGGCGTGAAGATCGGGTCGTCGAGCCGCTGCGACTCCTGCAGGCCCTTCGGCAGGGCCTCGCTCGCGACCGTGCCCAGCGCCTTGTATTCGGTCCAGCCGGAACCCGAGATGTAACCGCGTGCGACGCACTCGACATCGATGCGCTCGCAGCGCTTCACCAGCACGGCGCGGCCCTCGAGCTCGGGTGCCTCGCGGAAGACCGGCGGCATCTCGTCGACGTTGGTCGAGATCAGGTGATTGGGGACGACGCGCTCCGTGCGATCGAACCAGAAGCTCGAGAGCTCGGTGAGCACGCGGCCCTTGTCCGGGATCGGTGTCGGGAGCACCACATCGAATGCGGACAGGCGGTCGCTCGCGACGATGACGAGCCGGTCGCCACCGGCCTCGTACACGTCACGCACCTTGCCGCGCCGGAACAGCGTCGCGCCGGGGATGTTGCTCTCGATCAGCGTGTTCATTCGGGAAGTACTCCTTTAAGACGCTCGCGCCAGGTCGACGCGACGTCGCGCGCGACGTCGGCCGCAAGACCGCGGTAGTCCTCGGGCCGTTCGAGGATCCGCCGCTCCTCGGGCGAGAGCTTGGTCAGGTAGTCGCGCAGCTCCGCGTCCTGCGCCACGACCTCGAGCACGGACCGCGAGCCGCGCTCCGCCTCGAGGGTCAGCCGGCGCACCGCCTCATGCGCGTCGGGGTGGCCATACTTCGCGAGCAGTACGTAGAGCGGCTCCGCGACGATCGCTCCGCGCGACATCGCGAGGTTCGCCTTGAGGCGGTCGCGGTCGACGCGGATCCCCTCGAGCGATCCAGCCATCCGCCCGGCGGCGTACGCGGTCGAGGCGATGATCTCGCCCAGGAAGCGCTGCGACGCCGAGTTCGTCAGGTCGCGCTGGTGCTCGCTGATCTGATCGAGATACGTCGTCATGACGCGTGGCGCCATCGCCTTCCAGATCGACTTCACGTTCTCGAACGAGACCGGGTTGCGCTTGTGCGGCATCGTCGACGACCCGACCTGTTCGGCCCCGAACGACTCCGCGACCTCGCCGATCTCGGTGCGCTGGAGCTGGCGCATGTCGTCGGCGAGATTCGCCATGACCCCGAGCGCGGTGACGCAGGCGTGCGCGAGATCGGTCCAGCCCTCGGGCTCCACGATCTGCGTCGAGCTCGAGCGCGGATGGAGACCCAGCGCCGCGAGGAAGCGCCGCTCGAGGGCGCGCGCGTCCGTCGTGAGAAGCCCCATCGCGCTGTACGCGCCGACCGCACCGGAGAGCTTGCCGGGCAGGCGCCGCGCGACGGACCGGAGGAACTCGATCCGGTCGCCGAGACGCGAGACGTACTCCGCCATCGCGAAGCCGAAGGTGATCGGCTCGGCGTGCCGTCCGTGGGTGCGCCCGATCTGTGGCGTGTCGGACTCGGCCTCGGCGATCGAGATGCATCGCGCGACGAGCACACCGAGAGCAGGCACCACGACGCGGTCGACGCACTCGCGGTACCGCAGCGCGTTCGCCGTGTCGACGATGTCGTATGACGTCGCGCCGAGATGCACGAAACGTTTTGCCTCGTCGGGCACCTGGCTGCGGATGACGTTCACGAGCGCGCGCACGTCGTGTCGCGTCTTCGTCTCTTCCTCCGCGACTTCCTGCGGCGTGACGCGGTCCGCGGCGCGCGCGATGGCGTCGGCGATGGCGCGGTCGCAGATGCCGGCGTCTGCCATCGCCTGCGCGAGCGCTCCCTCGACGCGCGCCTGGTAGCGGATCGTCGCGGCGGCGGAAAGGTAGGGCTGCAGCGACTTGAACAGCGCGGCGTCGCCGCCGTAGAAGCGGCTGTCGATCGGCGAGATCGTGTCGAAGCGGTTCTGGATGGTCATCCTGCCAACACTTTGGCGGCCATGCCCTCGCGCAGCTTGCGAAGACGGCCCGCGAGCTCGTCGTCACCGATCGCGAGGATCTCGGCTGCCAGGATCCCGGCGTTGGCGGCGCCGGCCTCGCCGACGGCGACCGTTGCGACCGGTATGCCGCGCGGCATCTGCACGATAGAAAGGAGTGCGTCGAGGCCCCCGGCGATCGAGTTGGGGGACACCAGCGGGACGCCGATCACCGGGCTCGTCGTGATCGCGGAGACCGCGCCCGCAAGATGGGCCGCACCGCCGGCGCCGCAGATGAAGATCTTCACGCCGCGCTGGCCCGCCTCGATCACGTAATCGCGGAGCGCCTCCGGCGTGCGGTGCGCCGACAGGACGCGCATCTCGCACTCCACGGCGAGGCCGCGCAGCGTCTCGATCGCCAACTTCATGACGTTCTCGTCCGACGTCGAGCCCATGAGCACGCTCACTGAAGGCGTCATGCCACCGCCACCCCACCAACCGCTGCGATGTCCGAACGATAGAACTTGCCGGCGAATGTCACGCGCTCCGCGCCCTGGTAGGCCCGATCGCGCGCCTCGGCGACCGTCGCGCCGCCGGCCACGATGTGCATGACGCGTCCACCTGACGTGATGAAGCCACCAGACGGCGTCGACGTCGTGGCGCCGTGGAACGCGTACACGCCGTCGGGCAGCGTGTCGAGACCTTCGATACGGTCGCCGGTGCGCGGCGCGCCGGGGTATCCCTCGGCGCAGAGCACGACATCGACGAACGCGCGCTGGCTGAAGCGCAGCGGGTTGGCCGTGACGTACTCGCGCAGCTTGCCCTCACCGAGCGCGACCATGAGCTTCGCGAAATCGCCACCAATGCGCGGGAGGGTGACCTCGGCTTCGGGATCGCCGAAGCGCGCGTTGTACTCGAGCACCTTAAATCCGCTCTTCGTTCGGATCAGCCCGGCGAAGATCACTCCTCTGAACGGCGTTCCCCTCGCGGCCAGAGCGCGCGCCACGGGCACGATCAGCTGATCTGCCACGGTCTGAGCGTCCTCATCTGGAAGAACGGTCGTCGGCGACGACGCGCCCATCCCGCCCGTATTCGGTCCGATGTCACCGTCGCCCAGGCGCTTGTGGTCGCGAGCGGGCGGCAGCGCGACGACGAATTCGCCGTCCACAAGCGCTTGCAGAGAGGCCTCTTCACCCTCGAGGACCTCCTCGAAGACGACGCGACCGCTGCTCGTCGGCGGCGTTCCGAGTGCCGTACGCGCATCCTCGATGGTGCGGCACATCGTCACGCCCTTCCCCGCTGCGAGGCCGTCGGCTTTCACGACGAGCGGCGCCGCCCACTTGTTGCGGTCGAGCGCGTTGCGCGCCTGCTCGGGTGTGGTGAAAGTTTCCCAGCGCGGCGAGGGAATGCCGGCTTCCGTCATGAGCTCTTTCGCGAACGTCTTGCTCCACTCGATCTTCGCGGCTTCCTTCGACGGCGCGACCACCGCGATGCTCGCGCGCCGCAGGTGATCGCCGATGCCCTCCGCGATGAGCTCGTCCGGCCCGACGATCGCGAGGTCGATCGCCGACGCCGCGAGATGCTGCTCGAGGCGACCGACGTCGCGCGCTTGGAAGTCGAGCACGCGCGAGAAGAGCGCGACACCGGCGTTGCCGGGCACCACGTCGATCGTCGCGACGCTGTCGCAGCGCGCCAGACGCCACGCGATCGCGTACTCGCGACCACCGCCGCCGAGCACCAGACAATTGAGACCCGGCGCGCCCAGAGCCCGCCCCGGGCTTCGCTGCTTGCGCTGCTCCTGGATGAGCTGCTGCACCTTCTCGCCGTGTTTGAAGTAGTCGCGGATCGCTTTCACTTCACTCCCACTCGATCGTGGCCGGCGGCTTCGACGAGATGTCATAGACGACGCGGTTCACGGCAGCGATCTCGTTGACGATGCGCGCCGAAGCGCGCGCGAGCACGTCGTACGGCAGGCGCGCCCAGTCGGCGGTCATGAAGTCTTCGGTGGTCACCGCGCGGAGCGCGACGAGCGCGCCGTACGTGCGGAAATCGCCCATGACCCCAACGCTTCGCACAGGAGTAAGAACGGCGAACGCCTGGGCGACGGTGCGGTACAGGTCGGCCGCCCGCAGCTCCTCGAGGAAGATCGCATCGGCCTGCCGAAGAGTGTCGAGCGCCTCGCGGTCGATCGGACCGAGCACACGCACGGCCAGCCCGGGACCCGGGAACGGATGGCGCCAGAGGATGTCCTCGGGGATGCCGAGCTCCGCGCCGACGCGCCGGACCTCGTCCTTGAAGAGACGGCGCAGGGGCTCGACGACCTCGAGCGACATCACCTCGGGCAGCCCGCCGACGTTGTGATGCGTCTTGATCCGCGCGCTCGTCTTGGACTCGCGCGATCGCGATTCGATCACGTCCGGATAGATCGTGCCCTGCACGAGCAGATCGACGTCGCCGACGCGACGCGCCTGCTCCTCGAAGCAACGGATGAATTCTTCGCCGATGATCATTCGCTTCTGCTCGGGATCGACGACGCCTGCGAGGCGGCGGAGGAATCGCTCCGATGCGTCGACGTGGACGAGGCGCAGGCGCGGACCGAAAGTCGCGACGACCTCTTCCGCCTCGTTCGCGCGCAGGAGCCCGGTGTCGATGAACACGCAGGTCAGCCGGTCGCCGATCGCGCGCGCGACGAGCGTCGCCGCGACGGCCGAATCGACGCCGCCGGAGAGAGCACAGATCGCGTGACGGTCGCCGATCGTGCGCTTGAGCTCTGCGACGGCCTCCTCGATGAAAGCCGCTGGCGTCCAATCTCCTTCGCAGCCGCACACGCGATACAGGAAGTTGCGCAGCACCTCGGCGCCGCGCGGCGTGTGCATCACTTCGGGGTGGAACTGAACGCCGAACCGGTTGCGTCCGTCGCTCATCGCGGCGAGCGGAAGGCGCTCGGTGCTCGCGATGCCGTGGAAGCCCGGCGGCAGCCGCTTCACGGTGTCGCCGTGGCTCATCCAGGCGCGCTCGTGGTCGGACAGGCCCTCGAAGAGGCCGCCGGACTCGGCGATGTCGACCGTCGCAGGGCCGTATTCGCGCTTGCCCTCAGGCGCGACCTCGCCACCGAGCACGTGCGCCATGAGGTGCATGCCGTAGCAGATGCCGAGGATCGGGAACCGGCCGTCGAGGACCGCGGGCTCGATCTGTGGCGCGTCCGCGTCGTACACGCTCGACGGGCCGCCGGAGAGGATCACGCCCACGACATTGCGCTGCTCGAGCTCTTTCGCCGTGACGTCGTGCGGGAAGATCTCGCAGTACACACGTGACTCACGAACACGACGCGCGATGAGCTGCGTGTACTGCGATCCGTAGTCGAGGATGGCGATCGTCGCTCGGCGCTGCTGGGCGGACTCCCCCTCCGTCGTCTGGAGGCGGCTGTCCGGCGCGCTCACCTGTTGATTATCGCGTACCTGAAATCCGCTGCGATCGGGTCTAGCCTGTTCGTTACGAATCAGGGGAGGAACAGCATGGAGCCCAAGAACGGCGACATCGTCCACTTCGAGATCAATACCACGAACCCACAGCGCGCGAAGAAGTTCTACGGCAACGTCTTCGATTGGAAGTACAAGGACTCGGACATGCCCGGCATCGAGTACTACATCATCGATGGCGGTAGGACTGGCGGCGGGATCAATCCACTGACCGAGGCGTCAAAGACCAAGGCGATAACGGTCTACTTCGGGACCGACGACATCGACTCGACGATCAAGAAGATCAAGGACAGCGGCGGGACGGCCGAGCAGAAGGCGCCGATCCCGGGCCAGGGCTGGTTCGCCGCGTGCACGGATCCGGATGGGAACACGTTCTCACTGTTCCAGAGCGATCCGAGCGTGACGATGGAGCAGATGCAGGAGCACCAGGCCACCCACGCCTAGCTGAATTCGCGGAGTGCCCGGCGTAGCGACCCGGCAAAGCCGCCGGGGTAATCGTCGAAGACGCCGGGGTACGCTCGGGCGACCGCATAAGAGGTGAGCGTTCGCGACACCTCGCCGATGCGGCGCCCGAGCTCCGCGGCCTCGCGCAGCTCCTGCGTCGAAGCGCGATCGCTCCATGGCTCGAGATACGCGTCGCGCAACGCGACGATCGGGGGATCGTGCACAGCCTGTTTCGTCGCGGCTGCCGCGAAGCGCAGCGTGACCGCCAGCGTCAGGAACGGGTGCGAGACGCACGCGTCGCCCCAGTCAAAGACCACCGCGCGCCCATCGTGTACGAGGACGTTGCCGTGATGCAGATCATCGTGCTGCAGCGTGTCCTCGATGCCGAGCGCGGCCAGCGCGCCGAGCGCATCGCTCAGCTTGGGACGAAGTGCGACGAGCGCTCGCCGCTCATCCTCGGTGATGCGGTCCGAACGATCAGCCGAGAGCGCCGGCTCGTTCGCGACGGCTTCGCCGAGACCGGCGACCAACGGCGTCGCGCGGTGGTCGGGCGTTCCGAATCCCAGGATCTCGCGGACGTGAGTGGTCGCGGCGCGCTGCATCTGCGCGTATCGCGGCAGCACATCGCGCCAGACGCGCAGGAACTCATCGCCTGAATACGCGTCCCTGATCTTCTTCCCGCCCTCCGCGATCAGCATCCACGGCTGCGCCGGATGCAGCGCAAGGACCTCGTTGACCAGACCCGGGAACTCGCGATGGAGGAGCGCGGTCAGGCGCGGCTCATGTGCCTGCGTCGGTCCGCAGCACTTCACATAGACGGCGTCGCGCGTCGTCGGTACGCGGAAGACCGACGACCAGGGTTGGAGATGGATCTGTTCGATCGGTCCGGCGATCGTGATGCCGAGCGACCGGCACGTCTCACGCGTCCACGCGTGGGCCTCCGCGACGAACGGCCCTGCGTCTATCCCTAGTACCGCGTAGAGCCGGTGAACGTGAAGGCCGCAAGTCGGAGCGCCGGGATGCGCTGGCATGACGCCGTCAGACCGAACTGCTCCGCCGCGACAAGCAGGCGCAGATCCTTCCCGATCGCGCGCACGCCGCTCCAGGCTTCGTGATACGACTGAGTAAACCGAAGATTCTTGATCGGATACGCGATCTCGCCATTCTCGATCGCGAACGTGCCATCACGCGTCATGCCAGTGACGATCGTGCGCAACTGGTGTACCCACCGCGTGTAGTGGAAGCGCGTGACGAGCAGGCCCTTCTTCACGCCAGCGACCAATGCTTCGTGCGATGCGTCGCCGGACTCGAATCGAACGTGCATGGGCGAGGACGGCGTGAAGGCATTCGGCGGCAATGCATGACCGGTGTTGCGCGCGCCGACGCGGTGCGCCGTGCCCGAGTCGTACACGATCCCGCGTGCGACGCCGCCATCGAGCAACGTCACGCGCTCGCTCGGCTGACCTTCGAAATCGAACGCGCGCGGCATGCTCTGCGCGTCGAACGGATCCTCCACCAGCGTGATCGCGCCGGTGACCTGCTGGCCGATCTTCCCACCAACGAAGGACCGGCCCTCCTCGACCGCGAGACCGGTGAAGTGGCCGCTAAGAAAACCAACCATGTCGCGAACGCAGTAGGGCTCGAGCACGACCTCGTAGATGCCCGCCGCCGTCTCGCGCGGCCGCTGCGCGCGGACCGCCTTCGACACCGCCTCCTGCGCGGCGCCGGAGACGTCGAGCTCCTTGAAGTCGGGAGAAACGCGCTGCGCGAACGCCGAGCCGTCGTCGCCGATCGCTCCGATCTGCACCTCCGCGTGGGTCTGTGGCGCATAGGCCCACGTGCCGGTGGTGCTCGCGACCGCGATCTCTTGCACATTCGACGAGACGAAGCCGGCGCACACCAGCTTCTGCGCCTTGGCCGTGTCGCACAGGATCTTGACCGCGCGAGCGCGGTCCATCGGGGTGGCCTCGGCGGTCCGTTCTACGTATGCCGACGGCGCTGCAGCGATCGGCCGCGGCTCCGGCAACCCGCCGAAGGTCGGGTCTTCCGGCGCGCGCCGTGCGAGCTCGCTCGCGGCCTCCGCCGCACGCCGCAGCCCTTCTTCATCCAGCCGGTTCGTCGTCGCGGTCGCGCGCCGCCTGCCGACCACGACCCGGATCGTAACGTCGGCCTCACGCGATGTGACGTTCTGGTGGATCGCGGCGTTCGCGTAGCGCGTCAGCGAACCGGTACGCGCGATCACGAGCGCCTCCGCCTGATCGCCCTTCGCTGCTTTGAGCGCGCGCTCCGCGACTTCACGCAGCTCTCGATCGCCGAACAGCACTCCACTCACTTGATGACCCCGACGTTCACGTCGCGGAAGCGCGCCGGAGCAGCGCCGTGTCCGGTATGCGCGCCTTGACCGGGCTGGCCTTTTCCGCAGTTGGGTGTGCCCCACATGATCCACTCGCTCTGCGAACAGACCGCGTCGCAGCTGCCCCAGAACTCGGGCGTGATCCCGGTGTACGTCGGATTGCGGATCATGTCGCCGCGTTTGCCCTTCTTGATCTGCCAGCCGACCTCGGTCCCGAACTGGAAGTTGAAGCGCTTGTCGTCGATCGACCAGGAACGGTTCGTGTCCATCAGGATCCCGTCGTCGGTATCGGCGATGAGATCGTCGAGCGTGCCCGCGCTCCCCGGCATGACCGAAACGTTGGTCATCCGGATGATCGGAACGCGCTGCCAGCCGTCGGCGCGCATCGTCCCGTTCGAGCGCCTACCGAGCGCGGCGGCCGTCTCGCGGCTCATCAGATAGCCGACGAAGAGGCCGGCCTTCACTGCCCATCCTTCCGACGCGGGCACGCCCTCGTCGTCGAAACCGAACGTGCCGAGACCGCCCGGCGACGTCGCGTCGATTCGGATGTTCACCTGCTCGGAGCCGTAGCGGAACGTGCCGAGCTTGTCCGTCGTGAGGAACGAGGTCCCAGCGAACGCCGCTTCACTTCCCATCGCGCGATCGAGCTCGATCGGATGCCCGCAGCTCTCGTGGCACTGCAGCGAGAGCTGGTTGCCGGCGAGGATCACGTTGGTCCTGATGTCCTGCGGGCACTGCTTGGCCTTGAGCAGCGCGAGCGCTTCGTCGGCGACCCGCGGCGCGTGACGGACGAGATCCCACTTCGTGAGGACCTCCCAGCCGCCCGAGTTCTGATAGCGCAGGCCATCGGGATATGTGCGGATCTGCAGCTCGCCGTCGCCGACCGCCTCGGCCGCGATGCCGCCCCCGACCTCAGTGAGGCGCTGCTGTATGTCCGCGCCTTCGGTCGAGAGGAACAGCTTGTCCTCGCGCCAGATCGAATACGCGGCCCGCGTCGTCCGCAGGCCCTTCCGCTCGCGGAGCTTCGCCTCGGCGGCGACGAGCAGGCCGAGTCGATCGTCGACGGTCATCGCGAATGGATCGACGTCCACTGACGTCGTGAACGTCGCTGTTTTCGCCTCGACCGGCGCGAGAGCCGCGTCGCGCATCTTCGTGAGCGCCGACGCCTTCGCGATCTCGACTGCCAGCGCTGCGACACGGTCCGCCTCGTCGGCGGTGACGATCTGCGAGGCAGCGAACCCCCACGCACCGTCAGCGATCGCGCGCACGCCGAACCCGAACGAATCAGCCCGGTCGGCGCTCTCGAGCCGCCCGTTCTTCACTAGCGCGTTCTCCTCGTCGCGGCGCACGAAGCGGACGTCGGCATACGAGGCGCCCCTCTTCCGCGCTGTGTCGAGCGCGCGTTTTGCGAGATCGCGCTCGACCGAGAAGCTCGCGATCACAACTTGATTCGATAATTCGGAGGTTCGACGGTGATGCTGATGTCGTGCGGGTGCGACTCGCGTAGACCCGCGCCCGAGATGCGGACGAACGTCGCTTTCGTGCGTAGGTCCTCAATGGAGGCGGCGCCGACGTACTTCATTCCCGCGCGCAGACCACCGACGAGCTGGTGCAGGAATGGCTCGAGCGGGCCGACGCACTTCACGTGTCCCTCGACACCCTCGGGGACGAGCTTGGAGAACTCGCCGACGTCCTGTTGTCCGTAGCGATCGCGCGACGCGCCGGTCTTCGTGCCCGCGCGCGCCTGCATCGCGCCCATCGAGCCCATGCCGCGATACGACTTGACGCGGCCATCGGGTGTTTCGGTCACATCGCCGGGCGATTCGTCGACGCCCGCGAGAAGCCCGCCGAGCATCACGGTCGATGCGCCAGCCCCGATCGCCTTCGCGATGTCACCCGACTGCTGGATCCCGCCGTCCGCGATGATCGGGATGCCGTGCCGGTCCGCGGCCTCGGCGCAGTCGAAGACCGCGGTGATCTGCGGCATGCCCGCGCCCGCGACGACGCGCGTGGTGCAGATCGCGCCTGGCCCGACGCCGACCTTCACGCAGTCGGCGCCCGCGGCGACGAGCTCATCGGTGCCTTCGGCCGTCACGACGTTGCCGGCGATCACCTGAACGCGGTGCCGTGCCTTCACCTTCTCGACCATGCGGATGACGCCGGCGGAGTGGCCATGTGCCACATCGACGACGATCACGTCGACTCCCGCGGCGACGAGCGCGGCGGCGCGCTCGTCCGCGTCCCCCGATACGCCAACGGCCGCGGCGACGATCACGCCCGCGTCCTTCGCGAGCTGCACCTCGCGGACCTGGTCCGCGATCGGGAGATTGCGGTGGATGACGCCGAGTCCACCGAGGCGCGCGAGCTCGATCGCCATGCGCGACTCCGTGACGGTATCCATCGCGGCGGCGAGGATCGGGATCTCGAGCGTGATGCTCTTCGTGAGGCGAGCTTTGGTGGAGACCTGGGTGGGGAGGACGTCACTGCGGGCTGGGATGAGCAGGACGTCGTCGAACGTGAGACCTTCCTTGGTGAAGCGCTCCCCCACGCGGCTCACGTAGCGCGAAGTGTAGGGCTACTGCCTCTGTCGGGACTTCGCGAGACGCTCGCCGTATGCCGTGCCGCCCTGGGCCCAGAGGTTGAGCATCTCGATGCGCTGTTTGGTCCACTGACGGGCGCGCCACCAGAAGACGCCCGCCGCCGAAAGTGCGACGAGGCACGCCCCGGGGAGGATCACCGGCTGCAGGTCACCGAACAGATCGAGGCGGTGCGCGACAATCGCGAGCGCGACGAACACCAGCAGCTCGATCTCGCCGAGCAAGATGAGGAAGATGAGCGCGAACGACGCGGCACCGAAGCTGCGCTTCGTTCGATGTGGGAACGCGACGTCGAGGAGGTTCGTCATCGAGGGCGGAGTCTAGAGCAGCGTCGCGCTCCGCTCGGGCCCGATCCCGACCATCCCGACGGGCGCTCCGACCGTGGCCTCGATGCGCGAGAGGTACGCGCGTGCCGCCTCCGGCAGGTGCGCGCGGTCGGCGACGCCGGTGAGCGGATCGCACCAACCCGCGAGCTTCTCGTACCGGGGGATCGCGCGCTCGAGCACCGCCGTCGGTGGCATGTCCGTCGTCGTCGCGCCGTCCACGTCGTAGCTGACACAGAACGGGATCTCCTTGTACGCGCCGAGCACGTCGAGCTTTGTCACCGCGAGCTCGGTGAAAGCGTTGAGGCGGTGGGCGTGACGCGCGGCGACGGCGTCGAACCACCCCACGCGCCGCGGACGGCCGGTCGTCGCTCCGTATTCGTTCGCTCGCTCGCGCAGCGCGTCGCCCTCGCCGCCGGCCATCTCGGTCGGGAACGGACCCTCGCCGACAGCGGTCGAGTACGCCTTCACGACGCCGATCACCTTCGTGATGTACCGCGGCGGGATGCCCGCGCCCACGGCCGCGCCGCCCGCGAGCGGATTGGAGGAAGTGACGTAGGGATAGATGCCCCAGTCGAGGTCACGCATCGCGCCAAGCTGTCCTTCTAAGAGGATGCGCGCGTCGGTCTGGAGCGCGCGCTCGACGAGCGGGAGCGTGTCGACGATCCGATCGCCGAGCGTCGCCGCCGCGGCGAGCACCTCATCGGCCACGACATTCGCGTCGAGCGGCGCATCGCCGTAGCGCTCGAGGACCTTCTTCTGGCGCTCGAGCTCATGCGCGACACGCGTGCGGAAGCGACGCTCGTCGCGCACCTCGTACACCTGGATCCCGTGACGCGAGACCTTGTCGGCGTACGCGGGACCGACGCCCTGGCCCGTGGTGCCGAGCTTCTGCCGGCCGCGCTCGCGCTCGTCCAGACGGTCGATGGCCACGTGCCATGGCATCAGGAGATGAGCGCGATCCGCCACGCGCAGGTTGTCGGTGCGGATGCCGCTGCGTTCGAGATTCGCGAGCTCCTCGCACAGCACCTGGAGATTGACCACGGTGCCTGGTCCGACGATGCACAGGGCGTTCGGATTGAAGATGCCCGACGGCACGAGATGGAGCTTGAAGGTGCCGTGCTGGTTCACGACGGTGTGGCCGGCGTTGTTGCCGCCCTGGAAGCGGATGACCACGTCCGCCTCCTGCGCCAGGAGGTCCGTGATCTTGCCCTTGCCCTCGTCGCCCCATTGGGCCCCGACGACGGCGGTCACTGGCACGTATTAAGACGATACGCGCGCGGCGGTCACCGTGTCGTGCTGAGGTACACGGCTCCGAGCTTCACGAGCTCGAGCAGCGTTCGCGAGCGAATGGGCTCCTGTTTCCACCACAGGACGGCGTTCCACTCGGGATCACGCGCGGGGTAATTCCGGAAGACGAGTCCGCGGGGTTCGAACGCGCGATTGAACTCGAACGCCGCGCGGCGCTGGTGATAGGGGCTCGTCACAAGGATCGCGGAGCGCAGCTTGCGCGCGACCATCAGCTTCGCGACCTCTGCGGCGTTCTCCTCAGTGGTCGCCGACGCGGGCTCGACGAGCGTCGCGCCCTCGGGCACGCCTTGCCTGAGCGCCTCGCGACGCATGATCTCGCCCGAGCTCACCGACTCCGGATCGATCGCCGCGCCCGAGAACACGATGACCGGCGCCCAGCCGGCCTTCCACAGCGTGACGGCGGTATCGGCACGCGCGCCGGTATCGCCGGAGATCACCACGATCGCATCGACCTTCTCGAGCGGATCCTCGACGGCCAGCCAGCTGCCTATTAAGAGGAATGCGGTCAAGCCGGTGCCGACGCTGAGCAGGACACCAACGAGCACACCGACGATGAACTTCCGCATGTCGCGAGGCTATAGCGAGCGGCGCGCCTCGGGGTTCAGGCGGGCGGCGGGGTAGATGGGGGCGGTGGAGCGTTGCGGCGTGCCTCGAAGCACTCCGAGCAGTACACGGGTCGATCTGTGCGCGGCTCGAATGGCACCTGTGCCTGCTTGCCGCAGTTGCTGCACGTGACGTCGTGCATGTTCGCGGCCCTGGCGGCGGCGCGCTCGGCCTTCGCCTTCTTCCGGCAATCGGGACAGCGCTGCGGCTCGTGAAGCAGACCCTTCTGCTGGTAGAACTCCTGCTCCCCCGCAGACCACACGAAGGCGCTGCCGCATTCGCGGCAACTGAGCGATCTGTCCTCGAAGCCGATGCTCATCGGGTCGCTTTTCGCGCGGAATCCTACGCCGCGCCGTCACGCGGTCAAGCCGCCGGGCGCACCCGTCAAGCCGTCTGTGCGGTCCGGCGCAACCCGTCGAGCAGCCCGGTGCGCGACTGCCAAAGACCGTCGCGCTTCGCCCGGGAGGAGTCGATGCACGAGCGCTGAAGCTCGCCCGGCCGCTCCGGGGCCTTCGTGATGCCGGCCGGCGGCCCCAGGATCTCGGTCATCGCGGCGATGAGCTCGTTGACGCTCGTCGGCACGCCTGTGCCGATGTTGTAGACGCCCTTCCACTTGCCAGCGAACGCCGCGAGGACGGCGTCGACGACGTCGCCGACGAAGATGTAGTCACGCTGGGCGTCACCATCACCGAAGACGGTCAGCTTTTCGCCCCGCTTCCAGCGGCCCGCGAAGATCGCGACGACGCCGCCCTCGAGGTCCTGTCGCTGACGAGGCCCGTAGACATTCGCAAGGCGCAGCGTGATGTTCGACACCGGCGCCGCGGCGACGATCTGCTCGGCTTCCGCCTTGAACTTGCCGTAATTCGATGCTGCGTCGACCGGGACCGCTTCCGTGGCGCAGATCCGGGTCTCGCCGTAGATCGCGCCGCCAGTGGAGATGTTCACGAACATCTTCACGCGCGCGTCCTCCGCGAGGCGCACGACGTTGCGCGTGCCTTCGACGATCACGCGTCGGTACAGATCGGGCTTCTCCATCGACTCGACGACCTTGGTCTTCGAGGCGCAGTGCACGACCGCATCGAAACGCTCGCCACGAACAGCTTCGCGCAGCGCCGTCGCATCCGAAACGTCCGCGACGCGCAGAGCGATGCCTGGCGCGATGTTGGCGCGGTCTCCGGTGGAGATATCGTCGACGACGACCACGTCATCGCCACGCGCCTTCAGCGCATCGGCGATGTTGCTGCCGATGAAACCGGCACCGCCGGTGACGAGTACGCGCATCTCCTTGCTGCTCCTCTTTTCCACAGGTGTGGACAACTTCTGGTGGACAGGGCCGCGAGCGCGGGGAAAGCGGTGGACCGCCGCGCTGTCGTTCTGGGGATAGTGTCCTAGGCGCGCCGCCCCTTCTCATTCACCCTTTGGTCCTATCGCGCGCGATCCCCCAAGCGCATTTCATCCGGATTTCTGGGCGCATTGACACCGAACGTATGTTCTAGTGTGGCAAAGACCCGGCATTTGGAGGCGGCATGACCCTGGAGAGCCCAGAACGGACCCTTCCCTTCGACGAGTCGGCCGAGCAGCAAGTGCTCGGCAGCCTCCTCATCGACCGCGACGCGATCTTCAAGGTCGCCGACCTCCTCGGGAAGGACGACTTCTATCTCGCCCGGCATCAGCGCATCTACGGAACGGTGCAGTCCCTGCTCGAGCGCCGCGAGCGGATCGACCCGCTCACGGTGCAGATCGAGCTCGCGCGGCGTGAAGAGCTCGACCGCATCGGCGGACCGGCGTACCTGCGCGAGCTCACGGAGCTCGTGCCCACGGCGGTGGAGATCGAACGGCATGCGCGGATCGTGCGCGACCGCGCGATCCTGCGCCGCCTGCTCGGCGCCGCGACCGCGGTGGCCGCCGATGCGTACGGCGAGCCAACGGACATTCCGCTCGCGCTCGACCGTGCCGAGCAGCGCATCTTCGCGCTGCGCGACGAATCCGCGAACACGCAGCTCCGGCACATCCAGGGGGCGCTGCAGGAGAACTTCGACCACCTGACCCAACGGATGGAGCGGCCGTATGAGGTCAGCGGCATTCCGTCGGGCTTCCGCGAGATCGACTTCTACACCGAGGGCTTCTCCGTCGGCGATCTCGTCGTCATCGCGGCCCGCCCGTCGGTCGGCAAGACGAGCCTGGGGCTCGCGATGGCCTTCCACATGGCGAAGCGCGGGCATCCCACGCTCGTGTTCTCGCTCGAGATGGACGCGAAGCAGGTCGTGTCGCGTTTCCTCGCGATGAACAGCCGCACCGATCTGCTCGCGCTGCGCACGGGAAACGTGTTCGACACCGAAGCCGCCTCGTCGCTGGCCGGCCTGCCGATCCTCATCGACGACACGCCAGGTATCTCGATCATGGAGCTGCGCACGAAGGCGCGGCGCGCGAGCACGCACGACCGCCTCGAGGTGATCGTCGTCGACTACATCCAGCTGATGCGCACCGGCGAGCACGAGGAGAACCGCGTGCAGGAGATCGCGACGATCACGAAGAATCTCAAGTCGCTCGCGCGCGAGCTGAACGTCGTGGTCATCGGTCTCTCGCAGCTCTCACGCGCCGCGGGCGACTCCGGTGTCGAGCCAAAGCTGTCGACGCTTCGTGAATCTGGATCGCTCGAGCAGGATTCAGACATCGTTCTGATGTTGTGGCGCGATAAAGAGGACACCGCCGCCGGCGCGCCTCAGCTGATCCACGGCAGCATCGCGAAGAACCGCAACGGCCCGACCGGCATCTTCTCGCTCCTCTTCGCCGCGGAGCAGGCGAAGTTCTTCAGCAAGGCCGCGGACGACCAGATGCCGGTATGACGGTCGACTACGGACTCGCTCGCAGCACGCCGAAACCGCCGCCGGAGAATCCCGAGGCGGAGGCATCGCTGCTCGGCGCGGTCCTCATCGACCCCTCGGTCTACGACGACGTCGTCCGCGGACGCATCGCGCCGGCCTCGCTGTCGCGCGAGCAGCATCGACTCATCCTGGGCGCGGTCGAGCGGGTCGCAGAGCGTGGTGAGGCGCTGGGTTTCCAGAGCGTGCAGGCGGAGCTCGCGGCGCGTAGCGAGCTCGATGAGGTCGGCGGCGCCCAGTTCCTCGTCGGTCTCATGCAGAACGTCCCAACGGTCGCGCACGCCGAGTCGTACGCGTCGATCGTCGAGCGCACCGCGCTCCTGCGCCGTCTCATCCAGGCCGCGAACGAGATCGCCCATCTCGCACTCACACGTGAGGATGCCGAGAGCGCGGTCGCCGACGCGCAGGAGCTCCTGTTCGCGGTGAGCGAGTCGAGCCTTCACCGCGACGTCGTTCCACTCGAGATCGCGCTGCGGCGGTTCGCCGACCAGATCACCGCGCGTGGCGACGATCAGCGTCAGGGTGTCCCGACCGGCTTCGAGCACCTCGACAGCAAGACCGGAGGATTCCAGCCATCCGACCTGATCATCATCGGGGGGCGTCCGGGTCTCGGAAAGTCCAGCCTCGCGCTGAACATCGTGTGGCATGCTGCCGTCACGGCGCACAAGACCTGTGCGGTGTTCTCGCTCGAGATGACCGAGCTTCAGCTCGTGCAGCGCCTCATCTCAATGACAGCGGAGATCGACGGGAATCGAATGCGCCGCGGCCGCCTCTCCGAGCGCGAATTCGAGTCGATCAACTCGGCGTCGAACCAGCTGCAACGCGCGCCGATCTTCATCGAGGAGTCGAGCAGGCTGACGGTGACGGACATCCTCGCGAAGTCACGACGGCTCCAGGCGGACCGCGGCCTCGATCTCGTCGTCGTCGACTACCTGCAGCTCATCGAGGGCGCGGCGGGCAACGACGAAGGTCGAGTGCAGGAGGTCGCGGTCATCACGCGCGCGCTGAAGTCGATCGCGCGCGAGCTTGAGGTGCCGGTCGTCGCGCTCTCACAGCTCTCGCGCCAGATCGAGACGCGCGGAACCGAACCGATGCTCTCAGACCTCCGCGAATCGGGCGCTATCGAAGCCGACGCGGATCTCGTCCTCTTCCTCTGGCAGAAGGACCGCAAGGACCGCGACGAGAGCGTCGTTCGTCTCAAGCTCGCGAAGCACCGCAACGGCCCGACCGGCGACTTCGACCTGCATTTCCAGTCCGAGCTGACGCGCTTCCGCGATCTCGGCGAGACCAGGGGCGATATCTGATGAAGGTGCACTTCGTCGCTGGATTCGGCCCGATCGTGCGGGATCTGCAGGAATCGGCGCGCTTCTACCGCGACGCCCTCGGCCTACCGCTGCCGGAGGGCGACTACGTCGCGACGGACGATCTGCCTGGCGTGAAGCACTTCGGCCTGTGGGCGCTCGAAGATGCGGCCGAATCGTGCTTCGGCAAACGCGAGTGGCCGAAGGACGTCCCGGTGCCGCAGGGCGGCATCGAGTTCGACGTCGACGATGTCGCTAAAGCGGCCGAGGAGCTCAGCGCGAAGGGCTACAAGCTTCTCGTGGGTCCGAAAGAGGAACCCTGGGGCCAGACAGCCGCCAGGCTCCTCAGCCCGGAGGGACTGCTCGTCGGCCTGACCTTCACGCCCTGGATGCGCGAGCCGAAGAAGGAAGCGTCGGAGTAGACCAAACTAGTCGGCGTGAGCACAGAGCAGGCCTTCTTGCTCCTGGGTGTGATGTTCGTGATCGCGGCCGCGATCCTCTGGTGGACACAGATCCGCAAGCCCTGACGCGAGAGGACTAGCGCGCCGGTTCGATCGCGACGGTGACGTTGGCGCGCACGTCGGTCAACAGACGGATCTCGACCTGGTGCACTCCGAGCGCCTTCAGGGGTTCGGCGAGGTGAACCTTCGTCTTATCGACATCGACCTTCTGCTCGCGCTGAAGCGCGTCCGCGATGTCCTTGCTTGTCACCGAACCGAACGTCTTCCCCTGCTCTCCGGCCTTCAGCTTGAACACGAGCGTCGTCTCGGATAGGCGCTTCGCCAGCTCCTCCGCCTCGGCGTGCGCGCGGTCCTGCTTCGCTCGCTTGGCATCGCGCGCACGCGAGAGGACTTTCATCTCTCCCGCCGTCGCCTCGATCGCAAGGCCGCGCGGCAGGAGGAAGTTCTGCGCATAGCCATCGGCGACGTCCTTGACGTCACCGGGGCGGCCGAGTCCGGCCACCTCGCGCTTCAGGATGACGCGCACTAGCTCGCGCTAGCTGCTGGGCTGAGTGGTCTCCGCGAGCGAGCCGTCCTGCTCGCTCTTTCGGAGCTCCATCTCCCATGCGAGGACCGATGCGGCGACGGCGACGACGCCCATGACGGTCAGCGCGCCGATGATCGCGAGCAGCGCCTCTATGACGTCGAAGACACTGCCCGAGTCCCGGTCGCTCATGAGTTATCTCCTTCGCGGTCGCGTGACAGGATCCGGTCCAATGTAGCGCGAAGCTCGGTCGCTCGGCCGGAGAGCATCCCCTGGGCGCGCTCGAGATCGTGCTTCAACTCATCGTCATTCCGCGCGATCCGGCCCATGTGCTCCTCGACGACGTCCTTCGGCGCGTTGCGGATGAAGAAGTCGAGGCCGAAGATCAGAACTCCCAGGTCGTCGAGCTGGCCCAGCACGGGAATGAAGTCCGGGATGATGTCGATCGGGAATACGAGGTACCCGGCGATCGCGCCGAGTACCAGCTTCTGCTGTGTCGGGACGCGCGGATCGCGTGCGAGAGCCCACACCAGGCGCGCATACGCCGGCATCTTCCGCATCATCTCGACGGCTTCTTTTGGGTCGCGGGGCGGACGGAATGATTTAGCCATGCACCTCTCCCTGCGGGAATCGTGCCCGGAGCGCCGCGACGGCCGCGGACAGCGCTGCGTCTCGGTCACCCGCCCAGAACGACACCATGTAACGCGCCTTGCCACCGGTCACGCTCCGCAGCTCGACGCTCGGCGGCGGCTCTTTCGCGACCTGCGACGCCTCGCGAAGCGCGCCCCGGATGTCGTCGGCCGCGATCGGTTTATCCCCGTCGTCGACCACCAGCCACAGGCTTGCGCGCCGGGTCGGGAAGCGTGTCAGGTTCACGATCGAACCGGTCATGAACGTGCCATTCGGCACGATCACCTGCTGGGCATCCGCGGTCCGCAGCAGTGTCGTCCGGAAGGTGATCTCCTCGACCACCCCGGTGTACCCCGTGACCTCGATCGTGTCCCCGATGCGGAACGGCCGCTCGACGAGCACCCAGATGCCTGCGAGGAAGTTCTTGAGGATGTCCTGGAGCGAGAGGCCGAGCACGATTCCCACGACGCTGAACGAGCCGAGGATCCAGCCGAACGCATCCCGCGTGTAGATCGCCAGAACGAGCAGCAGGCCAAAGACGAAGACCGCGACCTGCGCAAGATTGCCCAGCAGGATCGTGACGTTGGCCTGCGCCCGTCCCCGCGTAAGTGCCCGCATCGTGGTGCGGCGCACGACGCGCGCGAGTAGAAGGGTGACGACGACCACGAGGAGCGCCCAGAACGTGCGCGTCGCGTACTCGAAAACGACTGCGGGATCGATCGGCACCCGCGGAGAATACGGTCGTCTGGCCGGTGAGCCAGGCGCCTCCCTGGCTGTATTGACAGGTGAACAGATGTTCGGTATGGTGCTGATGTGACTAAACAAGACCAGCAGAGAGCGGAACGAATCCTTGCGTTCATCAGGGAGGGCATCGCGGAGCGCGGCTACCCGCCAACGGTTCGCGAGATCGCCGAGGCCGTCGGGCTCGCCTCCACGTCGGCGGTCCATCACCACCTCACCAAGCTCGAGAAGGAAGGCCGTCTTACAAAGGACGCCACTCGTTCGCGGGCGCTCGCGATCCCTGGCGCGTTTGGCGGCCGGGTCGTGTCGGCGCCGATCATCGGTGAGATCGCCGCGGGCGAACCGATCTACGCGCTCGAGGACAAGAGCGAAACGATGTCCATCCCCGGCGAGCTCGCCGGGCGCGGACGCGATACGTTCGTTCTGCGCGTCCGCGGGAAGTCGATGATCGAAGACCATATCGACGACGGCGATTTCGTCGTCGTGCAGCAGCAGAGCACCGCCCGGGACGGCGACATCATCGTCGCGCTGCTCGAAGACAACCGCGCGACGCTGAAGCGCTTCTTCAAGGAGAAGGACCGCGTGCGGCTGCAGCCGGCCAACGGCACCATGCAGCCGATCTACACGCGCGACATCCAGATCCAAGGCAAAGTGATCGGTGTGATCCGCCGGCTGGCATAACCTCCGGCGATGCCCGCGAAGAACGACCTCCCTGTCCTCACGCTCCGCGAGTTGAACCGCGCGCTCCTCGCGCGTCAGATGCTTCTCACACGCCAGGGCATCGGGGCGGTCGACGCCATCGAACGTCTCGCGTGCCTGCAGGGCCAGTGGGCACCGTCGCCGTACGTCGCGCTCTGGTCGCGCCTCGCTGGATTCAAGCGCGACGATCTCACGAGCCCGATAGACAAAGGTCTCGTCATCAAGGCCACGCTCATGCGCGCGACGCTCCACCTCGTCAGCGCCAAGGAGTACGCCTCTTACGCGCTCGCGACCCTCGATGGGCGGTTCGCCGCATGGCGACCACCCGGCGGGCCCGATCTCGCCGAGCTCAAAGACATCCACGACAAGGTGTTCAAGTTCGCGGCGAAACCGCGGACACGTGTGGAGATCCGCGAGTTCATCGCGCGCGACGCGCCGAAGGACGAACGCCTTCGCAACTGGTATCTCTTCGCCGCGGTCACCGCCAGCGGGATCATCTGGGAGAAGAGCGGCGCGCACTGGGAATATCGCCAGCTCGCGCGCTTCGTCGCGCCACCGGCACGGCTGCGCAAAGCGCCGAAGCCCGACGCGGCATTCGATCTCGTTGCGCGCCGGTATCTCGGCGCGTTCGGCCCCGCTTCCGTGGGCGATCTCGCGAACTGGACCGGCTGTCGCGTCCCACCGCTGCGCGCGGCTCTGGGACGCCTCGAAGATGTGCGCCGCTTCCGCGACGAGCGCGGCCGCGAGCTGTTCGACCTCGCGAAAGCGCCGCGTCCGCCGGCCGACACGGTCGCTCCGGCGCGATTCCTCGCGCGCTTCGACGCTGCGATCCTCGGACATGATGCCGCGGAGCGGACGCGCATCCTGCCCGCGGAGTACAAGAAGCAGGTGATCTTCTCCGCAGAGGTCTGGACCACGTTCCTCGTGGACGGCTTCGTCGCGGGTCGATGGAAGATCGCGGGCACACCAAAGCAGGCTGTCCTCGAGCTCCTGCCCTTCAAGCCGCTCGCGAAGAGCGACAAATTGGCGCTCGTCGACGAGGGCGAGCGCCTAGTCCGCTTCTACTACCCAGACTCGAAGACACACGGAGTGAGAGCGTGAGCGCACGCGTTGTCGCCGATGCGCCCGTCCTTACGCTGCGCGAGCTGAATCGCGCCGCGCTCGCGCGCCAGATGCTGCTGAAGCGCGAGGCGGTACCCGTCGTG